>Ga0316622_100000259_pt1 | contig 28924 bp, 20 predicted proteins | sample OWC_Aug_OW2_C1_D_FD_207646 | JGI IMG/M metagenome (GOLD analysis project Ga0316622, IMG submission 207646) | Wetland soil microbial communities from Old Woman Creek delta, Ohio, United States - OWC_Aug_OW2_C1_D5_C | ecosystem: Environmental > Terrestrial > Soil > Wetlands | place: USA: Ohio... | reverse complement strand
GCAAGGTCGTGGCGGCGGGTGTGCCGTTGGTGATCGACACCGACGCGCACAGCGTCAACCATTTGCACTATCTGCACTACGGCATCGCCACGGCGCGACGGGGGTGGGCGACGAAGGCTGACGTCCTCAACACGCTGCCACTGGGCAAGTTCCTGGGGCGTCTCAAAGACCGGCAGCACCGCTGATTTCTAGCGTCATTCGTGCACGCGATGGCCGCGCGACGCCTGCCCGGGGAGCGCCACGCGATGAAATTCGGGCGGCCGCGGTGTTTTGTGTCTCGACAGGCATTCCGCCGATGCGTACAAAAGCAGGGTGTTGGTGGTGGATGTGGCGATGGCGGGTGGCGCAGAACCCCATGCGGTCCTCGACGATCTCAACAACGAGGCTCTGTCCGGGTGGACCGGCCGGTTGCCGACGTGCGGGACGAGCCATGCACCGAGAGCCGTCGTGGCAGGCCCTGTGGATTCAATTCGAGGACACGACCGTGGACCGGCGGGGCAGCAGTCTGACGCCTGCGCTGCGGACGGCGCACTTGGCGGCAGAGCGGAGCGAGCCGCACGCGCCGTTCCGTTGGTTCCGCATGGTGCTGCGACACCAGGCGAAGACATCGATGACCCACTCTGGCCGGAGACCGAACGATGATTATTGCGCATATGTGCTATGTCACATGCCATGTCGTCTGTAATTGAAAAAATTTACGAAGTTGTGCGTCCGTGATCTTGCGCCATGCGCTTGATCTATGTATCACTCGACGCACTTTGATGGTTCCAGGGCGGATGTCGAGGATGTCGCTGGGGGCGAGAGCTCGCGGGCGCGTGGTGGTGGCGGCGGTGGGGGGGGTGCTGGCCGTCGCCGGCTGCAGCGCCAATCGTAGCGCCGGTCCCCGCGAGGCCATCCCGGAAGTCGCGGCACCGGGCAACGCCGGCGTGATGACCGCACGGGATGTGGCCGACCTCCGGCGCCTGGCAGCTGAGCGCCCGCGCGTGTTGGGCGAGCAAGGATACGTCATCGGGCCGGACGATCTGCTCGATGTGCGTATCCGCGACCTCTTTGACGCGAAGGCGACCTTCCCGCCGAAGCCGGGGATCAGCGGTGCCGTGCTCCCCGATGTCGCGCCGGCGCCGGCGTTTCAACAGGGGCTCCGGGTTACGGCGGCAGGGGAGATCACCATCCCGCAACTCGGGGTCGTGCGTGCGGAGGGGCGGACCACTGCCGATCTCGAGCGCGAACTGAGTCGCGCCCTGGTGGTGGGCGGGATTCTGCGCACTCCCGAGGTGAGCGTCGCGGTCGCCGAGTACCGCAGCCACGTCGTTGCGGTCGTCGGCAGCGTGCAGCGGCCAGGCCTGTATCCGCTGACCCGTCCTGGGGCCACGATTGCCGATCTCATCTGGGCGGCCGGCGGACCGACGCGCGACGCCGGGCGCCTCGTGCAGTTCGTCGCTGGGCAGCCGGGGGGCGCGATACCGGCCACGGGCACGGTCGTGGGCTTCAGGGCTCAGCCCGATCGGCAGTTCGCCGCGAACGCCGTGCGCCCCGACGGCCCGGACAGCATTGCTGACGCTGGCACACCGGGGGGCGGCGCGGCCGCGGACGCCGCGCCCTCAGGAGACGGTGCAGTGCCTCTCGGCCCGTCGGCGATTCGCATCGACATCGAGACCCTGCTCTCGCCGACCGACAACCGCTCCCACGCCTGCAACGTCGCGGTGCGGCCGGGCGACGTGGTCAGCATTCCGCCGGCGGGCAGCGTGCTCGTCGACGGCTGGGTATACAAGCCGGGATCCTATCCGATCACCCGCAGTCTCACGCTGTCCGGTGCCATTGCCGCCGCGGGCGGCAAGTTGTTTCCGGCGGACCTCGGCCAGGCCACGATTCGCCGGGTCCTCGGTCCGGGCGAAGAACGGCAGTACCGCGTCGACCTGAAGGCGGTAGCCGAAGGCCGCGAGGCCGACCTGGCGATCCTCGACGGCGACGTCATCTCGCTGCCGGCGGAGACGTGGCGTCTTTTCCCGTGGGGTGTGTGGACGCTGGTCAACTCCCTGCTCCGCTTCGGCGCGTCGGTGCCACTGATATGACCGCTGACGAACGCCGCTTGCCGATCACGGTCGGTTCCGCCGACTCTCGCACCGCCGCCGGGTTCGCGTTGGCGCGCGGACCGGAGCCGATCGATGCGGTGTATACAGAGGTGCCAGCGCGCCAGTTGCGTGATTACCTGCGGGTGCTGTCCAGGCATCGCTGGCTGGCGGCGGCGTGCTTCGTCGGCGTCGTCGCACTGACGGTCCTGCACACCTGGATGACGCAGCGGCAGTATACTGCCTCGGCGCGGCTGCGGGTAGCCCGCAGTTCCCCGATCCGGTTGGCGCTCAAAGACAATGTCCTGAACCTCGATGAGACCGAGCGTATTCTGAATGGCGCTTCGAGCTTCGTGTCGACCCAGGTCGAGGCGCTCAAGAGTCGCGACCTCGGCGAGCGGGTGTTCAATCGTTATCGGCTCGACGCCAACGCGGCATTCCTGCATCCGGGCCGCGAGCGGCTTGGCCTGGCGGCGATCGCGGCGGAGTTGCCCGCTACTCTGCGCCCGCGCAATCTCGACGCGTCGACCGCGGCACCGCCAGCAGCGATCGCCGAGGCGCCGCCCAGCGAGGCGCGCCTGCTCGACCGCTACATGGCCTACCTCGCCGTCGAGGACGTGCGCGGTACGGACCTCATCGACGTCCGGTTCACCACGCCGGACCCGACCTTGTCGGCGCTGCTCGCCGCCGCCCATGTCGGGGCGTATCTCGACGCCAACCAGGATGCGCAGCTCGCCACCGACTCCCGCGCCATGCGCTTCCTGGGCCAGCAGCTCGAGCAGTCGCGCGAGCGGCTGGTGAAAGCCGAGGCGGCGGTCAGCCAGTTCGCCAGCGCCTATCCCAACGTCGCCGTGAGCCAGGAGCACGAACTCATCGGCCGACAGATCGGCGAGCTGTCCAGCCTCGTCACCGGCGCGGAAGGCGAGCGCGTTGCTGCCGAGAGCCGCTACAAGTCCCTCGCCCGAGCCAGCGACCAGCCGCTCGAGCACCTGCTCAATGGCAACCCGGCGATCGAGAAGCTGCGCCTGGCGCTGCTCGACATCGAAACGCAGCGCGCCGCACTGAAGCTGCGCCTCGGTCCGAACCACAGCCAAATGGCCGAGCTGCGCCGGCAGGCGGCCGAGATCCGCCTGCAGCTCGCCAATGAAGTGACCCAGGAAGTTGAGGCCGCTCGGGCCCGCTTCAATGCGGCGCGTCAGCACGAGGACGACATGCGGCGCAAGCTCGCGAAGCTGGAGCGCACGGCGATCGAGCTGCGCAACCTGGGTGGCCAGTACCAGATCCTGAAGGGCGATCTCGAGAGCACCCGGTCCCTGCACGACTCGCTGTTGCGCCAGAGCGCCGAGACCGCTGTGCACTCCGAACTCGACGCGTCGACCGTCCGCATCATCGAACGGCCAGACGTACCGCACCGGGCGAGCCGGCCCCGCGTGGCGGTGAACATGGCGCTTGGGCTGCTCGGCGGATTGATGGGTGCCGTGCTCGCCGTGTTCCTGCGCGAGTCGCTCGACAGCGGTGTCAAGAGCAGCGACGACCTCGAAGGCCTGCTGCAACTGCCGACGCTCGCCCTCGTGCCCCACTTTGCCCTGTCGCGCAATGCCGTGCCGCGTCTCGCCCACGCTGCGGGCAACGGCAACGGCAACGGCGGCGATCCGCCGCGGCGGCTGACGTGGATCGGCAAGCAAACGCCCCGCAATGGACGCGATCTGGTCATGCTGCACGAGCCGTGGTCGCCGGCCGCCGAAAGCTACCGGCACCTGCGCACTGCGGTTCTGTTTTCGACCCCCCCGCAGGCACCGAAAGCGATCCTCGTCACCAGCGCGGGAGTGGGAGAGGGCAAGACGGTCACGGCCGCCAACCTCGCCGTCGCCATCGCCGACGCCGGGGCGCGCGTCGCTCTGCTCGACGTCGATCTGCGCGACCCGTTGTGCCACCGGTTGTTGGGCGTGGAGAGTGATCGCGGTCTGTCGACGCTCCTGCGCGGCCGCGACCGCTTGGAGGACGTGATCATCCAGCTCGACGCGCCGCGGTTGTCATTCCTGCCGGCGGGGCCCGTGCCGCCGAACCCCGCGGAGCTCGTCGGGTCGCAGCGCATGGCGGCGCTCATGCGGCAACTGCGTGGCGAGTTCGACTTCGTCATCCTGGACTCGCCGCCGGTGCTGCCGGTCACGGATGCCTTGTTGCTGGCGCACCTGGCCGACGCCGTCGTGTTCGTGATGAACGGACAGAAGTCGTCGCCGCGCGATCTCGTCCGCCGGGCCCGTGACCAACTCGTGCAAGTGGGCGGCAACGTGATTGGCGTGGTCGTCAACAAAGTCGGGTTGCACTGGGGCAGCGCGTACGTCTACGACGGCTACGAGAGTTACCGCGGCGCGGCCATCGTTGCGGCCGAGGAGCATGCGGTATGAGCGTTGCGGCGCGGCGCCTGGAACCGACGCCGGCGAGCGGGGACCAGTCGTTCGCGGTCTGGACGCGCAGCCAGTGTGAGACCAAAGTCGCCGCGGCCCTGCGCCAGCTCGGCCTCGAGGTCTTCCTGCCGCGCGTTCGCGAGGCCAGCCGGCGGCGCGACCGCCAGTTGACGCTCGAGCGGCCGCTGTTCCCTGGCTATGTGTTTCCCCGCTTCGCGCCGTCGCGCGACACGTATCTCAGGATTGCGAACACGCCGGGAGTGGTCCGCATCCTCGGGCAGCGCTGGGATGCGCTGCATGCGATTCCCGACGAACAGGTCGATGCGGTGCGGCGGATTGTAGCGGCCACCGATACGGCGCGCTGCGTCCCCTGGATACGGGTGGGCGACCGCGTGCGCATCGTCGCTGGGGCTCTGGCGGGGTTGGAGGGATTTGTTCTGGACTGGCGCGCCGGGCGGGCCCGGTTCGTCGTCAGCGTCGATCTGCTGCAGCGTAGCGTCGGGGTCGAGCTACCCACGGAGCTCCTGAAGCGGATCTAACTCGCCGCCCGCACGGGTGGCGACCACAATAGCGCAAGGTCGGAGAGGGACGGGTCTGGAACCCGAGGGGCGAAGCTATGCGGTGGGGTGGGGTGGGGAAAATGAAGACCAAGCTCTTGTTCGTTGACGTCGAATCGGGGTCGTGTCGCCCCGCCCGCGGCATGTGCATACGATGACGACGCTGCTCGCGACATTCGTCCTCGCCACAGGCCTGGCGCTGCTGCTGACGCCGGCGGTGGCGCGGCTGGCTCGACGCGTCGGGATCGTCGATCGGCCGGCGCAGCGCAAGGTGCACCAGCGGCCGATTCCGCGCGCCGGTGGGGTCGCGATCTACCTCGCCTTCATGGTGCCGTTCCTCGCCGCCGTGGGCGTCCAGGCCGAGGTGTTCGGCAAGCTCACCCCCGACCTGAAACTGTTCGGCGTGCTGATCGGTGGCACGCTCGCCTTCGCCATCGGCCTGTGGGACGACGTGCATCCCGTGCCGGCGCGCTTGAAGCTCCTCTTGCAGACGCTCACGGTGCTCATCGCGTACGCTGCCGGCGTGCGCATCGTGCTCGTCGGCGTACCGGGTTGGCCCGCGGTTGCGCTCGGCTGGCTGTCGGTGCCTGTCACCGTCTTCTGGTTTCTCCTCATCATCAATTCGCTCAACCTGATCGACGGACTGGATGGGCTTGCCGCCGGCATTACCCTGTTCACGGCGCTCGTGCTGTTGATCATCTGGAAGAGCGCCGGCAGCTTCGTGGTGGCGATGGGGCTCGCCGCGCTAGCGGGGGCCTCCCTGGGCTTCCTGCGCTACAATTTTTTCCCGGCCTCGATCTTCCTGGGTGACAGCGGCAGCTATTTCCTCGGCTTCAACCTCGCCGCCTGGAGCATCCTCGGGGCACTGAAGAGCGAGGTGACGGTGGCGATCCTCATTCCGATCATCGCGCTGGGTGTGCCGCTCATCGACGCGGTCTGGGCCCCGATCCGCCGCTTCCTTCTCGGCCATCGGCTGTTCGAGCCGGACATGGACCACATTCATCACCGCCTCCTGAAGCTTGGCTACACGCATCGTCGCGCCGTGCTCACCCTTTACGGCATCACGATTGGGATGGGCGTGCTGGCGTTGGCGCTCGTCCACGCGCGCGACGACCGCGCCGGGCTGCTTCTCGTCCTCGTCGGCGGGGGCGTCATCCTCGGCATCCGCCGGCTCGGGTATCTCGGCTACATCCACCGCGAGCGGTTCCTGGGGTGGCTGGGAACCGTAAGCGACGAACTCGGGCTGCGGCGCAACCGGCGCTCCTTCCTGGAGTGCCAGGTGCAAATCTCACAATCCAAGACGGTCGAGGAGCTGTGGGACGGGATCTCGTCGGCCGCGCAGTTTCTCGACATCGACTACTGCGAACTGCAGCTCGACCGGTCCGTGGAGACCGCCGACGGGAGTTCGATTGGCTTCCGGTTGTTGAAAGAGGGCCGCCGCGACCGTACCGAACTGAGGCCGGAGCAGGCGCTGCACATTTCGCTGCCACTCGTCACCGGCGGCACGCGCCTGGGGTCGTTCGTCGTGACGCAGGAAGTCGAGCATGGCTTGGCCAATCCATACTTCCTGCGGCGCATCGATCAGCTCCGCGGCACCGTCGTCGAGACGCTTGGCGGCATCCGCGACCGGAGCCAGCAGACCACGCCGCCCGTCGCGTCGCCCGCTGTGCGGCCCGTGCCGCCGTTCACCCGACTCGCGAACGGCACCAGACGGTGGGCCCGCCGGAATGAGAATCCTGCTGTTTAGCCACTACTTCCCGCCCGAAGGGAACGCTCCGGCCTCGCGCCTCCATGCCATGGCCACGCGCTGGGTCGGCGCCGGGCACGCCGTGACAGTCGTTACCTGTGTGCCGAACGTGCCAAACGGCGTCGTCTACGACGGCTACCAGAACCGTCTCTACCAGCGGGAGGTCGTCGACGGCATCGATACGGTTCGCGTCTGGACCTATCTGGCGGCCAACAAGGGGACGCTGCTGCGGATCCTCAATTTTGTATCGTACATGCTATCAGCCGCGTTTGCTGGGCTGCTGGTCGGCAAGCCCGACGTTATCGTTGCGACGTCGCCGCAGTTCTTCTGCGGCTGGGCCGGCGTGATTGCGAGCCGCCTCCGGCGTGTCCCGTTCGTGCTCGAGATCCGCGACCTGTGGCCGGAATCCATCGTCACGGTCGGAGCGATGCGGCAGTCGCGCCTGGTGGCGTTGCTCGAGTGGCTCGAGCGCAAGATGTACGCGGCGGCCGACCACATCGTGGCGGTCGGCGACGGCTATCGCGACGAGCTGTGCAAGCGCGGGGTGCCGGCTGACAAAATCACCGTGATTTCCAATGGCGTCGATTCCGACGTCTTCCATCCACAGGCCCCCGACCCGGTGCTGCGCCAACGCTGGCGGCTCGGCGACGCGTTCGTATGCGCCTACGTCGGCACCGTCGGGATGGCGAGCGGACTCGACGTCGTCTTGCGGGCCGGCCGGACGCTCAAGACGAAGGGCCGTGACGACATCAAGCTGCTCATTGTTGGCGATGGCGCCGCCCGGGCCGCGCTCGAGCGCCAGGCGCAGGAGGAGGGGCTCGACAACGTCGTCTTCACGGGCCGCTTGGACAAGGGGCTGATTGCCCCGCTGCTGGCTTCGCTCGATGCCTGCCTGGTGCATCTCATGAAGCGCGAGCTCTTCACCACGGTCATGCCATCGAAGATCTTCGAGGCGGCGGCGATGGCGAAACCCATCATCCTCGGCGTGCGCGGCCACGCCGCGGCGTTGGTGGCGCGCGCCGGGTGCGGCGTCTGCATCGAGCCCGAGAACGATGCCGAACTGGTGGGCGCCGTGGAACAGATGGCGGACGCCCGGCCGTGGGCGGCCGACCTCGGCCGCCGCGGTCACGACTTCTTCGTCCGCCATTTTGACCGCGGTGCCCTCGCCCGCGACTATCTGGATCTACTGGGCGCGGTGAGTCAGCGCCGACCGGCGGATCTGCCATTGCCGCGGGTCGCACCCGTCGAGGTCGGCGACCATGTCTTCGAAGTGTCCAGCCGGCCCGGCATGTCGGGGCCGTCGCTGCGCGAGGGCGACACGTGAGGGGCGGTACGGACGCGTCACCGGCCTTCGGCAGCGCCTGGCCGGAACCAGTCGACGGCAGCGGACCTGGTGCGGCGCCGCTCGCTGCCACGCCCGCTGGGGCCTCGGTGGGGCTCGGCCGGATGCTCCGTACGGTGCGCCACATCCCCCTGTCGCAGCTGGCAGCGCGGGCCCGTTTCATGGCCTTGCGCCACCGCTACGGGCTCGTCCCTGGCCGTCCGATCCAGCGTGCCCGCTGTCAGGCTGCCGGAACTGCTGCCGCTGTGCCGCTTCCGGTGGTGCCGCGTGCGCTCCTCGTACCCGAGGGCACCGGGGTGGTCGAGGCGCGTGCCGCCGCGTTTGCGGACGGACGGTTCAGCTATGTCGGCCGCACGGTCGACTTCTCCGCCGGCGTGCGGTGGTCCGACCCCGCGGCCTCGCCGCTCTGGCTGTTCAACCTGCATTACCTCGGCGCATTGGTCGATCTCGTCGTCACCGGGCGGGTCGACCACGCACGACGCTTGCTCGCGTCGTGGATGGCCGTCTGCGGGGAGCGCTGGGACGCCGTTGCCTGGCATCCCTACCCGGTGTCGCTGCGGCTCTCGAACCTGTGCTTCGCGGCCGGCGACGCCGGCGGGTTCGAGGCGCTCGGAGCGAGCACGCTGGACCTTGCCGCGACGCACGCGGCGTTCCTGCTCGATCACCTCGAGCGCGATCTACGCGGCAACCACGTGCTCGAGAACGCCGTCGCCCTGGTGTGCGCGGCGCGGTTTCTGCGCGGCCCGCTCGCCGGCCGGTGCGACACGGTCGCCCGCCGGCTCCTGGCCGCAGAAATTCCGGAACAGGTGCCGGCCGATGGCGGGCACTTCGAGCTGTCGCCGATGTACCACAGCATCGTCCTCCATCGGCTCCTGCAGGTGCGCTGCGTGCTCGGAGCCGGCGATGCGCTGCTGCGCGACACCATCGATCCTGCCATCGCGCGCATGGCGGCATTTCTGCGCGGCATCCTCTGTCCCGACGGCGACATCCCGCTACTTGGTGACAGCGCCCGCGGCTTTGCCGCGCCGCCCGAGCGTCTCCTCGGCGCCGCCGCAGCGGTGGCGCCGGACATTGGCCGGCCATCGCTCGGCCGCACCTCGTTTGCCGATTCAGGCCTGCACGTCCTGCGCGGACAACGGACCTGGACGATCCTCGATGCCGGTCCGGTGTGCCCGACGTATCTGCCGGGTCATGGACAGGCGGACTCCCTGACCCTCGAGGTGTGGTGCGACGGCGCCTGCATCGTTGGCGACCCGGGGGTGCACGAGTACACCGGCCCGGAGCGCGCCTGGGGTCGATCCTCCCGAGCCCACAGCACCATGACCATCGACGACGCCGATACCTCCGAGGTCTACGGCAGCTTCCGCGTTGGCGGCCGCGCCCGCGTGGTCGCCATCTCGGTGGGCGGCAACGCGGTCACCGCCGCGCTGGAGCCCTTCGGGCTGGCGGCGCGTCTGACGCGCACCGTGCGGTTGACTGGCACGACCGGTGACACCCTCGAGATTCTCGACTCCGCGACGGCGCCACCGGGACGGACGGTGCGCAGCCGGCTCCACTTGCATCCGGCGGTTCAGCTCGTCGAGGGGCCGACGGCCAGCGGGCGCCATGTTATCGCCCGCAGTCCCGCCGGGTTCGTCCGCATCCAGGCCGAACAGCCGCTCGAAGTGGAGCGGGGCCGGGCCTCCCGGCAGTACGGCCTGATCGAGCCGACGACGATTCTCGTCCAGACCCTGGCAGCCGGCGCGGCCACGGCCGGCAACGTCTGCGTGGCCAAATTCTCCATTGTGCCGCTGGATGGTGGGTGATGACGCCGCAGCGGACGCAGATCGGAGCGACACCAATGCCCGATACGTACGCTGGCGCGCCAGCGCCACAGGCTGGCGCCAGCGCCGCCGCAGCGACGCCCCCCACGATGTCGGCGCACCTCACGGTCGGCCCCCGTTTCTTGCGCAGCGCGCTGCGGCGGCGCCTTGCCGACCACTGGGCCGTGCAGATCGACGCCTATGCGTGGCGCCGGTACACGCTCATGAAGCCCTTTCTGCCGTTTGGCCCGATCAATGCGCTGAACATCGGCACCGGCGGTGGCGTCGAGACGGTGCGGCTGCTGCGGCGGGGCAACTGGGTGACGACCATCGACATCGACGCCGCCACCGCCCGCCGCACGCGCGCCCGCGCCGAACGCTGGGGATGTGCCGACCGTCACGAAGGCAAGGTCGGCCACGTCTTGCAGGTCGACATTACCGGCCCCTTTCAGCTGGTGTTGATGGCCGAGGTCCTCGAGCACATCGCTGATGACTTCGGCGCCCTCCGGCGGATCGCAGACTGGCTCGCCCCTGGCGGCAGGCTGGTGCTGTCGACGCCGACCGCCTCGTACGGGATGCTCCCGGGCGATCGCCTGTCGGTCGACGAAGACGGGGGGCATGTTCGCCCCGGGTATGATGGGCCGGAGCTGGACGCGATGCTGGCGCGGCTCGGGCTGGTCACGCTGCGTCGAGTGTACAACTCCGGCGTCGGCTGTTGCTGGCAACATCGTCTCGAGCGGCGGCTGCGCGGCCACACCGCTACCCGTCCGCTGGGGTACGCGTTCGGGTTGGCCTGCCGTCCGCTGATGCCATTGTTCGATGCGATCCCGTATCGGCGCTCGGACCAAATCACCCTCGCCACCAAATTGCCCTGAACCATGCTGCAGACCGGCCGCGTACCGTCGCTTCCGCTCAAGAACCTGTTCATCAGGTCTGAGTATCTCTTGCAGTGCGTCCTCAGGTACGGCCAGACCCCGCCGTGCCCCCACTGCGGGTGCCCGCGACAGACCCGGATCGCCCGCAAGTATGGCGTAGCGCGCATCGTCCGCTGCATCGAGTGTGGACTGTACTTCTCTCGGCCGATCTACCGGAGTTGGGTCACTGACAACGTGTATGACGGGCTGTACGCGGCAGGGTTCGCGACCGACCTGCCCGACGATGGGCAGCTCGGACACTGGGTGGCGACGGGATTCCGCGAGATCGGGCGGGATGCCAGCACGGTGCTGGACCGCATCGGATCGCAGGTGCCGCGCCCCACGCCCACGCTGCTCGAGTTCGGGTCCTCGTGGGGCTACTTCCTGTATCAGGCGCGCGCTGCGGGATACGATGTCACGGGCGTCGAAATTGGCGCCAGCCGGCGCGACTTCGGCCGGCGCCGGCTCGGCCTTGACATCGTCGGCGACCTCGCCGACCTGCCTCCTGACAAGCGCTACGATGTGATTTATACGGCGCACGTGCTTGAGCATCTGACCGACCTCGGGACGACCCTGATGCGTCTGGCAGCCCTGCTGAATGACGACGGTGTGCTTTTTGCCGAGGTGCCGAACTTCGATCCGCCTCAATTCGGGGCACGCTGCCTGCCCGTCGTCGGCGCCATCCATCCGCTTGGGTTCGACAGTGAGTTCTTCCGTGCCAACCTGCCGCGCTACGGGCTCGCACTGACCGGGGTCTTCGAGAGGTGGGAGGACGTGCCCAACCGGCCCGTCCAGGTTTCCAGCGCCGACCTGATCGTCGTTCGGGCGGCACGGCTGGCGCCGGTGCTGCCGTCATGAGACGCGCGAGTCATTGCTCGGGTTGGGCCTGACGTCGATGCGGATCGCGATCATCACGGCCGGGCGCTTTCACATCCTGGATCTCGCACGCGAGCTCGACGCCTGCGGCCATGAGGTGGCCTTCTACTCGCTCGTTCCGCCGTGGAGAACGCGGGGCTTCGGCCTGCCGCAGCCGTGTAACCGCTGGCTCGGGCCGTATCTCGCCCCCGCCTATGCGCTGTACCGCGCCGCCCGACAGTGCGGCGCCGCGTCAGTGGCCAACCGGTTCCTCTACGCTGCGGTTGACCGTGTCGCTGCGGGCGTCGTCGGTGCGTGCGACGTGTTGATCGGGATGTCGCAGATGAGTGCGGCGTCGATGCGCAGCGTGCGCCGGCGCTTCGGCGCCCGTACCGTGCTCGAACGCGGCAGCCGGCACATCGCCTCGCAGCGGGAGATCCTCGAAGGGATTCCCGGTTCAATGCCTGGGGCTCGGCCGGTACCGGACTGGGCTGTGCGCCGGGAGTTGGTCGAGTACGAACTCGCCGACCTGATCGCCGTGCCCTCGCGGCACGTCGAACGGAGCTTCACGGAGCGCGGCGTGGCGCCACACAAGCTCTTTCGGAATCCCTACGGTGTCGACCTCGAGATGTTTCCGGCGACGCCGGCGCCAGCACCGGAGGCACCTCCGACGGTCATCATGGTTGGTAAGTGGTCACTGCGCAAAGGGTGTGACGTGCTGGCGGATGCCTGGGGCCGCTTGGCGACGGCTGGTGTCCGTTTAGTGCATGTCGGCCCGCTCGGGGACGCACCGCTGCCGCGCGGGCCGGGCTTCGCGCATTGCGGGACGGTCGACCAGCGTGCCCTCAGTGGCTGCTACGCGGGAGCCCATGTGTTCGCCCTCGCCTCGCGCGAGGAAGGGCTGGCGCTCGTGCAGATACAGGCGCTCGCCAGTGGGCTGCCAGTGGTTGGGACCGACTACACCGGCGCCGAGGACCTGCAGGAATACGTCGACGATCCGCGGGCCATCGCCATCGTGCCGGTGAACGACGTCGACGCGCTGGCCAGCGCGCTCGGAAGGCAGCTGGCCTACGCCCGTTCGATGACGAGCGCGCGTGACTTGCTGCGCTCCGCCAGGGGTCGATTGAGCTGGCGCGAGTACGGCCGGCGGTATGATGCGATGCTCAGGGCAGCCTAGATGACGCGTGCAGCCCCTGAGGCGGCCCGTGGGCGTCTGCGGTTTCGGCGCGTCGAACAACCGCGCTGGCTGATCGTTCCACTGGCGGTCACGCTTGCGGTCCTCGCGGTCCTCATTGCCTTGGCGACGCCGGGCGCGCACGTGCTCGGTGCCGTGCTGGCGTATGCGAATCTCGTGCTCATCGGTGCGGCGGCCGTGTACTTCGTCCAGCAACGCACGCTGCAGGGGCTGATTCCTGTGCTCTTCCTCGTCTGGTTTGCCGCCGGGTGGCCCCTGCCGACGATCTACTTCGCGACGCTCTTTCCGAAGGCGGTGTACCATACCTTCGCCGACCAGCGGGAGTTCCTGTTCGGTGCGGTACGGGTGCAGGCGGTCGCGCTCGTGTTCCTCGTCGCCTATTTGGGGACGGTGCTCCTTGTCGCTGGGCGCTATCCGCCCTGGACCTTCGCCGCGGCGAGCCAGTCCACCGATCGACGGGTGGGGGGGGCCGTGCTCTGGATCGTCATGGCGGCCATCACGCTGCACGCCGCGTCGCAAATCGTCACGCTGCCGGGACCGCTCATGTACATCGCGTCCGGCTCGTACAACTATCTGCACGGCCTCATGTTGATGGTCGGGGTGTTGTTCCTGCGCTTGCCGGTGCAGACCCGGTTCCGGGCGTTGGTGTTCATGGCGCTGGCCGGGGCGTTCTACCTGATCGGCAACGCGCGCGGGTTGGCGGTGCTCCCGGCGACGCTGTTCGTGGTCGGTCTGATCTTCTTGAGCGAGATCAAGCAGCGCTACAAGACGTGGACGGTGATCGCGGCCTGCGCCGGGCTGCCGCTGGCGCTGGTGATCGGCAACACGACGCGCACACTGATGGGCTCGATCGGCTTCACAGAATTCGGGGCCCGCCTGAGCGCGCTCGGTCAGTGGCAGGAGGTGCTGAGCCGCACGCCCGTGCTGGCGGCCACCTTCCATCGTCTGTTCTTCGTCGGTGGCCACAGTATCATCGCCTTCTCGCCCGAGTACTTCCCGTACCTCGAGTTCTCACCGGCGCGCTACGGCTGGGAGCTGCTTACCCGCCTGCTGCCCGGCAAGCTCTTCTACGAACCCTACTATTCGACCAATGCCCGCCTGCAGCAGTACGGTTTTCTCATCACGGAGGAAACCTCGTATCCCATGTCGCTGTTGGGCAGCCTGTACATGCTCGGCGGTGTCGTGCCCGTGATCTTGGGCGCGTGCGCAATCGCTGGCTTTCACTCGCTGCTCAGCCGCCTCATCGGGCTGGCCAACCGCCGATCGCGTCACCTGGGCCTGTTCATCTTCTCGATGATGGCCTCGACCCTCATCTGGAGCCAGAACGTGGACCTGATCACGAACGTCCGGGTCACTGCCTGGCGCGTGTTGTCCGCGTTCGTGCTCTACGGCGCCCTGCTGCGCCCGCTAGCCGAGCGTCCGGCCGGTCAGCGGCGCCTGGTGCGGCCCGGGCGTGGGGCGTCGCCGTGGTGGCGCGCGCCTCGCCCGCCGAGCGCACAACTCGATGCCGGCGAACTGGTGGCCGGTACCAGCGGTACCAAATGGGGACCAAGCTTTCGATGGACGCCCCGAGCGTGAGTCCGACCTGCGCGGTGCGGCCGGCGGCCGCTCCGCCGGCGGCCGCCCCCGGTGCCAACGCCGGGGGCCGGCTTCGGGTGCTGTACGTCGGCGCGCTTGCGCCCGGGCGCACGTCGTTGCAGCGCCGACACGCCTTCGAGGCGCTCGGCTGCGAGGTCACGGCCGTCGACACGACGCAACCAACCGGCCTGCCGCCCGGCCGCCACCTGTGGGAGCGAGTCCGGCGTCGGCTGCGCGGCCCGCGCGACTGGGCGGACGCCAACCGCCAGATCCTCGAACTCGTCGGGCGGCGCGTGTTCGACGCACTGTGGATCGACAAGGGCCTGACGATTACCGCCGCGACGCTGCGCCAGGTGAAGGCCCGGCAGCCGGCCTGCCGCATCCTCGGCTTTTCCCCCGATGACATGTACCAGCACCACAACCAGAGCCCGCAGTTTCGCGAGCACCTGCCGCTCTACGACTGCTTCTTCACGACCAAGAGCTTTGGCGTGGCCGAGCTGCGCAGCATCGGCTGTCCGCGTGTGGCGTTTCAGGACAACGGCTTCGATCCATCCACGCACCGCCCGCTGGCGCTGACCGCGAGCGAGCGCGCCCGCTACGGCGGGCCGGTGGGTTTCGTCGGCTCGTGGGAAGGGGCGCGCGCCGCGTCGATCTGTCACCTGGCTGCGGCCGGCGTGCCGGTACGGGTGTGGGGCACACGCTGGGCGAGTCAGTGCCGGCCGCACCCGAACCTGTATCTCGAAGCGCGCGAGCTGCACGGGCTCGACTACGCCCGTGCCCTGAACAGCTTCGACATCAATCTCTGCTTCCTGCGCAAGCTCAACCGCGACCGGCAGACGACGCGCAGCGTCGAGATTCCTGCCTGTGGCGCCTTCATGCTCGCCGAGCGCACCGACGAGCACCTGGCGCTGTTCCGCGAGGGGGTCGAAGCCGAGTTCTTCGCCACCGACGACGAGTTGCTCGACAAGGTGCGGTACTACCTGGCCCATCCGGAGGCGCGGCGGCGGATCGCCGCGGCCGGCCTGGAACGCTGCGTGAGCGGGCGTTACGGGTATCCGGAGCGCGTCCTCGACATGCTCACCACGGCAGGCGTGCGCGACGGTGGCGCCATGTTGCAGTGGGCCTGAGGATGCGGATTGCAGTGCTGACGTCCGGCCGCTTCCACGCCTGCGACCTGGCGCGCGAGCTGGCCGCCCGGGGGCACGAGGTGGCCTTCTACTCGCTCGTCCCACCGCGGCGGACGCGGCACTTCGGTCTGCCACCGCACTGCAACCGCTGGCTCGGGCCGTACGTCGGTCCGCTCTACGTGCTGACCCGGCTCGCACTGCGGACCCGCTGCGCCCCTGGCCTCCTCCTCTTCATGTCGGTCGTTATCGACCGCGTCGCGGCGCGGCTCGTGGAACCCTGCGATCTTTTCATTGGCATGTCGCAGATGTCATTGCGGACCATCGAGACGGTGCGCCGGCGGTTCGGGGCTCGCGCATTCCTGGAGCGTGGCAGCCGGCACATCCTCTCGCAGCGCGAGATCCTCGAGCGCCTGCCGCGGCCGCCATCGACTGTGCGGCCGATCTCGGACTGGGCGGTGCATCGGGAACTCGCCGAGTATGCGCTGGCCGACGTGATCGTCGTTCCGTCACGCCACGCGGCGTCGAGCTTCCTCGAGCACGGTGTGCCCGCCGCCAAGCTGTTCCGCAATCCGTACGGTGTCGACCTGGCGATGTTTCCGGCCACGCCGGCACCGCCGGCGGACACACCGCCGACGATCCTCATGGTTGGGGCCTGGTCGCTGCAGAAAGGGTGCGACGTCCTCACCGACGCGTGGCGGCGCCTGCCGCGCACCGGTACGCGGCTGCTGCACGTGGGGCCCGTGGCCGACGTCCCGCTGCCGGCCGATCCGGGCTTCGAGCACCGCGCGCCGGTGGACCAGCGGCGCCTGACGGACCTCTATGCGCAGGCGCACGTGATGGCGCTGGCGTCGCGTCAGGAGGGGCTCGGCCTCGTGCTCGCGCAGGCCTTGGCGAGCGGGCTCCACGTGGCTGCCACCGAGCCGACCGGCGCCGGGGATCTGCAGGAGATGCTCGACGACCGCAGCGCCGTCGCCCTCGCGTCAGCCGATGACGTGGACGGCTTCGCGGCCGCCCTCGCGGCGCAGCTGGCGCGCGCCCGGGCGCAGTCCGGCATGCGCGACCTCTTGGGTTCGGCGCGCGGGCGCCTGACTTGGGATGCCTATGGCCAGCGCTACGACGCGATGATCCGGCAGCTCGACAGCGGGGCACGGCGCACCGGCGCAGTCGTCACTCCGCTGGTCGTATCGCCGCCGCCGGCCGTCGTCCGGACGGCGGCGGGCTGAACGCATGGCGCAGAGCGAACAGGAGCGGCTGCGACGCCGCGGCCCCGCCGCCGCGCGGGCAATGGCCGCACCGCGATCGTTTGGCGCGCACGTGCTCCTCACCACGGGCAGCAACCTGTTGCTGGCGCTGTTGGGTGTGCTCACCGGCGCGCTGGCCGCCAGGCTGCTGGGCCCGGACGGCCGCGGGCAACTGGCCGCGATTCAGATGTGGCCCAACTTCCTGGCGGCGATCGGAGGTCTCGGGCTTCCCGAGGCGCTCGTGTACTACTCGGCGCGCTCGCAGACGAACTCGGGGCGCTACCTCGGCTCGGCCGTGTCGCTCAACCTCTTGGTCAGCCTGGCGTTCATGGCCCTCGGCTATGCCGGCCTTCCCGTCCTGCTGGGCGTGCAGGCTCCAGCGGTCGTCAGTGCGGCCCGCTGGTATCTGTTGCTGTTGCCCGTGCAAGTACTCTACCTGCCGCATCATGGTTTGCGCGGTCTGAGCGATTTCGCCGCCTGGAACGCCATGCGGTTCATGGCGAGTCTCGGGTGGCTTGCCCTGCTGGTGTTCGGGGCGCTCAGCGGACTCAACGCCCCCGCGTTTTTCGCGCTCGGGTACCTGGCCGTGCTGGCTGTGCTTGCCATTCCCGCGCTGGTCCTGATCCGCCGCCGCATTCCGCCGCCGTACCGTCCGGACCCACGGCAGTGGGGGCCGATGCTCCGCTTCGGCCTGCCGTCGGTCGCCAGCGGGGTGCCGCGCATCCTCAACCTCCGCCTGGACCAGATGCTCATGGCGGCGCTGCTGCCGGTGCAGACCCTCGGTCTCTACGTCGTGGCGGTGACGTGGAGCAACGCGGTGACGCCGCTGCCGCATGCGCTTGCCAACGTGCTCTTCCCGCAGACGGCGTCCAAAGGCGATCCGGCGGCCCGCCACCAGGTCTTCGCCACTGCCATCCGGCTGGCGGTGCTGAGCGCCGGTTCCGTCGCCCTGGCCGTGGCGGTGGTTACGCCGTGGCTGCTGCCTCTCCTGTTCGGGGGCGCGTTCGCGGCGGCGATTCCGGCCGCGCTGGTGCTCGTCGGGGCCGCGGCTATCGCGGCCGTCAACCTGGTACTCGAAGAGGGCCTGCGAGGCCTCGGACGGCCAGCGGTCGTGCTCTGGGCCGAACTCGGCGGCCTCGTGGTGACCGCGATCGCGCTCCTCGTGCTCCTCGGCCCCCTCGGCATCATGGGCGCGGCGCTGGCGTCCGTTCTCGGGTATACCGCCGTGCTCGTGACACTCGTCGGCGCCAGCCGGGTACTGACGCAGTGCCCCGCGACGGCCCTCCTGTGCCCCGGGTGGCAGGAGATCGATCGGATTTGGCAGGGAGGCCGGCGTCTGATCGAGACGCGGTCTCTGAAGCAGGCCGGCGAGCCGGTGATCGAGTGAGCACGCGCGGAGGACTGCACGGGTGAGGATCCTCGTCTTCGTTCCCTACTACCTGCCCGGGTACCGGTCCGGAGGGCCAGCGCGAAGCATCGCCAACCTCGTCGCCCACCTCGGTCGGGACCGGCAGTTCGTCATCGTCACGGCCGACCGCGACTCGGGCGATGCCGGCCCGTACCCCAACATCGCGCTCGGGGAACCGCAGCGCGTTGGCCACGCGAATGTCATCTACGTCGGTGCGGCACAGAGGCGACCCGGGCGCCTTGCGGCGCTGGTGCGCGACGTGCAGCCCGATGTGCTGTACCTGAACAGCTTCTTCTCCCGACCGTTCAGCATCCAGGTCGTGCTCCTGCGCCGCCTCGGCCGCATTCCCTGGCGGCCGATCGTGCTGGCGCCGCGCGGTGAGTTTTCGCCCGGTGCCTTGCGGCTCAAGGCAGGACGAAAGTGGGCCTGGCTTGCCGCCTCCCGCGCCCTGGGCTTGCACCGCGATGTGGTCTGGCAGGCGTCGAGTCCGCTGGAAGCTGCCGACATCCGCCGCGGCATGGGCCCGGTCGAACGCGACGGCTGCTCGCGCATCATCGTGGCGCCCATCATCGCCCGGCCGGAGCCGGGCGACGGCGTACCGCGCACCGCCGCGCGTAGCAAGGCGCCCGGCCGCTTGCGCGTCGCTTTCCTGTCTCGCCTCGCGCCGAAGAAGAACCTGCTCGGGGCGCTACAGATCCTCCAGGGGGTGCGCGGCCCGCTCGAGTTCAACATCTTCGGTCCGGTCGAGGACGAAAAGTACTGGCGCGCCTGCCGCGCCGCCATCGACAAGCTCCCCGCCAACGTCGACGCCGTCTACCGTGGGCCAGTGCCGCCGGATCAGGTGCCGCTGGTCCTGGCACAGCACGATCTCTTCTTCCTCCCCACCTTCGGCGAGAACTACGGGCACGTGATCCGGGAAGCGCTGGCGGCCGGCACGCCCGTGCTGCTGAGCGATCAAACGCCCTGGCGCGACCTGCCTGCGGCGCGGGCGGGATGGGATCTGCCGCTCGACCAGCCCGAAGCATTCCGCGAGGTACTCGAGGCCTGCATCGCCATGGACGGCGGGACTTTCGCGGACTGGTCGGAGCACGCCGCGCGGTACGCGTGGCAGTACGCCAGCGACGACAGTGCGGTAGAGGCCAGCCGCCGCCTCTTCGACGCGGCGACGGAACGGCGCGTGATCGCCGTAGGCGACGCGGGACCGGTCAATGCGCGCTAAGGAATTCCCCGACGATCGGCAGAAAGCGCTCGCGGAACGCCGAGAAGCGGAACTCCTGCGCCCAGCGGCGCCGGCCGTTGGCGCCGAGGCGCGCGGCCTCGTCCCGGTCGCGCAACAAGTCGACGACGCGGTCGGCCAGTTGGTCCGCTCGGGCGAGGTCGACGTTGTAGCCGGTCTCGCCGTCAACGTTGACCTCGGGAGCGGCATCGTGAATGCTCGCCACCACCGGGACGCCGTGTCGCATCGCCTCGACGTAGACCAACCCAAAACCCTCACCGTGACTCGGCATGGCGAAGATGGTTGCCTCGGCCCAGAGGTCCTCGATCGCGCTCTCGGCGACGAACCCGCGGATCTCGATGTGACCGGCGACCCGCGACGAGGCGGCGTGACGCCGCACCGGCTCGAGATCGGAGCCGCTGCCCGCGATCACCAGGCGGGCGTCGGGGACCGCACTCACGACGGCGGGCCAGCAATCGATCAGGGCCCGATGGCCCTTGTCGCGCCCGCGCTCCAGTCGGCCGAGAACCAGGGCCGTGGGTGGACCGTCGGTCCGCCTGGCGACAACCGGCAGCTCGTCGGTCTCGGTCCCCAGCCAGCAGACCCGGGCGCGGGCAAAGCCCCCGTGGGCGCGCTCCGCACGCTGCCGCGTGTAGCAGGAGTTCGCCAACAGGACATCCGCCTGTCGCGACGACTGCAGGCGGTCGGTGCGTGCGCCCTCCCACACCTCGATGCCATGGATCCAGGCGAGCAGGGGCCGGGCGAGAAACGGCAGGCGGTTGTGCGCCCGCACCATGGCGAGCGAGTCGTAGAGGAAGTGGGTGCTGCAGAGTGCCGCGGCCTGTACCGCGGCGGTGTAGCGCAGCCGCGAGCCACGTGCCGGCGCCAGCGCGAGACCGAGGTCGTTGGCCGCCGCCGCATCGTTCAGTCCGATCGCTCGTACGTGCAGACGCCCGCTCGCCGCCTCGGCGGCCAGCACTCGGCCCATGAGGCGTGCGACGCGGGCAATGCCGCCGTTGCCCGGCATGAGCGAGGTCACCGCCAGGCACAGTCGTGCCGATCCGTCGCGCATGTCATCCACTCCGTAGGAGCCCATCGCTGATGCCCGGGAGCAAGCTGGAAGACGTATACTACAGGCTGCCGGTGTGGCTCCAGAACGGCATCTTTAGCCTCTATGGGCTGAAGCTTGCGCGCATCCGTTACAACCCCCACTTCTTCGCCCTGCTGCGGTCGCTCAAAGACAGTGAGTGGTGGGCCGCCGAGCAAATCCAGGCGCACCAGAACGCGCAGGTCAGAGCCGTCGTTCGTCACGCGTACGACACCGTTCCCTTCTACCGCCGCTGGTACGACGAGCATGGCGTCGACATCGATGCCGTCAAGACGACCAGCGATCTCGCCCGGCTGCCTGTCCTGAGCAAGCAGATGGTCCGCGAGCACCACGACGAGATGGTGTCGACGGCGTTTGCGAAGACGAGCCTCACCAAGGGTCTGACCAGCGGCACGACGGGCACGCCGCTGACGATCTACCAGACGCGCGAAGGCGCGGCGTTCCAATGGGCGGTCTGGTGGCGGCACAAGGCCCGCTTCGGCTTGAGCGTCGGAGATCGCCATCTCGTCTTCGGCGCGCGGGTGCCGGTGTCGCAGGGCCAGACCGGACCACCATACTGGCGTCACGACCTGTTCAACAAGCGCGTCTATTTGAGCACCTACCACATTTCGACGGCGACCGTTGGCGCCATCGTCGAATACCTGAACAGCACGCACTTCGACTTCTTCACGGGCTATCCGTCTGCCATGTACGCGCTCATCATGCGCATGGAGGCTGCGGGGTTGCGCCTTACGAACCGACCGAAATACGTGGTGGCCGGAGCCGACGCACTCACCCCCGAGTTCGAGGCCGCGATTCGCCGCGTGTTCGGCGTCGCCGTGACCGAACAGTACGGCATGGCCGAGTTCGCGGGCAACATGTCCAAGTGCGAAGCAGGGAAGTTCCACCTCGACTTCGAATGCTGCTATCTGGAGCAGGAGGCGATCCCCAGCAGCGAGAATCAGTACAAGCTCGTTTTCACGGGCTGGGGCAACCTGGCCATGCCCTTCATCCGCTACGAGGTCGGCGACATCGGCAGTGCCGCGGCGGCCGACTGCGCGTGCGGCCGAGCCTCCGTCTGCCTCGACCGAATCGACGGCCGACTCGACGACTTCGTGATCACGCCCGACGGCCGCAAGGTCATCGGCATGAATCAGGTGCTCGAGTACGCTTGCAACGCGAAGATGATCCAGGTGTATCAACGGGAGACCGATGCGGTCGAGCTGCGGGTCGTGCCCGGCAACGGTTTTGGCGAACAAGACGAACAGGCGCTCGTACGCGAGCTGCGGCGCAGGGTCGGTCCCGATATGGCGATCCGGATCCGGCTCGTCGATCAGTGCACGCTCACGGCGGCGGGGAAGTTCCGGTCGGTGATCTCGGAGGTAGCCAGACACGAGGAGGGCTCGCCGTGACGCACATGCTGCGGTGTGCCGCCGCCGGCGCGCTGCTCGTCGGACTGCTGCTGGCGGGCGGGTCCGCGGAAGGACAGCGCCCGGCGCTGCTCGTGCTGTCCCCGCAGGGAACCGCCAATGGCTGGGTCGATCTCGGGTATCTCGCCGATCTCCAGCGCGCCGGATTCGAGGTCGACTACACCGACAGCCTTGCCGAGGTCACATGGGACCGCCTGCAGCGGTACAACATCCTTGTTGTCTATACGTGCCCGGCCGATGATGGGACGAATGTCTGGCCGTTTCACGGCAACCCGCCGATCACCCAGGACGCCTTCATCACACTGATCGACCGTTTTGTGGCGGACGGCGGCGGCGTGCTGGTCATGGCGGTGGAACCGCAGATCCGCGCGACGCTCACTCGCCCGTTGCTCACCCGTTGGGGTGCCGATCTCCCGCTCGAGCGCGTCGTCGACGACGTCAATGTCGCCTACATGACCCGCATGCCGCGGATCCCGCTGGTGTACACCAGCCAGGTGCTCGCATCGCCGGTCAGCGCTGGTGTGCGCGGCATCTGGTACCCGTCCTATCCGCACTACAATGGTGCGCACACGCTGCCGCTCGCGCTCGACGACCGCTGGCAGGTGGTTGTCCGCGCGATGCCGACCGCGCGCACCGTTCCGGTGGACATCGACCACGCCGCCTATCCGCCGCCGCGTGATGCCCTCGTGCGACCCGGCGGTGTGGAGGCACCGCCGCTGTTCGCCATCCGGCCGGTGGGGCCGGGACGGGTGGCGCTGGTGGCGCAATGGCCGCCGTATTCTCTCGGCGCGGGCACGCACTGGCTGTACAACCGCGAGGTGCTTGCCACGGGTCTCCAGGAACGACCGAGCGACTTCGCCCGCCTGCTGGAGAACACCTTCCGCTGGCTCGCCGCTCCGAGCCTGGAGTCGGGAGCGCTCGGCGGTTATCGCACCCTGTCGGACCGGTTGCTGCCGCCCAACTTGCGCGGCGACATCAGAGACAGGTTTCGTGAGACGGCGTGGCAACCCAGAGCACGGCTCATCGCCGGATCGGCGCGGGAGCCGGTCCTGCTCAGAGGGCTGATCGGGGCGCAGACCCGGCTCAGTGGCGGCCAGGGGACGGTCGCCGAGTACGCCCATGCGGCCCGCCAGGCCGGCCTCGACTTCCTGGTGTTCCTGGAGGACTTCGCCGGGCTCGACGACCGCGAGTTGGCGGAGTTGAAGCGCGAGTGCGCGGCACACTCCGACGCCACGCTGACGCTGTACCCCGGCTACCGGATCGACAACAACATCGGCAACCACATGTTCCTGTTCGGGCCGGGCGTCGTCGCCCCGCCGCCGGCACTCCTCACCGGCGCGCGGCGGAAAACCTTCATGCTGCAGGGCGAGACAGCCCCCGGCGTCTTTGGGCCGATGCCGCCCCTGCCCATCGACTTCGTGCTGAGCATCAACCGCACCACCCAGGTCGGGTACTACGACTTCGGGCACAGCGGCAATGGCATGCGGATCCAGGATGCGCGTCTGTACGGGATGGCCGGTATCCGGACCTACCGAGACGGTGTGATGATCGACGATGCGACCGAAGGCTATCTCACGACGGCACAGAGCACGATCAGTCCGGCGCCGGCTGCCGTCAACCTCGTCACGTCGCCAACCGCACTGCGCACGACGGCAGCCGCCAACCGCGGCTTGACGTATGCCAGCGCGTTGTCGCGCGATCGGCTGTGGGCGGCCCTCGGATACAGCGACCAGTACACCTGCCCAAACGTGTTCACTTCGGACGGCCCGTTGATTCTGCGTTGGCCGGCCTGTGTGCGCGTCTCGACGTACGGCGCGGAGCCGTTCGTTACCGGCCGCAGTCGGATGGATGCGGCGATCGAGGTGACGGCCGCGAAGGGCTTGCGGGAGATCCGGATCTACGACGGTGCGCAGCTCTATCGCCGCTTCGCGCTGCACGGCGAGCAGCGCTTCAGCGACGTGCTCCGGCTCGAGGGCAGCGTTCAACACAGCCTCGTCCTGGTGGCCGAGGATGCAGCCGGCGGACGCGTTGTGAGTGCTGCCCGCCGTTCGTGGAAGGACGGCTCGCTCGCGCCGGTGTTCTGCAGCGACCGGATCAACGACTGCGGCGACGTCCTGCTGGCTCGCGGGCCGTATCCGTTGCCCGTGCTGCGCACGCCCGAGCTTGCCGACCCGGGCTACACATGGGATGGCGGGCCGCGCGGCGTGCTGACGCCGATCGACTTCGAAGGCGCGAGCCCGCGCGTTTGGACGGACGGTGGCCTCATCAAGGGCGACCAGTACAACCAGACGCCGCTGCTCGAGTTTGCGGACGAGGGGGCCGTGGCGGTGCGCTCGGTCCGCGATGAGCTGATCGACCCGCGCGTGCCGGCGCTCAACCCGTGGCGGACCTACGGCCCGCGCGCCCCCGCGCCCGGGTTCGACTTCTGGCTCGGCTACGCCCAGTTCGACCGCCCCAGTGTCGGTGTCCCGCCCGTCGGCTGGGCGGCGCCGCCGGCGCGGACCGGGTGCAATGCGGCACTGTTCCGCGGCGCGATCACGTTCAAGGCGCCGCTGGCGATGCGCGGCGTGCAGGTGGTCCGGAACTGGAACTGGATTCCGTCCTTGCCGCTCCGGCTCGTCGTCGGACGGCGCCAGAAGATCATCGACGAGATCGATCTCGGGACGATGGAATCGGTGCGCCACCCCGGGCGGCGACTGCGGCCACAGGTGCGCATTGGACCCGGGTACTGGTTCGGCTTTTACAGCCCGCAGACCGGCAACAGCCAGGTCTTCGTCAACCGCGGCCGGCCGCTCGAGTTGCGTGTCGATCGCCCGCCCGGCGAGTGGCTGTCGCTGTGGGCCCCGCTGCGTCGCGCGGCGGCGGGTGACGAGCTCGCGTACGAACTGTTCTCGATCGGCTGCCCGGTCGATGCGGCGGCGCGGGACGCCGATGCCCTGCAACGGACGTTGGCGTATCTCGCCGAGCCCACCGGTCTGACCGTGACGCGCGGCAGGCGGAAACGCACCGCCGGTCCGCTCGTGGTGCGCCCCGGGAGCTACGCCGTGCACCTCGCGTTGCCGCGCCCGGCGGTGCCGACGGACCTCACGCTTCCGCTCGTGGTCGACGGGCTCAACCGCCGCTGGAGCGCGGGGCTGTGGCAACTGAACGGGTACGTCAAGGGCGACTATGGCGGCGGTACCGATCGCTATCGCCCCGTGGGTCTCGACCTCGACGGCCGCGCGTACATCCCCGTGTATCCCGATCTCGCCGAACGGACCGAAATCGAGGTCGGCCACCCGGTCGTTGCCGATGATCGCGGCGGCGATCTGTTCGTCCAGGTCACGGCGCTGAGTGGCGGAACCTACGCATACCCGGACTATCGGTGGCACGTCGATGTCAACAATCCGACCGATCGGGCGATCACGACGGTCCTGCGTCAGAACATGGCGGTGCCGGGTCTCGATTTCGCGGACCGCGAGATTACCCTGGCGCCCGGCGAGTACCGGGTTCTGTGCTGCGAGAGCCCGGCGTCCGATCAGGCGAGCGAGGCGGTGCCGTGAGGCGACCGTGCAACGGGATGAACGACACGGAGACGATTCGGTACTTCGATCGGCTGGCCGGCGAGTGGAGCGAGCGCTACGCCAGGAGTACCCATTTCCGCCGCCGCCTCGAAACAGTGCTGGCCTGGGTGGCGAGCGAACCCGCAGACCGGTCTCTCCTGGACTTCGGATGTGGGAGCGGCGTGATGGTGCGGGCGCTGGTCGAGCGGGGCTTCACGGTCACCGGCGTCGATGCCTCGTCGCGCATGATTGCGGCGGCACGGCAGTGCCTGGGCGCTGCTGCCCGGGAGCGGTACCGGCTGGAGGTGATCGACGGCGATGGCGATGAGGGCGACTACCGGCACGAGACGTACCACGGGGTGCTGTGCGTGGCGGTTCTCGAGTACGTGCGGGACCCGCGTGCCGTATTGACCCGACTCGCCGCGCTGACCGATGTCGGTGGCTTCTTGATTCTCTCGGTCCCGAATCAGACGAGTGTGCTGCGCCGGCTCGAATGGTTCCTGCACCGGCACCCACGCCTGTTCCTGGGCGCCGCGTCGTCTACCGGGTTTGGTGGCTCGGACAGCTACCTGCATTTGCAGACACAGCAGTTCACTCTGCAGGCCATCGACGCGCCGCTCCAGGCCCTCGGCTTCGCCCTGGAAAAGATCCGCTACCAGGTGTCCCCGTCGGCGTTGCGCGTGTTCGAGAATCACCGGCGCATCGGCATGAACATGTTGCTCAAGTACCGGAAGCTTTCGCCGCCTGACCGCGGCCTCTGATCGGAGGAGCAGGGTGAGGCCACAGACAGCGTTGGGCCCGCTGGGCCAAGACGAGGCGCCGAGGACGCTGGCAAGCGTCAGGGAGGCGCGGCGATTGCGCCACCTCCGGATCGGCGCCCTCGGGCACGCCGAGCTCGACGCCTTGGCGCGCGACTTCGCGGCGGCGCAACCCTTTCCACATGTCGTGATTCCCGACATGCTGGCTGCCGCGCCGGCCGATGTGCTCCCGAACTTCCCGCCGCTCGATGCGCCGTGCTGGCGACACCTCGGCGAAGCCTACCAGGACGGCAAGATGACCCTCAGCAACATTGCCGACATTGCGGAGCCGCTGGCGTCCATCCTGCGGGAGCTGATGGAGCCGGCGGGGCTGCGATTCGTCGAGCGCGTCAGCGGGATCAGGGGGCTGGTGGCCGACCCGTACCTGCAGGGGGCGGGCCTCCACTGCACCGCTGCCGGCGGGTCGATGGCGCCGCACACGGACAGCCACCTCAACGAACGGCTCGGGATATACAGGCGGGTCAATGTACTTTTATACCTCAATCCCACCTGGGATGAGGCGGACGGCGGCTGCCTGGAGCTCTACGACACATCGGACGTCCACACCCCCGTGCGCACGGTCGTGCCGCGGTGGGGCACGCTGGTGCTTTTCCGCTCCGATGCCCGCTCGGTGCATGGCTTCGCCAAGCCGATCGTCGGGCCGGGCCGTGCTCGGCGCAGTCTTGCCGTGTACTACTACACCGCTGCCGATGCGCCGGACTTCGCAGGTTACGCCCTGACCCACTGGTGGACGCACGATCCCTACTGGGGCAGGTATGGCGGTTCCGCGCTCCGGCGCCGGGCGCGCCTGCAGGTGTACCGCGCGCTGCGGTTCGGCTCCAAGGCGCTCGCCTACCTCGCGCATCGCGCCCGGCCACGGGCGTTGCCGTAGAGTACTGCCGAGCGGATTGCGATGCGACGTCAACTCAGGCTCGCCGGCCTGGTCTCTCACCCGATTCAGTACCAGGCTCCGCTGTTCCGGTGCCTCGCCGCTCGCCCCGACATCGATTTCACCGCCATCTTTCTCAGCGAACACGGTGTCCGGCCGAGTTTCGACCCGGGCTTCGGGCGGGTCATCGCATACGATGTGCCGCTGCTTGACGGGTACCGGCATATCGTCGTGCCCAACCGCGCCAGACATCCAGACACGCAGCGATTTCTCGGCGCGGTCAATCCCGGCCTCGTCGGCGTCCTCCGCCGCAACCGTTTCGACGCCCTGTGGGTCCACGGGTATGCACAGGCGAGCAACTGGATCGGCTTTGCCGCGGCGGCGGCGACGCGCGTCCCCTTCCTCATCCGTGGCGATTCCCAGCTACTCGCCCGACCGGCGCCGCACCGGCGCAGCCTGCGCCGTGTGGTACTGACTGCCCTGTTTCGGGCGGCCAGCGGCCTCTTGTACATCGGCGCGCAGAACCGGCGCTTTTACGAATGTTACGGTGCGCCGCCGGACAGGCTGTTCTTCGCGCCATACGGGGTTGACAACGCCTTCTTCGCCGAGCGGGCACAGGCGGCGCGTGCCTCTGGACGGCGCGAGCAGCTGCGCGCCGGCATCGGCGCCGGCCGCGACGACGTGGTCCTGCTCGTCGTCGGCAAGCTGATGGGCTTCAAACGTCCGCTCGATGTCGTCCGTGCGCTCGCCCGACTGAACCGCCGCGCCATCGCGGTGTTCGTTGGGGACGGCGAGCTGCGCTCCGCCGTGGAGGCGGAACTCGCGGCCACGGGCGTGCGCGGCGTGGTGACCGGGTTCGTCAATCAGAGCGATCTCCCCGAGTGGTATGCCGCCGGGGACGTAGCCGTGCTCGCCTCGGACTTCGAGAAGTGGGGGCTGGTCGTCAACGAAGCGATGGCATGCGGCCTGCCGGTCGTTGTCTCGGATCTCGTCGGATGTGCCCCCGATCTGGTCCGCGATGGGGAGAGTGGGGCCGTCTTTCGCGCCCGCGATCCCGAAGCACTGGCGGCCGTCCTTGGGCCGCTTGTGGAGGAGTCCGCCTTGCGCGCCCGGCTGGGTGACGGAGCGCGCCGGCTGGTCGTGCGCTACGACATTGCCGCGGCGGCCGACGGAATCATTGCGGCGGCGGCAGCGGCGAGCCACCATTGAGGCGCCATGCCGGCGAAGTCCCACCACCCGTCGCGCGCCGCGGACATTCAGCAACGGTACTACACCGAGACCGCCGCCGCGTACGACGCCATGCACGGTCACGCGGACGACGGGCACGACGCGGCCCTGCGGTTCATCTCCGCCTTGGTCGAGGAGTTCCAGATCCGCAGTGTTCTCGATGTCGGCTGTGGCACCGGGCGCGCCCTGCGGCACGTCCGGGCGCGGCACCCCACCATACGCGCGCACGGGGTCGAGCCAACCTGGGCGCTCATCCGGCAGGCCGTCGAGACGCACGGACTCGCCGCGGACCATGTCGCGTGCGGCCGCGGCGAGTCGTTGCCCTACGCCTCCGGAAGCTTCGATGCCGTCTGCGAACTGGGCATCCTCCACCACGTGCCCGATCCGAACGCCGTTGTGCGGGAGATGCTGCGTGTGGCTCGGCGGGCGGTCTTCATCTCGGACGCCAATCGCTTCGGCCAGGGCTCGTGGTTCGGCCGTGCTGCCAAGCTCC
>Ga0316622_100000258_pt1 | contig 29005 bp, 21 predicted proteins | sample OWC_Aug_OW2_C1_D_FD_207646 | JGI IMG/M metagenome (GOLD analysis project Ga0316622, IMG submission 207646) | Wetland soil microbial communities from Old Woman Creek delta, Ohio, United States - OWC_Aug_OW2_C1_D5_C | ecosystem: Environmental > Terrestrial > Soil > Wetlands | place: USA: Ohio... | reverse complement strand
AGCAGGTTTGCTCCAGCACCCAAGCGCCGATCTCGACAATTAGACCGGTCTGCTCCGCCAGCGGAATAAACATCGCCGGCGATATCATCCCGAGTTCGGCATGCCGCCAACGGATCAATGCCTCAGCGCCGACGATGCGTCTGTCGCAATCGACTTTGGGCTGGTAATACACCATGAGTTCCCCTTTCGCGATGGCGCCACGCAGTTCATGCTCCAGTTTTATATTTTCCAGCGCGGCCGCATTCATTTCCGGCGAATAAAATCGAAAATCGGCGCGCCCCTCGGCCTTGGCGTGGTACATAGCGGCATCCGCGTTCTTGAGCAAATCCTGAATATTGTCCGCGTCATCGGGAAATACGGCAATTCCAACGCTGGCCGTGAAAGTCATCGGCTGCCCAGCAATGACCAAGGTTTGATTGAGGGCGCTTAGAATTTTTTCGGCGATCGTCGTCACCAGTAACATCGGGTTGCAATCGCCAAGAAGACCGGTGACGACGATGACGAACTCGTCTCCGCCGATGCGGACCACCAGGTCGGTGGCCCTGACACAATCGACAAAAATTCGCGCAACCTTTGCCAGAAGTTCGTCGCCGGCGGCATGTCCCAACGAGTCATTAACGGTCTTGAAGCGATCCAGATCGATAAAGAACACCGCGAGCTGGGTATCGTCGCGCCGCGCTCTCGCCAATTCCTGGGACAAACGGTCATTGAGCGTCAATCGGTTGGGCAAGCCGGTCAGGATGTCGTAGTGCGCTTGCTGGTAAAGTTTTTCTTCCCATGCGGCATTGGACAAGGCAACGGCGATACGATCGCCGAAATTTCTAGCCGCGTCGCGCGACTCCGCGCGGATAGGATTCGGCACTTGATAACCCAGGCAAATCATCGCCGATAAGGTTCCATTCACATTGACGGGGACGATCAAGTACCGCCAACCGCCGGAAGTACCGAGAATTTGCAAATAGGCCGTCAGCCGTCCATCCGCTTGGATTTCGATGGTATCGTTTTGCATTTCAAGCAAGTCCGCGATGTCGCCTTGGCTCAACTCAACCGGACCGATCAAGATTTCAGTAGCCTGTCCGCTGCGCCGGATACGAATGTCGCTGACGAGCCGGCTATCTGGATCAATCGTGGCGATGGAAATCAAATCGCAAAACAGAATGCCGGGAAGACGATTCAAGGCGGTTTCGATAATGTCCTTGGCGTTTAACGCCGAAAGAATATGACGGTCGATTTCCGCCATGGTGGACAAGATGTCGAACTGGCTGCGCAAACGATGGCTCATTTCGTTAAACGAATCCGCCAGTTCCTCAAACTCATCGTGGCTTTCGATATTCACGCGGTAACTAAAGTCGCCTTCGGCAATTCTCAGGGTCGCGGCCTTCAATCGTTTCAGGGGCGTCAGATACTTCGTGATCAGCTTGGTACTCAAATACGCGACGATCAAAACCGCGAGCACGATGACCGGCGGATAAATCGCGCTAAATTGCCGAATAGACTCGAAGGCCAGGGCTTCCGGCTGCGCCAGGACAATGATCAAGTCTCGGGAATGGAACATCCCCGTCATGGGGATTTTCCAGTAAGCCGAGACATAGCGAGTATCTTTTTTTTCCCAAGTGAACTGCCCGCTATTGGTTTGCAAAATATCGGGCCAGGCCTCCAATGGCGATTCGAATCCTTGCTCGGAAACAAACAATAAGCGACCGGCATCGTCCATCACCCACAGCTTGTTAGGCCCCAAATATTCAGCCGCCCATATTTGCTCGAGTTTCAGTTCCCCCATCAGGATGCCGGCTTCGGGATGGCCTTCGACGAAATTGATAGCCATCCATAACCGACTGACTTCCGGCGTCGGTCGATCGCCAAGTTTGATCAGTGTCTTGCCGGAACCGATCTCTTGAACTTCCTGTTCGGTTAACGCCGGAATAAGCTCGGTCTTTCCAAGAAGCGAGGTTTTTTCGCCATTCAGGGCGATGAGCGCCAAGCTGTCGAATTGCCCCTCGAGCCGTTGCTCGCCTGCAAAAGTAACCGGTCTATCAATCTTCGATTTCTCTATCTTCGCTGCCACCAGGCCCAGGGTAGTTTGCGTCAGATTCAGCCTTTCGATGAGCCCGTTGGCGTAATCTTTACAGCTTTTATGCAGCGATTTGGCGGTTTGTTCCCGAAGTTGTTCGCTGACCTGTCGATACGAGAGCAGCCCGAGCATCCCAATGGGGATCAGTGCCGCCAGAACGAAGGAAACCAAGATTCGACGCGCGACCTTATTGCCGATCAACGATAGCCTCCTTTAATGGGTCGCTTATTCAGAAGTCGGAAGCCAGGCCGACGAAAGCACCGTCGCGGCCTAGAACGATATCGTCCGCGCTGTCCTTATTGTCCAGTTGTCTCTTGGTGACGCCGTTCTTGCCCATGCTGTACAAGTCGTACAAGGAATTGATCGGAGTGATATTCCTGTCTCTCCGTACGCTATTTTGTATCCCAGGGCCGCCGTTAATGATGTTTAGATAAACATAGGCGTTGCCCCAGGGATCTAGGCCATTGTTCGGCAAAGAGGCCGAAATGGCAGCCAGGGTAGCCGGATACTGGAAATTAACCGTATAAAACCGTTCGATGCTTTGTTGAATGATTGTGATATCGGAGATAGCTGTACCGTTCTTCACTTTGTCGATGTAGCCGATATAGGTCGGCACGGCGATTGCCGCCAACACGCCGGCGATCGCCACGGAGAACAACAGTTCAATGAGCGTAAATCCACCCCTTTGGGCATTTTTCCTAGGCATGGTCGGAATGTCTATTGTATATCGAGATATAAAGCGAGCTAAACGGGCAACTTCCTACGCGATGAACAGCGAGTTTTAAGAGCCCTCGGCGCATCTCAATCACCGTTTCTTGTGTTATTAACAATCCAAAAACTTTCGTGCCTATCAACATATCCATCCATCAAGCCAATTCACGGTGTATCGGGAGAAAAATCAAGAATGAACAGGTATTTGCCAATATCGATTTGCCCCTTTCCGTTGTGAAAACTTTCTGAATCAATTGCGGCCAGAGAGTCAGTGTAAGCAATTATGATAGACGAATTCTTTTATACAAGGATAGCGCTACTCGAGGGCTCGCTCATGAAAGCCGTTTTTTTCCTATACTTAAAAAACAGAATATCCATCTAATAGAGAGTGCTATGTTCGAGAAAATGAATATTTCAACGTTGCTGGCATGGAGCTTGGGCTCCGTTATCCTGCTGAATATCGCCATGGTTGCCGTGACCCACTTCAAAAGCGGCGAGACGATAATCGGCGCCGACTATATCAGCCGCAACGTTTTCCCCACCACGCAGCATGCCAATAATATCCGTATGAATGTGCTGAGAAACTGGGGTAATACCCTGATTCTGGCGGAGACTAGCGATGTATCCGAAATCAAGACGATTACCGAGGAAATGAGCACCAACAGCAATAGCATCAGCGACAGCTTCAACCAGTTGCAGACGCTGATTGCCGGCAGCGAAGAAAAGGCTTTGCTGGAGCAGACGCTGGCCGCGCGTAAAACCTATACCGATGACCGCAAACACTATGTCGATCAGATCAAATCCGGTGCAGTGGATGAGGCCAGACAATATCTGGTTAATACCTTGCGCAAGGACATCGGCGATTACGTCGCTCTGATAGGTAAACTGAACGATTTGCAGACCGGCAAGATGGAGGCCCAAACGAACCAGGTTGTGAATCAATCGACCGACCTTAAATATACCAACTTGCTGCTAGGCATAATCGTCGTGATTTTCTCGGCCGCGACGGCATTGTTTATCATCCGTAGCGTCAATGGAAAGCTGGGCGGCGAAGTACATTATGTCACCGACATCGCCCGTGAAATCGCTTCCGGCAATCTAAAGGTGGACATAAGCCTGCGGACCGGGGATAGCCACAGCCTGATGGCCTCGATTCTCGGTATGCGCGATAAATTACGCGAAATCGTCGGCCAGATTAACGACAGCGCTCATATGGCCAGCGAAGCGGCCAAACGCCTGGCTATCACCGCCGAAGAAGTCGCGCACGCCTCTCATGTGCAGAGCGAGGCCGCCGCCACTACAGCGGCGGCCGTGGAAGAAATGACGGTGAGCATAAGCGAAGTATCGCGCAGCGCCCAGAACGCCCAGGAAATCAGCCGCCATACCGAAACCGTTTCCGAAAACGGCAGTAAAGTCATACACCGCGCGGCCGCCAGCATGAGCGAGATTGCCGATTCGGTGCAACAATCCGCGGTGGTGATCGGAGTATTGGAACAGCATTCCAAGGAAGTCTCAACCGTGGTGAACGTCATCAAGGCAATTGCCGAGCAGACCAATCTGCTGGCATTAAACGCCGCTATCGAGGCGGCGCGGGCCGGCGAGCAAGGCCGCGGCTTCGCCGTGGTGGCCGACGAAGTGCGCCAACTCGCTGAACGGACCACCAAATCCACTCAGGAGATTACCGGAACCATAGATAAAATCCAGGCCGCCACCCAGAACACCGTGTCCAGCATGAACAGCGGCGTTGAAAAAGTCGGCTCGGGCGCGGAACTGGCGCACCAGGCCGGCGCCGCCATTAACGACATCAAAAGCAGTACCGGCAATGTGGTCGTACGTATCGACCAGATTTCCATGGCCATCAGAGAGCAAAGCGAAGCCTGCAACGAAATTGCCCGCAACGTGGAACGCATCGCGCAAATGACAGGCGAGAACAGCCAGGCGGTGGACAAAACCACGGAAGCCGCCCATCAGTTGGAAAGCATTGCCGCTTCGCTGGAGAGGAGTATCGGCTATTTTCGGTTGTAGGATGGTTTCGGCACGAGCGCCGATGCCATCCCTTACCGATTCGACGGCGTCGGATTTGCGCGCTCCCCGTGCCGGCCGAACTTGTTGCCCAAGCCGTGCTCCAGCCCATCGACATAGGTAAACACCACCGGTACCACCAACAGACTTAGAAACGTGGAACTCAGCAAACCGCCGATCACCGCGATCGCCATCGGCTGCCGGAAGCTGGCGTCGGCGCCGAAACCCAAGGCTATCGGCAACATGCCGGCAATCATCGCCACCGTGGTCATCATGATGGGCCTGGCCCGCTTGTGGCAGGCATCCAGCAAGGCCTCGGGCCGCGACAAGCCATGATCGCGCATCGCCACCAAGGCATATTCAACCAGCAAAATCGAGTTTTTGGTGACGATGCCCATCAGCATGATAAAGCCTATCATCGACGGAATATTCAGCTCGCCGCCGGTCGCCAGTAGCGCGATGAAGGCGCCGCCCATCGACAGCGGAATCGCCGACAATATGGTCAGCGGCTGGAAGAAATCCTTGAACAGCAGCACCAGCACGCAGAACACGCAAAGCAATCCGGTCAACATCGCCAAGCCGAAACCACCAGCCAGCTCGGCCATGATTTCGGCATCGCCGGTCTGTATCAGCTTTACGGCGGACGGCAGGTTTTTCACGGCCGGCAGCGCCTTGGCGTCGGCGAGCGCCTTGCCCAGCGACAAGCCGCCCAGTTCGGCGTTGACGGTGACATAGCGCCGCCGGTCGTATCTATCCACCTGCGCCGAACCGCCGGCCAGCGATAAACTGGCGACGCTGGACAGTGGCACCAAGCCGTTCGCGGATTTGACCCTAAGGTTAGCCAAGGCCTGCAACTCCTGGCGGGCACTATCGGCCATCCGCACCCGTATCCCCAATTGGCGGTTGTCCAGGTTGAGCTTGGCCAACTGGGCATCGAAGTCGCCGCTGGTGGCGATGCGTACGGTTTCGCCTATCAATTCGGCGGTGACGCCCAGTTCGGCGGCGCGCTGCCAATCCGGCCGGATCTGAATTTCCGGGCGTTCCAGGCTGGCGGTGCTGGTGATGTTGCTCAGCGTCCCTAAACCTCGCAGCTCACGCTCCAGGCTCTGAGCGGCGGCTTTCAAAGCCGGAGCGTTATCACCGGACAAAATCAAGGACATTTTTTCGCCTGGGCCACCGACACCAATCGAAAAGCGGGCACCGGGCACATCGCGCAGCGCCCGCCGCACGGCCTTTTCGATTTCGGTTTGATGCGGCCGCTGATCGCGGTCGCCCAAGGTCAGCGTCAACGCCCCCTTGCGCACTTCGCCGGCTCGAGTCAGGCCGCCGCCGATCAACTGACTGCTGCCGACCGAGGTAAACAGATGACTTATGCCTTGTACAGGCTGCAGCGCCACCCGCACCGCTTCCGCCACCCGACTCGCATCGGTGATGGAACTGCCCGGCGGCAGCTCGAAGTTTACCGAGGTATAGCCGCGATCCGAGGCCGGCACGAAGCCAGCCGGAATCATCGGTAGCATCGCGCAGGCCGCGACGAAAAACAGCGTCGCCAGGGTCAACGTGGTCTTGCGCCTCGCCAGCGTCCATCGCACGGTGCGCAAGTAAACCTGCATCAGTCTGCCGTCGGAAGTCGCCGGATGATGGCGTTCGGTGAGCATCAACACCGCCAGCACCGGCGTCAAGAGCCGCGCCACCAACAACGAAGCCAGCACCGCGATTACCGCCGTCCAGCCGAATTGCTTGAAAAATAGCCCGGATATGCCGCTCATCAACGCGGTGGGCATGAACACCACCACCAGCGTCAGCGTCGTGGCGACCACCGCCAGCGCGATTTCGTCTACCGCCTCGGCGGCGGCCTGGCGCACCGTTTTGCCCATCCGCATATGGCGGGCAATGTTTTCGATCTCGACGATGGCGTCGTCGACCAGAATGCCGACGATAATGGCCAGCGCCAGCAAGGTCAGCATGTTCAGCGAAAAACCCAGCCAGTACATGGCGGCGAAGGTCGGCAAAATCGACAAGGGCAAGGCCGACGCCGACACCAGCGTCGCCCGCCAGTCGCGCAAGAACCACCACACCACCAGCACCGCCAGCAACGCGCCTTCGAAAAGCATGGTCATCGAACCATGATACTGCTCCAGCGCATAGTCCACCGAACCAGAAATCGGGGTCACGGTTATGCTGGGATCATTATCCCGCAAGCGTTGCAGCGCCTGTTGCACCGCCTCGGCGACACGGCTTTCGTCAAAACCCTTGGCGCGGTAGACGTTGAAGCCGATCACCGGCTTGCCGTCCAGCAGGGCCAGCTGGGTGCGTTCGGCTATCGTGTCGCGGACCGTGGCAACCTGATCCAGGCGCACGTCGCGACCATTGCCCAAGGCCACCGGCAAGGCCGCCAATTCCGAAGCTTGCCGCACCGTCGCCAGGGTTCGAAACGATTGCTCGGCCAAACCGAGATTACCGCGTCCGCCGGAAGATTCCTGCTGCACCTGCTTCAGCGCCCTGGAAACGTCGGTGGCGGTCACGCCCAGCGACGCCAAACGCACCGGATCGACTTCCACCTGCACCTCGCGCTGCACGCCACCCAAGCGCTCGAAGCGGCCAACCCCCGGCACGCCGGACATAATCTTGCCGACCGTATCATCGACGAACCAGGACAAGGCTTCCTCGTCCAGACGCGACGAGGCGATGGCATAAGTTAGCGTCGGCGCGCCGCCGACAATCACGGCGCTGACACTGGGTTGCAGTACGCTGGTCGGCAAATCGGAGCGTACCCTGTCGACGGCATCCTTGGTTTCGATCAAGGCATCCGACAGTTTTTTCTCCAGCACGAATTCGACATTGATCTGCACCAGACCGTCGGTGATCGAAGTACGGATATGCTTGAGGCCGGACAAGGTGGCGACGGAATCCTCAACCTTGCGCGCCACCTCGGTTTCCAGCTGAGCCGGCGCCGCGCCAGGCTGATTCAGCTTGATGATCACGGCGGGCAAATCCAGATCCGGTAGGCTTTGTATCGACAATTGCTGAAAGCCGCGCAATCCGGCCAGAGACAGCAACAAAAACAGCAGAATCGCCGGAATGGGATTACGGATGGACCAAGTTGCCAGATTCATCGCTTATCCCTCGCTGCCGGCCGCATCCTGAACGATGCGCACCAGGTCGCCATCATTCAAGAAACCCGCACCCTGAACGACGATACGGTCGGTTTCGCTCAGCCCTCGGACAATCTCGATCTCGGCGCCCTGCCGGCGGCCAACCTCCACCGGCTGTAAGGCCACCGGCGCGGTGGTATCGTCATTTTGCAGTTTCAACACATAGCCGCGGCCGTCGCGAATCACCAAGCTGGCGGCCGGCACCGTCAATGCCGGACTTTTCGTAAGCACGATACGGCCTACGGCATACATGCCGGCCCGCGCCTTGCCGCCGGGCAGCAGATCGGCATAGACGATACCCAAACGGGATTGCTCGTCCAGGGTCGGGGCCAGTTGCCGCAAACTGGCTTCGGCGCTGCCGCCGTCGGGCAGGCTCAACGTTATGAGCTGGCCAGGCCGGCTTTGCGCCATTTGCGCCGCAGTCAGTTCGCCGCGCCATTCCAGCCGATTCTGGCGTATCAAACGAAACAATTCCTGGCCACCGGCGGCCACGCCGCCCAGCGTCGCCTGGCGGGCACTGATCACGCCGTCGTCCGGCGCCAACACTTCGGTATATTTCAATTGCAATTGTTTGGCGGCCAGTTGCGCCTTGACTGCTTCGACCTGGGTGCGGGAGGTTTCCGCCTCGGTTTCATAACGCAGGATCTCCTGCTGACTGAGGCTGGCTGCGTTTTTCAACTTCAACACCCGCTGCTTATTGGTTTCGGCCTGCGATGCGGTAGCCTGGGCCTGGGCCAAATTGGCCTTGAGCTGGGCCAGATCGGCCGCCAGCATGTCCGCATCGAAACGCGCCAGCACTTGTCCGCGCTTAACCACATCGCCAACATTGACCTTCACGTCGATCAGCCTCAGCCCCGACAACTGCGCCCCTATGATGGCTTCCTGCCAGGGCGCGATAGTGCCCGTTGCTTCGATAGTCGCCGGCCATTGCCGCCATTGCGGTACGGTGCGGGTCACCGTCAAGGCTGGATTTGGCTGCCGAGCGGGCTCGACTTGCTCGGGCGCGGCCCGTAAATAGACCAGGCCGGCGGAAATCGCCAATACGGCAAAAACGGCACTCAGTAAGGCCGTGCGGCCAATGCCGCGCTGTATCGATAAGCGGAAGGAAAAATATTTGGATGTCGTCATGACGGATAATCTCGGCAGGCAAGGAATTGCACGGCAGTTTTATAACTGAACCGTTCAGTTTAGAATATATTTGACAGAATCCTTCTGTCAATCGAAACTGTCCCGGCCAGTTAAATAAAGAGAAGTTCAATGAGAAAAAAAAGTGAAGAACGCTGTCAGTCCATCCTCGATGCGGCCAAGACGGTGTTCGAAAAAGTCGGTTTCCAGCAAGCCACCATGGATGAAATTGCCGCCACTGTCGGTCATTCCAAGGCCACGCTGTATAACTATTTCAGCTCCAAGGAACAGCTGTTTCTGGAACTGGCGCGCCGTTCCGCCGACGCCCATAGCGAACAACTTTTTTCTCTGCTAGTACCGGCCTGCGGCAATCCGCCGATTCAGACCCTGCCGGATCAGGTCAACGAGGTATTGGGATTGTTGCAACCCTCCGACGATCTACGTGCCACCTTGCAGCGTTTCGGCGAAGGCGTGATGCAAAATTTTTTGACCTTGCAAAGCCTGGCGGCGCGGCGGATGCTGATCGCCGCGGCCGCCAATCAACCGGAAGCCGGCCGCTTGTTTTACCAAAACGGCCCGGTCAAGGGCATGCAATTTACCGCGCATTTTTTCGAGGAAGCCATGAACGCCGGCCAGTTGCGCCGCGCCGACCCAAACGTGGCGGCCGCGCATTTCCGGGGATTGCTGGAATCGGAAGTCTACGAACCGGGTATATTCAATGCCCGCCCGGATCTGAGTGCGAGCGAAGTCCAGGCGGTTGTCGAGCGCGCCGTGGCCGCTTTCATGGCGGCTTATGCTCCGCTCAAAAACGCCACCGGAACCTGAATCGATTGCGATAAATGGGACAGCGATGTTGAATGGCTCGACCGAGGCAATCCGCGTTTTTGACTGGCCAGAATTTTCTAATCGGGAAAAAGCTTCAAGCCGCCAGCCTTATCGAGTACATTGCCGCCCACAGGCTTGCATAATCGTGAACGATTCCATAGGAAAGTGGCAATCATGGCAAACATCAAAATTGCGGCAATCGGTTTTCTGGTGCTATCGGGCATCGTGATCGCCGGCTTTTACCTGCAAGACAATCACCGCAGCCCCGACCAGATAATTCTGTACGGTAATATCGACATTCGCCAGGTGGAATTGAGCTTTCACGATCCCGAGCATATCGAGCAGATTCTGGTACAGGAAGGCGAACGGGTTAAGCAAGGCCAGCTACTGGCGATACAAGCCTTGGAAGGTTTTCAATACGCGCGGGACAAGGCCGCCGCCAATCTGGAAGTGCAACAGCATATCGTGAACAAGTTATTGCACGGCTCCCGTCCGCAGGAAATTGGCAAGGCCGGCAACGATGTCAATGCCGCGGAAGCGGCCGTGTTGCTGGCAAAAAAGGAATTAAGCCGTATGCAGACCTTGGTCGAAAAAAAGCTGACTTCCGCCGAATCGGTAGACAAGGCCAAAGCTAAGTACGACGAAACACGAGAGAATCTGCAGGCATTAAAAGAACAATATTCGCTGACCGCCATCGGCCCGCGCCGCGAAGACATACAGGCGGCCCAGGCGCAACTGAAAGCCGACGAAGCCGCCCTGCAACTGGCGAAAAAATCCTGGGAAGACGCGCATCTGTACGCGCCGAAGGAAGCGGTGATACAAAACCGCATCCTGGAGCCCGGCGATATGGCCAATGCCCAAACCCCGGTGCTGACGCTGGCGCTGATCGACCCGGTCTGGGCCAGAGTTTATGTCGCGGAAACCGACCTGGGCAAGTTGCGGCCGGGCATGGCGGCACAAATTGCCGGCGACAGCTTCCCCGGCAAAACCTATGCGGGCTGGGTGGGTTATATTTCGCCAACCGCAGAATTTACCCCGAAAACCGTGGAAACCACCGAACTGCGTACCAGTCTGGTCTATCAACTACGGGTGTATGCCTGTAATCCGGAAGACCAATTGCGGCTGGGCATGCCGGTAACGGTGACTATCGATACGGCCCAGGCGCCGCTAAACCAACCGGCTTGCCCAGCCAAGCCGTGAATTCAAGCGTCGACAGTCAAGCGGCGCTGGATTTTCGGAATGTCGGCAAAGCCTTCCTTTCCGGCCGCAAAACAGTTCAGGCCCTAGAAAACATTTCGTTGCGTCTGACGAGCGGCGGGATAACCGCGCTGGTCGGCCCGGACGGTGCCGGCAAAACCACCCTGCTGCGCTTGGCCGCCGGCTTGTTGCTGCCGGACAGCGGCTGCATCGAGAGCTTCGGCCTGAATACCCTCGACGACGCCGACCGGCTGCACCGGCAAACCGGCTACATGCCGCAACGCTTCGGTTTATACGAAGACCTCAGCGTGCTGGAAAATCTCAATCTCTACGCCGATCTCTACGGCATCGATCAAATCGAACGCCAAAACCGCTTTACCGAGTTGATGAAAATGACCGGTCTGGCCAAATTCAATCAGCGGCTAGCCGGCCGCTTGTCCGGCGGCATGAAGCAAAAACTGGGGCTGGCCTGCACGCTGGTGAACCGCCCACGTCTGTTATTGCTGGACGAACCGTCGGTGGGCGTCGACCCGGTATCGCGGCGCGAACTGTGGCACATCATCACGCTGCTGGTAAAGGACTTCGGTACCTGCGTATTGCTCAGCACCGCCTACATGGACGAAGCCGAACGTTGCGATCATGTGATATTGCTGGATCAAGGCCAGATACTGCGTCAGGGCGCGCCGGCCGAATTTCATGCGTTGGCCGAAGGTTGCAGCTTTATGCTGTCCAGCCCGCAACTGTCGAAACGGCAGATACGGCAACGTCTGGCCGAGCATGTCGATGTGATCGATGCGGTGGTACAGGGCGAAGCGGTGCGCACTGTGTTGCGGCCTCGCGCTCAGCCTGATTGGCAGGCTTACTTCGGCGAGGCTGTCCATTTGCAAAGCCTGCCGGTTGCGCCACGACTGGAAGACGCTTTTATCATGCTATTGCTGGAACATCGCGGCATCAGACGGCAATCCGAGACGGTGTGTTTTCTGCCTATCAGCGACAGCGTATCGGCACCGGCCAACCGAGCGGCGGTGATCCAGGTCGACGCCGTCGACCGCTGGTTCGACGGCTTTCAGGCGGTCAAGAAACTGTCTTTCAATGTCCAACAGGGTGAAATTTTCGGTCTGCTGGGCGCCAACGGCGCCGGCAAGACCACCACCTTTCGGATGTTGTGCGGCCTGCTGCCCGCCAGCAATGGCAGTTTGGGGGTGGCCGGACTGGATTTGCGCAACGCCGCGGCCCAGGCCAGAGCCCGAATTGGCTATATGTCGCAAAAGTTTTCGCTGTACGGCCAACTGTCGGTGCGGCAAAACCTGGACTTTTTCAGCCATGCCTACGGCTTGCGCAACCGACGCCGGCTCGATCGCATCGAATGGGCCTTTCAACAATTTGATCTGCAAGACTACTCCGATAGCGACAGCGCCGACCTGCCGCTGGGTTATAAACAGCGGCTGGCGCTAGCCTGCGCCTTGATGCACGAACCGGAAATATTGTTTTTGGACGAACCCACCTCCGGCATCGATCCCCTGGCGCGGCGGGAATTCTGGGCACGCATCAACCAGCTGGCCGCGCAAGGCGTGACGATACTGATCACGACTCATTTCATGGAAGAAGCCGAATATTGTGACCGCTTGCTGATCATGCGCGAAGGCGACATTTTGGCTGCAGGCACGCCGGCAGAGATCAAACAAAGCAGCCAAGGGCCCGAACATCCGCCCACCGACAACATGGAAGAAGCCTTTATCCGGCTGGTGGAATCCAGCGGAGCGGTAAGCTGATGCAAACCGCGCGGCTGCGCTTGTCCGGCCTGATCCGCAAGGAGTTTCTGCAGGTGCTGCGCGACCCCAGCAGTCTGGCCATCGCCTTCGCTATGCCGGTATTTTTACTGCTGCTGTTCGGTTACGGGGTATCGCTGGATGCCAGACAGGTACCGGTCGGACTGGTGATCGAACATGTTTCCCCGGAAACCCGCGATTTCAGCGCCGGCTTCGATCATTCCGAATATTTTCAATCGCATTATTTCAGCGACATGCCCGCCGCCCGGCGGGCAATGCGGGCTCGGAAAATCGACGCCATCGTGCAATTGCAGGCCGATTTCGTCCGTCGCCTGAACGGCAATGAACCGGCGCCTATCCAGGTGATCGTCGACGGCGTCGACGCCAACACCGCCCGCCTGCTGTCCGGCTATATTCAGGGGGTCTGGGACAAATGGCTGAACGGCCGCGCCGAACAGCGCGGCCTGCACATAGTTCGGGCCGTGCAACTGGAACCGCGCATCTGGTACAACAGCGCCTTGCGCAGCCGCAATTTTCTGGTGCCGGGCTTGATCGCGGTGATCATGACCCTGATCGGCGCCCTGTTGACCGCGCTGGTGGTGGCGCGGGAATGGGAGCGCGGCACCATGGAAGCCTTGATCGCCACGCCGGTCAGCGTCCGCGAGGTACTGCTCGGCAAATTGATTCCCTATTATCTGCTGGGCATGGGCGGCATGTTACTATCGATCGCGATGGCGGTATTTCTGTTTCAGGTGCCGCTTGTGGGCTCGCTGTGGGTATTGCTGGCAGCCGGCACCCTGTTTCTACTGGCGGCGCTAGGCATGGGCTTGCTGATTTCGATAGCCGCCAAGAATCAGTTCGTCGCCGGGCAAATCGCCATCATCGTCACATTCCTGCCGGCGTTTCTGCTCTCGGGCTTCATCTTCAATATCGGCAGCATGCCGCCGGCGATACAGCTTTTCACCCATTTAATCGCCGCCCGCTATTTCGTCGCCATCCTGCAGACGGTGTTCCTGGCCGGCAATGTCTGGGAGATCATCATTCCCAATGCGCTGGCGCTATTGCTGATGGCGGCTGTGTTTCTGGGACTGGCGCTGTGGCGCGCGCCGCGCCGACTGGAGTAGGCCATGTGGCTGCGCATCTACGCCTTGCTGATCAAGGAGTTTTTGAATCTGCTCAAGGATAAAAAAAGCCGCTTCGTGCTGATCGTCCCGCCCATGGTGCAATTGTTCGTGTTCGGTTATGCCGCGACTTACGACCTTAATCAGGTGCCGATGGCGATTTACAACGAAGATGCCGGCGAAGCCTCGCGCGAGTTGATCGCCCGCTTCAACGGCGCGCCGGCCTTCAAGGAAGCGCTACGCATCACCCGCCATGCGCAAATCGCCGAGGCGCTGGACAGCAAGCAAGTGTTGCTGGTGCTGCATCTTGGACAGCATTTCAGCCGCGATTTGCTGACTGGCCGGCAACCGGCGCCGGTACAAATTCTGCTGGACGGCCGCGACTCCAATACCGCGCAAATCGCGCTGGGCTACGCCCAGTCGGTGCTCAGCGACTTTAATATCGACTGGGCTAGGCAGCACCAAAAGCCCTTGCCGCCGGCGGAACTGAAGATCAGGGCCTGGTTCAATCCCAATCTGGAAAGCCGCTGGTTCATCGTCCCCGGCATCGTCGGCCTGCTGACGCTGGTGGTGACCATGATAGTCACCGCCCTGTCGGTGGCCCGCGAGCGGGAACAAGGTACTTTCGACCAATTGCTGGTAACACCCTTCACGCCTGCGGAAATCCTGATCGGAAAGGCCGTGCCCGGCCTGATCATCGGCGTGGTCGAAGCCTCCTTCATTGTTTTCATGGCGGTGTTCTGGTTCAGGATACCCTTGCTCGGCAGCCTGGCCGCGCTTTATCTGGGCATCGTGCTGTACGTATTTTCGGTGATCGGCATCGGTCTGATGATTTCCTCGTTGTCGGTCACTCAACAACAAGGCCTGTTGGGCGGTTTTCTGGCGATCGTGCCGGGGGTGATTCTGTCCGGTTACGCCACACCTATCGCCAATATGCCGGAGTTTGTGCAAACCCTGACGCTGATCAACCCGTTACGCTATTTCCTGGTGATCATACGCGGCGTGTTCCTGGAAGGATTGAGTAGCGCCGATCTGATCGATCAATACTGGCCGCTGGCGTTGATTGGCCTGGCCTGTTTGAGTTGCGCGGGATGGCTGTTTCGGAAGCGCCTGTATTAGGCTTGGCACAGCCGCTTTCCGAAACAAATCTCTTCGCTTATTTTTTGAAAACTTCCTTAAACAATTGTTGCATCGCCGCCCACGATTGCCGATCCGCCTCTGCGTTATAGGCTAACGGCAAATTATTGGCCGCGCCTAGCCGTCCGGCATCGGAATTGGTGAAACTGTGCTTGGCGCCAGGATAATTGACGAAACGGTAATCGGCACCGGCCTGACTCATTTCCTGCTTGAATGCGGCGATGCTATCCGCCGTGATAAAACCGTCATCCTCGCCGTTCAACACCAATATCCGCGCCTTGACCTTACCGGGTTGCGCCGGCGTCTGGGTCACCAGATTGCCGTGGAAACTGACTACCGCGGCCAGATCCTCGCCTAAGCGCGCCATGTTCAACACCGTCGATCCGCCGAAGCAATAGCCTATCGCCGCGATTTTGCCAGAATCGACCCAGGGTTGTTTCGCCAACAAGGCCCTGGCGGCATCAAAGCGCTGCTGTGATACGCCGGTGCGCTCAACGACGCTGTTCATAAATTGAGCGGCGTCGCTGCCGTGTTCGCTCATCTTGCCGTCGCCATACATATCGACCGCCAGCGCGGTATAACCCAATTGCGCCAACATCCGCGCCCGCCGGCGGGCGTAATCGTTCAGCCCCCACCATTCATGCACCACCAGCACGCCAGGTTGCTTGACACCCTTGCTATCGTCCCAGACCAGATAGCCTTTCAACTTCGTATCTCCAGCCCGATAATCCACGGTTTTCTCGTGGAATTCCGCCCGCAAACAAGGGCTAAACAGTAAAATCAATAGAATCAAGCAACGCTTCATGATGTGCTCCAGTGTGTAATTTCGACGCTAAGGATAGCAAAACCTTCAGCTTCCGACCGCGCTATACATACAGATGCCATCCAATCCCGTCTGGCACCGACCGTTTTTCCAACACTTTTCAACCGTCCTATCTCCGCATTGGTGCGTGCATCGGCACTCCATTGGTGCAACTTGTCAGTTTACAATCAAATACTGGCTGTCCTTGGAGCAAACATAACAATGTTTCTGCTTTTGGGTATGAATAATGCTTAGTGTTGTGCGCGGCAAGGTTGCGCCATTGGTTCCGATGACATCTTGATTAGGTAGAAACGATATTACAGGAACCAAAGTCCAACCCCGCCGTTTAAACTTCCGCCAGACATCATTCCCGTCGGTCACTCGCCGCAAGTGGATGTGAGACTGTCCCAGGTAGCTATTCCGATAATACGAGAAAATTCATGAACGCACTCTTGGAATCCAACACCGCAAAATTATTGTCGGCCATGCCGGATGTAAAAAGCTTTGAAAGTAGACTGGCGTCGCTGAACACCTGGTGGGGCAAGATCGCCCTGATCGGCAAAATCAACAGCCATAATGTGGCCGCCACGATACTGGACGACATGCATCAAATTCAAGACAAGTTCGGCGAGCTTCAGCAAAAACTCACCCACAATCTGCTGATCGAAAACTTGCAGAAACTGGTGTTGGATAATTCCTCGAAAGCTCAGGTCGCTATCGACTTATTGATACGCAACCTGTTCGAGCGTACTGCCGATGTCGGATTTCTGGCCACCGATGACGATATACGCGTGTTCTTGGCAGCCGATCAAACCGGCACGAATCAGGTCGAGTTTATCGAGAATCGCCTGCGAGAATACGTCAAAAAATACAGTGTATACGACGAAATCATCGTCTTCGACACCCACGGACAGGTCAAGGCACATCTGGACAAAAACAATCGCATCAGCCTCTCCAGTGATCCTTTGTTGGCCAAAACGCTAGCCAGCCAGGATGACTATGTCGAAACCTTCCGATATTCCGATTTGCAGGCCAACCGCCGCCATTCACTGATTTATTCCTGCAAGATTACCCAGACCGATCACAAAAATTCAGCAGTATTGGGGGTTTTGTGCCTGTGTTTTCGCTTCGACGACGAGATGCACGGAATTTTTGACGACCTTTTGATGCCTGGTGATAGCGGCATTATTTCGATACTCGGCGCGGATGGCCGGGTAATTGCCAGCAGCGACCAGCGCATGTTACCTCTGGACACCACTGGCTTTAACAGTGAACAACCGGTACGGATTTCCGCTTACCAGCGTCACGAGTACATTATCAATACCCGCAAGACTTCCGGTTATCAAGGGTTTTACGGCCTGGGTTGGCGCGGACAAATGATGACCGCGCTGGACAAGGCCTTCGGCAAGGACGAATCGGTCACGCGCAGAAATAACGCCGACATCATGGATCAGGCCAGCAGCTTTCCCAGGGAATTGCGGGACATCCGCAAGGCTTCCACCGATATAAACGCCGACCTGGGCTTGTTGGTGTTGAACGGTCAGATCGCCTCGGCCCGTAAGAACGCCGCCGAATTCATGCCGGTACTGGATGCGATCAGGCAAATCGGTTCCGATATTGCCAGTATTTTTACCGCCTCGGTCAGCAGCCTGCAGGAAGTCACCGTGATGTCCTCGCATCTGAATAACGCCGGCTTCCTGGCTTCGCTGGCGGTCGACATCATGGATAGGAATTTATACGAACGCGCCAACGATTGCCGCTGGTGGGCGCTTACCTCTGCGTTCAGGCGGCATTTGGCCAAATCGGATATCGGTCTCGGTGCCAGAAAACAAATCACTGAAATCCTGGAATATATCAACGCGCTTTACACGGTTTACACCAATCTCTATGTCTACGATAACGGCGGCCGCATTCTGGCGGTGTCCAACCCAATTCAGCAGTCACTGGTCGGTACCCAGGTTGATGAACTGAGCGGAGCCGCCAGCGCATTGAAAAACAACGACAGCCAAAGCTATAGCGTCTCGCCGTTCCTAAAGACTCCACTGTATCGGGATAAGCATACCTATATATACAACGCCGCAATTACCGATCTGGACAATCCCAAAACGGTATTGGGCGGAATCGGTATCGTGTTCGACAGCGAACCGCAATTCGATTCCATGCTCAGCGATGTGCTACCGCGCGATAAGCAAAACTGCATATTGAAAGGCTGTTTCGCGGTGTTCGCCGATCGGAAAAAAAACATTATCGCGACTAGCAATAATCCTAAACTCAAGGTTGGCGATAGCCTGAACTTGGACGAATCGTTATTTGCGATGCCGAACGGCCAGCGCAGCTCGAAAGTGATTCAATATGACGGCGTCAATTACGTACTGGGCATGGCGGTATCCAAAGGCTACCGGGAATATAAGGTTACGGATGCTTATCGCAACGACGTGATCGCTTTTGTATTCATCCCGTTCTGAACAAAATTGCAGGTTGCCGACCAATGCCGTCTAGCCATCAACGATCGACGCTTCGGTCGGCAACTATTTAAGGAAACTCTGAACAAGTTGATTCCGCTCATGGTTCGACAAGCTCACCACGAACGGAATCAGCCACTTACCGTTCGTCTTTATGCCCTGTGGGTACTGAGCCTGTCGAAGGACTAAATCAGAGTTTTCTTAACTTTTCAGCCATAGTACATGGCGCAACAGCCGAAAAAATATTATCCGCAAATCCAGACAAAAGGAGTTCGCTAAGCCTTACCCAAACGACCCCAGTGTGTTCAAATTGTGTAGCAATATAGGAAAAGAACGACTACACTTTTAACGAAGATATTGGAGATTTATATGTTAAAAGATTCGTTACGATCTGAAACATCCCCATGCTGATCGAGCCAGTAGCACTGGCCGACTTCTTTCTAAGCTTTTTTAGCGCAGCCATGATTATCTTGCTGGGCGCTTTATATGCAGGCCTTTTCGCCTGGGCAAAAATCACTTCTCAATATCGGTTTCAACTGGGCGCGGGCCTTGTTTACCTGACATTGCTGCTTACCGTTTTTGTGTTTAGCCAAATCAACCACTTCAACGGCTACTGGCTGACATTGTCCTTTTTGATGGTCGTGGGTTACGGCTGCATGCCTTATGTCATCTGGCGCCTATGCGTCGCCACCCACTCCGACGAATCCGATCACTCACATCATCCCGGAGGTTAGCATGACCGAACAAATCCCACGCTGGGCATCGGAAACATTCTGGAAGAAAACCGCGATCTGGGTGACCGGTGGTTCCTTTGTGCTGCTGGTAGTCTTAACCTTCGATTCGATGAAACAAATCAGCGCCGGCAGTTCCAGGGTGCAAGCTTACAGCGTCATCAACAAGGACGTCAGCTACCGCTTCGACAAGAGCAAACAGCGCTATCAACCGGTGATCGGCGACGATGCGCCGCTATTCGGCAAAACTTTGAATGAAGAAGAATCGGAAAAACTGGTCGATCTAGGCAAGAAAACCGTGCAGGCCAAGAACTGCATGAACTGCCATACCTTGCTCGGCAATGGCGCCTATTACGCGCCGGATCTGACCAAGGCCTGGCTGGATCAGGGCTGGGGCGCGAAAGAATCGCGCGAATCCTTGATGGTCAACTTTCTGCTCGATCCCGAAAAGAACACCCGCACCTACGGTTCCAACCGCAAGATGCCGAATCTGGATATTACCCAGCAGGAGGCTGAAGGCATCGTCGCCTTCCTGAAATGGATGTCGGCCATCGACACCAACGGTTTCCCGCATAACTTCAAAGCCATCGGCGAAGAGGAATAACAGATGACGATCCTAGCCTATCAAGAAAAAGCCGCTGTCTGTTGGGCAGGCTGCAAGCAACGCCATGCCGAGTTGATGGCCAATCCTTTCCTAAGCGGCGGCCAAAAACTGGCGGTGCATTATTTTACCGTCGCCATGGTGTTGTTCATGGCGCAATTGCTGTTCGGTTTACTGGCGGGCCTGCAATTTCTATTTCCCAGCTTTTTGTACGAAATCCTGGATTTCAACGTCAACCGCATGGTGCATATCAACGCCATGGTGGTGTGGATGCTATACGGTTTCATCGGCTCGGTGTACTGGTTTCTGGAAGACGAAAGCGGTGTACCCATCGTCGGCCTGAAATGGGGGCAACTGGCATTCTGGGTACTGACCGGCGCGGTCACCGTTGTGGTGCTGGTGTATCTGTTGATTCAATTCGGCGCCGGCAACGACACCTCGCTGTGGTTGATCAACGAAGGCCGTGAATACATCGAAGCCCCGCGCTGGGCCGACATCGGCATCGTCGTGGTGATGCTGATCTTCTTTTACAACGTCGCCGCCACTTTTTCCGCCGGCAAATGGTCGGGCATCGCCGGCGTATTGACGCTGGACTTAGTGGCGCTGGCCGGCTTGTACACCGCCGGGATGTTTTATGTCACCAACATTTCCGTTGATCAATACTGGTGGTGGTGGGTAATCCATCTATGGGTGGAAGCCACCTGGGAAGTACTGGTCGGCTGCATCATGGCCTGGAGCCTGATGAAACTGCTGGGCGTGCGCCGGAAAGTGGTGCAGACCTGGCTGTATATCGAGGTAGCGCTGATGTTCGGCTCGGGTATTTTGGGATTGGGCCATCATTATTTCTGGATAGGCACGCCGGAATACTGGTTCACCATCGGCGGTTTCTTTTCGGCTCTGGAACCGATTCCGCTGGTGGCGATGGTGGTGCACTCGATTTACGATTCCGGCGTGCATAGATTCAAAAACAGTAACCACCCTGCCCTGGCCTGGATTATCGCCCATGCCTTCGGCAACTTTCTCGGTGCCGGCGTCTGGGGCTTCATGCATACCCTGCCGCAGATCAATCTATATACCCACGGCACCCAATGGTCGGCCTCGCACGGCCACCTGGCCTTCTTCGGCGCTTACGCCACCATCAATATCGCCTTCTTCTACCTGGCGGCGCAGCAGGCGCGCGGCAACGTCTGGATGGGCGGCGACTTGGCCAACGGCTGGCGCTGGAAAACCGCCTGCATATTGCTAAATCTGGGCGTACTGGGCATGACCGTGGCCTTGCTGATCGCCGGTTACGAACAATCCTTCATCGAACGAGCCGTGGAAGGCTCGACCTGGGCCGGCTATTTCGCCGCCCAAAATCACCCCTGGTTCATGCAGGCGATGATCTGGCGCATGGTGTTCGGCTTGATGACCGCGGCCGGCGGTGGCTTGTTGTTCTGGGATTTGCTGGAGATCGGCAAGGGCGAGCAAAGACATGCAGCCGTCATTAAAACCGAGGCAGAAGCGGCGATAGCGTCATAATTGACGAACTGAGAGGGCTATCCGCAAATTGTACAGCCTGCGTTCCCACACCGGGCCGTGAGCTGAAATCGATCGACAACGGGTAGATCAATTTAAGAATCATCCTTGTCTATTTACCCGCTTTCTCCAGCTTGGTTTGACAGGGCAAGCAACATTGGCAGGCAATCGCCATTCTTCTCGCTTCGGGAATCGGCTCGCCGCATTCCTCGCAATGCGTGGCCGATTCGCCTTTATAGATCGCTTTCCGGGTTTCGGCCACGAAAAGTTCGGTCATTTTTTCCATACGTTCGGCAATGGCGTCGGCGCCACCCGCCCAGGCTGTAGACATGTTTTACCTCTCTTCTCCATTTCCTCAGTGCAACTATTATATCCTCACCCTCACACCACCATCTCAGCCTGTAGCAACTTGATCTGATCCCTGACCCGCGCCGCATCCTCGAATTCCAGGTTTTTGGCGTGTTGATACATTTTCTCCTCCAGCTGTTTCAACAGTTTTGCGGCTTGCTTCGGCTTCATGGCCTTGTATTCGACGGAAGGCTCGGCGACCTTGGCTCTAGCACTGGAAATCGAACCGCCGGAACCGGGAATCGACAGTTCCAGAATATCGGTGACCGATTTGAAGATGGTTTTGGGCTGGATGTTATGTTGTTTGTTAAAGGCGATCTGCTTGTTTCGACGGCGCTCGGTTTCGTCGATGGCCTGCTGCATCGAACGGGTAATCTTATCGCCGTAGAGTATCACCTTGCCGTTGGCGTTGCGGGCGGCGCGGCCTATGGTCTGGATCAGCGAAGTCAATGAGCGCAGGAAACCTTCCTTGTCTGCATCCAGGATCGCCACCAGCGACACCTCGGGTATGTCCAAGCCTTCCCGCAACAGGTTGATGCCGACCAGAACGTCGAACACGCCCAGCCGCAAGTCGCGGATGATTTCCACCCGCTCCACGGTTTCGATGTCGGAATGCAGATAGCGCACCTTGATGCCGTGCTCCATCAAATAATCGGTCAAGTCTTCCGACATGCGCTTGGTCAGCGTGGTGACCAGCACCCGCTCCCGAACAGCGATGCGCTTGTTGATCTCCGACAGCAGGTCGTCAACCTGGGTCGTCGCCGGTCTCACTTCGACCAGCGGATCGACCAATCCGGTCGGCCTGACCACCTGTTCCACCACCGCGCCGGAATGTTCTTTTTCATAAGTGCTTGGCGTGGCGGAAACATAAATACGCTGGCCGCAGATTTGCTCGAACTCCTCGAATCTGAGCGGCCGGTTGTCGAGCGCCGAAGGCAGCCGAAAACCGTACTCGACCAGGGTTTCCTTGCGCGACCGGTCGCCCTTGTACATCGCGCCGATCTGCGGCACGGTGACATGGCTTTCATCAATGATCACCAGCGCGTCCTTCGGCAAGTAGTCGAACATGGTCGGCGGCGATTCACCTTCGCCGCGACTGGAGAGATGCCGGGAATAGTTTTCGATGCCCGAGCAATAGCCGACTTCCATGATCATCTCGATGTCGAACAACGTGCGCTGCTCAAGGCGCTGGGCTTCCACCAGCTTGTGATTGTCACGCAGTTGCTCCAGGCGTTCTGCCAGCTCGATCTTGATTTTCTCTACCGCGACCAACAACTGATCGCGCGGTGTGACGTAATGGCTCTTCGGGTAAATCGTGAAGCGGGCCAGGCGTTGCGTGACTTCGCCGGTCAAGGGATCGAACATCGACAGCCGCTCGATCTCGTCGTCGAACAATTCGATGCGCAAAGCCTGTTCTTCCGACTCGGCCGGAAACACATCGATCACCTCGCCTCTCACCCGGTAGGTCGCCCGGCGCAGTTCGGTGTCGTTGCGGGTATATTGCATCTCCGCCAGCCGGCGCAGGATGTCGCGCTGCTTGATCATGTCGCCGCGCACCAGATGCAACACCATCTGGAAGTAGGACTCCGGTTCGCCCAAGCCATAGATCGCTGATACGGTGGCGACGACAATGGTATCGCGGCGCTCCAGCAACGCTTTGGTCGCCGACAGCCGCATCTGCTCGATATGTTGGTTTAGCGCGGCATCCTTGTCGATGAAGGTGTCGGAGGCCGGAATATAAGCCTCGGGCTGGTAGTAATCGTAATAGGAAACGAAATACTCGACGCTGTTTTCCGGGAAGAACTCCTTCATCTCGCCGTACAACTGCGCCGCCAGCGTCTTGTTGGGCGCCATGATCATCGCCGGGCGCTGGGTTTGCTGAATGACGTTGGCGACGGTGAAGGTCTTGCCGGAGCCGGTCACGCCCAGCAGGGTTTGATGCACCTCGCCGTCGTTGATGCCTTCCACCAATTGCTTGATTGCAGTCGGCTGGTCGCCGGCCGGCTGGTAGCGGCTTTGGATTTTGAATTTTTTCTGCATGGAATGTGAGATGGACGACATTGAAGCCGAATCGGCTATTATGCCAGTAATAGCAGACTGGCTCAGTTCCATGCGCCGCTTGTCGGACATTGATTTGCCTCTTGAAAAATTACCATCGATGATACAACGCTATCATTCACGATCGCCAATGGTTTATTCAATGCTCTCTCATTTTGGATTCTCCAAAGGGCTCCTCTAAAAATGCCTGCCCGTCCGGCGATCCTTTGAGAAAATATCGACACCAGCCATTGAGGAGGAATAACCCTATGAATTCAAGCCGACAACCAGGACTCTTTGATTTCGACGCGATCGGCTCGCCAAGCTTTGCGGCCTTGGCTTTTCGGGAACGCCTGAACGCGTTGGGATTAACCGAAGTCCTGTTCGAGCGCTTCAAGGACCAACTGGCCCTGCGAGGGTTTGTGGCGAAAACCGGGCAAATGATCGACGCGACCTTCGTCTAAGTGCCGCGCCAACGTAACAGTCGGGACGAGAACGCCCCGATCGAGGAAAAGCACTACGGGTATAAGAACCACATCAACGCCGATGCGGCGACCAGTTTGATCCAGGCTTATCAGGTGACACCCGCCAACGTGCATGACAGCCAAGTGTTTGAGGATTTACTGGCCACCTAAACCACCGATGTCCAAGGTAAAAAACGCGCCGTCTATGCCGACAGCGCTGACTGTTCAACGTAATGTGCCGCATTGAATGAAAAAACTGAAACAATTCGGCTACATCACGGCTTAGCTGATCAAGGACGAATGTTTTTCGGACTTTTCAGGTAAGGGACCGCGCCTGTAAAATCGTCGATGTTTATCGATACCAGGCAAATGGGGCGCTTTCTTGTATCCCGCCAATAGCCTATCCACCCGTCAAGCCAATGGCAACGAAGCCTAGGAAAGCGTAGCTTTAATTGAATGGCGGTCGCAAATCCAGCCGATTATTTTGAGATGGTAATGCCCGGCGCGCCTTGCTGCGCGAGCTCGGTCATGGTCATCTGAAATATCTGCGACAACAAGCGAAAACCTTCGCGATTCCATTGATAACCGGATTCGGGTTGTATCGCGTAATAAGCATCGCCGTACTTGACGCTGAAATCCACATCGTCTGGCTCATCCTCGGAAACTAGCACCGCCAGGGTGTGGACCGGATTTTCGCTGACGGGAGGGGTTTGCGGATAGGGTTTCACATCGAACTCGGGTTCGTCGTCGATATCCCGACCGATGAAATTCAAGACACTGTGAAAGCTGCGCAGCCTAAAAACGCCGTGTATCGGCAACTCCCCCCCCGGATAGCCGGGGCGAATATCGACCATCACATCGTTGCTCGCGCCGTTGTCCGCTTCTTCGTTGAGCCTGATGCGCTCCTCGTTGCTCAACATCTGCGGATCGTAATTGGTCAAGATGATATGCCCTACCACTCGCTTAGTCAGCGTCACCTGCCGGTTCGTAGGGTTATAGTCAACCTTGAATTCCTTTTGCAAATTGGCCAACTGATCCGGCGACAAGGACTCGCCGGGCAATTGCCAGCTACGGTCGAACAGCAGCGGCTCGACATACAAAGCGTGGCGATCCTGAATCGAGGACAAATGCGCCACGGTTTGACGGAACAGACGATAGCCACTTTTATCGGCTGGTTTGTTGTTGGCTATGGTGTTTTGACCGGCACTCTCGATACGCAGCTCACCGGCTAGCAGGCGTAAAATCAGGTCCAGATCCGCGCCTTGCCGCAGCAGCATCGTCAGCTTGCTCTCCTGAAACGGCGTTAACATGCGGCGGGTAAATTCCTCGCCCTCCATCGGCACGATGCTAATGGTAGGATTCTCGGAAACCGTGCCGCCGAAAACCGGCGTGAGCAAGGAGCCGGATTCGCCGGTCATCGCCGGCGTGGCGCCGGCGTTAAACTGGAAATTAAAAGTGGCGGCGATATTCGATACGCCAGTGAAATGCAAAGGCTGATGCTGATGGGCGCGGGCGATGTTCAGCAACAGTTGCTTGGACAGCAATTCGGTGGTGACTTGATCGTAGGCCATCACCGCGCGATCCAGCGCCACCGGCGAAACGCACCCTTGCAGTCCCATCAGGCCGGCTAATACCGCCAACATCCGCAGTCGATTAAGTGTTAGGGCCTGCTGGCTGTATTGGCGCATCGAAAATTCCGCTTATTCAAAATAGGCAAATTGTAACCGCAGCGGACTGATTTTCGGCTTGGTTTTTACGAGGGGCGTATGTCGAGCTAGGCTGGACTGGACTGAAGCATGGTAAAAGCCGATTTTCCGGAAAAAAGACCGAATCACTCCGCCGCTACCGCCGTCAAAACCAGACTCGACGAGCGCCCCTGCTCATCGACCGCGACGATCTCGAAATGGCCGGGTTTGGCCGGCCATAACACGGTGCCGCCCTCGCCTATGAAATCGTCGTCCACGAACCAGAACAAGCGATGGCGGCCGCCCGCCGAAATAGCGCTGAATTCGATGCTACCCGCATGCCCGCCGCGCACCGGATAGCTAACCCCGGCTTGCGGGGATACGATTTTGGGCGCTTCGCCGGCGGTATTGCCGGCTTCCGCTTCCGAGCAGGGATGCTCGAAAGGCGGCGGAATATCACGGCGCACACCGGCTTGCCGAAACGCCTCCAGTTCGTCGCTGTCCCAAAATTCGGCGACGCGGGTTTCGCCTGGGCTGTTGTCCTCGGGACACAGCCGCAAGCCATTGGCCGGATTGATGCGTATCGGCCTATGCAAGGTGCAGGTTTGGATCGGCGACACACCGGGGATGATCCAGCCATCCTTGCCGTGCGGACACCAGCGCGATACCGGCTGCCCGGACTGCGGGCACACGGCGATGCGCTTCAGGCCGGTCGGCGGCGTTTCGCCGGCGGCAACCGGACGTTCGATGGCGATGGCATCCAGAATGTCGAACAACAGCGGCCCGGCCAGCTCCCGGCCCACCAGATGGCGATTAGGGCTGCCGTCGAAATTGCCCACCCAGACCCCGACCAGCCAGTCGCCCATCATGGCTATCGCCCAAGCATCCTTCAGGCCGGACGAAGTGCCGGTCTTCCAGGCCACGGTCTGTTGCTGCCCGAAGCTGCGGCCGCCGAAACTGCGCTGCGGGCGCGGATTATTTTCCAGCATTTCCCTAACCAGAAAAGCGGCTTCCGGCATCAGCAGCGGTTTGGCGGTGGGTTGTTCGGCATCGTTCAGCCAACGCAAAGGCCGCAACTCGCCTCGATTGGCCAGCAAACCATATAGCCGCAGCAAGTCCTCCATCGCAATCTCGGCACTGCCGATGGCCAGACTCAAGCCGTAATTGGCCGCCTGTTTGGGAATGGCGATGCCGGCCTGTTGCAGAAACTGATGAAAGGTCGGGGTTTGCAATTGCGCCAACAGGCTGATGGCCGGTATATTGCGACTGCGCACCAAAGCATCGGTGGCCGACAGCGGGCCATAGAAATTGTGCTCGAAATTTTCCGGCTGATAATCGCCCATCCGCAGCGGCGTATCCTTGACCCGGCTATCCGGCGTGATCAACCCCTGGGCGATGGCCTGGGCATAGATGAATGGCTTCAGCGTCGAACCGGGCGAGCGCGGCGCTTTCAGGCCGTTGACGTATCCGTGTATCTGCCGATCGAAGTAATCCGCCGAGCCGACATAGGCCCGCACTACCATCGTCGGCGCATGCACCACCATCGCGCTGGCGTTGGCGATCCCTTGCAGCCGGTGCTGGCGCAGAAAGCCGCTCAGCAATTCTTCGCTGAGCGATTGCAGCGTGCTGTCCAGCGTCGACGCCAGCGTCGAGGTTTCGGGGTAAAGGCTGTGCAGCCGCTCGGCAAAATGCGGCGCCTTAAACGGCAACTCGTTGCGCTGCCGGAACCATAACCGTTCGAAACCCGGATCGTCGCCGTAAGCCGTCCGCCACGCCTGCCGCAACCGTTGTTGCGCCGCCGGATTCATCGGCGCCCGGGCGCTGGGATTTTGCGGAATCAGAGCAAGTGCCCGCGCCTCGTCCTGATTCAGTTCCGAAGCCGGCTTGTGAAAATAAATCCAGGCGGCGGCTCCGGCACCTTCGATGTTGGCGCCGTAAGGGGCCAGATTCAAATAAGCCTGCAACAATTCGGCCTTGCTGAAATGCCGCTCCAGCCACAGCGCATAAGCCATTTGCTTCAACTTGCCGCCTACGGTATCGGTCTTCAGCCGCCAGCGTTGCCGGGCCAGTTGCATGGTCAACGTCGATGCGCCCATCCAGCGGTCGTGAGTAATCAAACTGCTCCACACTGCCCGCAACAAGGACACCGGATTGATGCCGGGATGAAAGTAAAACCAGCGGTCCTCGTAATGCAGGGTCGCATCCTGCAAGGCTGGCGGCAATTCCGAAAGCGGCGTCCACAGCCGATACTTTTCGTCGGAAGTCAAACTCAATCGCAGCAGTTTACCGTCCTGGTCTGTGACCGCATAGGAACCGTTGGCGCGATTGACCAGCAGCGGCTCGGGCGAGAAACCCAGGCCCAGCCAAACGAGCAAAGCCAGCAAAAGTCCTGTTAATAACGCGAGCTTTGCCGACGATAATTTCAAGTCTTTTCCTGTAAATTTCATTGCTTGGGCGGACGAAGCGGAAAGTTTGGTGCTTGGTCGAGAACGATTTTCGGCCCACTGTTATGGAGATTGACTTCCTTCCGAGTGGGCACAAAAACCGTACTCACCAAACTGTCAACTTCGGTTTTTCCAGTAACCAGGCTTTCGACTGTTGTGCATAACGGCCACCACAAAAATGGTGTCTGTATCGTTGCGATAGATAACAGGGTAAGGAAATTTACTTAATAAAAATCGCCGGTAATTCTTATTAAATCTGGGCCAAGTATCGGGAAGCTCAGAAATTGTTTGGCATGCGGTTTCCAATTCCCGCATCAAATCGTCGCCCAATCCCGACGCCTGACTTTGGTACCAGTCATACGACGCTTTGACTTCGAAAACCACATCCGGGTGAAAAATGACCGCAGGCACGTCAATCGGTCACTTTATTTTTAAGTTCATTCCAAGACAAACCTTTAACTTTGCCGGATTCAAGTTCCGAATAGCGCAGAGCGGCTATTTCCGCCCATCCGTCATCCACGCCTTCTTCTTGCCGAGTTTCCAAAGAAGCTATAAGGCAATGGGCTATCAATGCTCTTTCATCCGCGGAAAGTGATTTTATGCTGGCAATAGCCTGATTCAACGCTGCTGACATACGATCTCCGATATGCTAAATTTTTTTAAAATTCTAGCACGGGCGGATTCGTAGAGTAGTGACAGTTCGCCATCAGCCTCAAAGTCCATGGTGCTGCCTACGATGGTAGGCGCATCGGTCGCGATCGATACGCTTCATTTTGTCAA
>Ga0316622_100000257_pt1 | contig 29010 bp, 30 predicted proteins | sample OWC_Aug_OW2_C1_D_FD_207646 | JGI IMG/M metagenome (GOLD analysis project Ga0316622, IMG submission 207646) | Wetland soil microbial communities from Old Woman Creek delta, Ohio, United States - OWC_Aug_OW2_C1_D5_C | ecosystem: Environmental > Terrestrial > Soil > Wetlands | place: USA: Ohio... | reverse complement strand
CCCCAGGCCGGCCGAAAAGTGGCCGCCGGAAATGCTGACGGTATGGGTCAAATACGAACGCAACTCGTCGGCCAGGGCCTTGAGCCGCTCTTTCGGCAGGGCCCGGACGTCGGCGGGGCTGTGGATGGTGTTCAGCAAGGGGTAACTGGACAGAGTCATGTATTAAAAAATTCCTTTACAGTGTATTGCCGCGGGAGTCGGTCTATATCCGGCATCAGCCTTCTCCCAAGGAAGAAGGCCTGAAATATCTAAATCGCGTGGATGATGCGGCGCCTAATGGCTGCGTTCGATGATGTACAGCGACAAGTCGCGCAACAAATCCGCTTCCTTGCCGAACCCTGCCAGGCTTTCGACCGCTTGCTCATGCAATTCCTGGGCTTTCTCCTTGGCGCCAGCCATGCCCAGCAGCGCGGGATAGGTGGGCTTGTCGTTATCGACATCCTTGCCCTGAGTCTTGCCCAGTGTGGCCGTGTCGCTTTCCACGTCCAGGATGTCGTCCTTGACTTGGAAGGACAAACCTATGCATTTGGCGTAATGATCCAGCTTCTTGGCGACATCGGCATCAAGATCGGGTTTGGAGAGCGCGGCCAGATTGACGCTGGCGCGAATCAGGGCGCCGGTCTTGTGGATGTGCATGTTTTCCAATTCCGGCAAGGTCAATTTTCGACCGACCGAACCCAAGTCGATGGCTTGGCCACCGACCATGCCTTGCGAGCCGCTGGCTCTGGTTAACGCCGCAATCATTTTGACTCGGGCTTCCGCGCCCGCTTGGATGGCTGGGTCGTTGGCCAATACGTCGAAAGCCAGGGCTTGCAGCGCATCGCCGGCCAGAATGGCCGTGGCATCGTCGAATGCCTTGTGGCAAGTCGGTTTCCCGCGGCGCAGATCATCGTTATCCATGGCCGGCAAGTCGTCGTGAATCAACGAATAAACATGGATAAATTCCACCGCGCAAGCTTGCGCGTCCAACGCGTCTTCACTCAAGCCCAAAGCCTGGCCGGTCGCGTAAGTCAGCAGCGGCCGGGTGCGTTTGCCGCCGTCCAGCACGGAGTAACGCATGGCTCTATGCAGGGTTTGCGGCAGAATGTCCTCGCCTGGCAAGCGGGCGTCCAGTGCGCGCTCGACACGGTTTTGGCAGGCGGTAAGATAGGCTTTTAGGTTACTCATCGTTAAAGGGCTCCAGGGTTTGTTGGCCGTTTTTTTCTAATAGGATTTGCACTTTTTGCTCGGCTTCCTGCAAGGCCTGTTGGCAGGTGCGGGTTAATTTAATGCCGCGTTCGAAGGCTTTTAAGGACTCTTCCAGGGAAATGTCGCCTTGCTCCATTTGCTCGACAAGTTTCTCAAGTTCTTCCATGGCGTCCTCGAACAGGGACGCGCTTTTTTTTCTGGACATAAAGGGGCGTGGTACTGAAAAAATGACCGAGCATTATAGTATGAAATGATGCCCTGTCATAAGTAGGGACGAATTCGCTACGCGCTCTTACGGGTCAGTCGCCCCTTTATGGATTGGCTAGGCTTTCGATAGATTTAGCGTGACGCGATTCGCGAAATCCCCACCGCCTCGCGCAAGGTCTGAATGAAGGGCGCGCTGATGGCCCGGGCTTTTTCGGCGCCTTCCTGCAATTGCTGCTCGATATGCTCCGGCGCTTCCAGCAAGGCTTCGTAGCGTTCGCGGGCCGGGGCGATCTCGTCGTTGATCTTTTCGAACAGGACCTGCTTCATCTCGCCCCAGCCTATGCCTTCGGCGTAACGGGCACGGATCGCGTCCACTTCGTGGTGGTTGGCGAAAGCCTGATAAATGCCGAACAACGTGCAGCCTTCCGTATCCTTGGGTTCGCCGGGTTCCAGCGAGTTGGTCTTGATCTTGTTGATCAGTTTGCGCAGCTTCTTCTCGGGTTCGAACAAGGGAATGGTGTTGTTGTAACTCTTGCTCATCTTCCGGCCATCCAGTCCCAGCAAGGTGGCGGCATTGTCGTCCAGTACCGCTTCCGGCAGCACGAAATGTTCGCCGTAGATATGGTTGAAGCGGCTGGCGATGTCGCGGGCCATTTCGATATGCTGAATCTGATCCTTGCCGACCGGCACCTTGTTGGCGTTGAACATCAAAATGTCCGCCGCCATCAGGATCGGATAGCTGAACAAACCCATGGTGATGCCTTTGTCGGGATCGTTGCCTTCGGCTTCCTCGTTCTCGGCGACGGCAGCCTTGTAGGCGTGAGCTCTGTTCATCAGGCCCTTGGCTGTCACGCAAGTTAGCATCCAGGTCAGTTCCAGTATCTCCGGCACATCCGATTGGCGGTAGAACACCGCGTTGGAGGTGTCCAGGCCCAGTGCCAGCCAGGTGGCGGCGATCTCCAGGCTGGATTGCTTGACCCGCGCCGGTTCGCTGCATTTGATCAGGGCGTGGTAATCGGCCAGAAAATAAAACGGCCTGACGTTTTCGTCCTTGCTGGCCTTGATCGCCGGCCGAATCGCCCCCGCATAGTTACCCAAATGCGGCGTGCCGGTGGTGGTGATGCCGGTGAGAACGATAGATTTGCTCATGCTGGTACCCGATGTGCTTTAGATGACGGCTAAAAAAGCCGCTATTCTACCGTAGCAGGGATTTGTTACGGAAAAGCTTATTTGATGATGCTTACTTCGATTTCTCGGGCGACGTAGTCGCTGCCGCCGTAATCGCCGTATTGGCTGAGCGCCTTGATGCGGTAAAAGTTTAGGTTTTTGTCCCCTTCGGAATAGGCTTGGGGGTCGCAGCTCAATTTAACCGTAAACCCGGTCAGGCCTGCGAAACTCATCGCGGTTTGCGCACTGACGTCCGTGCAATTACCACCGTTATTGATGCGGGCTATCGCCCATTCGATTCCGGCCCGCGCCGCTTGATAGGCTCTCGCGCCTTGCAAGGCATAAACCGAAGTGCCGAACTGCACGCCGCTCAATCTCACCATATAGCCGCCGAGCAGGCCCAACACCACCAGCACGAAGATCGCCATGACGATGGAAAATCCGCGTTGCCTTTTCATGGCGCGTTATCCACATGAACCTGATGGATCAATCTGGCCGATTCGCCGGCGTTATCGGTCAGCGTGATTTGCAGCGTGACCAAGCCCGAGCGGGTGGACGTCGCCGAGCTATAGGCAAAACTGCAAGCGAGATTGTTTTTGGCGATGTTGTTGGCCAAGAGTTGTCCCGTTACCCCGGTGGGCGGATCGGCCTGGACGGCGGTGATACCGTAGCCGGTGTAACGCAGCAAAGTCCCCGCCACAAGGTCACAGCGATAGGTAATCGGCGTATCGACGATAAAAAAACGCTGTAGCGGCGAACGTAGCGGAAACTTTTTAGGGCTCGCCAGGATGATAGCCGTGGCAGTCGAGGTGGCTTTCAAGCTGGCTCGGTTGTCGCCGGCATAGGCGTCGGCCAAACTTTCGCCCAGGTTGTAGATCACCAGCTCACCAGCAGTGGGTGCGGCGCTCAGGCTTCCAATCACATCGAAACTGCCGTCGGAGGCGGTAAAGTCCAATACGTCTCCGCTTCCGTCGGCGGCGAGTTGGGCCCGGTAGCGGCCGCCGTCGCTGGTATGCAGCAGTTCCATAACCTTGCCGCCGCCGGTGATGCGTATGCTGTTGGGCAAGGCCCGGCGAATATCGCGCTGCATCAGCCTCAGCGAGGTTTCGGCGCTGTCGACCAAGGTCGTGCGGCGTTGCAGATCCAGATAGCTTCTGACCGGCAGCGAGATGATGTCGGTGGTCATCGCCGCCAGGATGCCGACGATCACCATCACGGTGATCAGCTCGATCAGCGTAAAACCCTGTTCGCGGCGCATCAATAATTGGCCTTGTAGCCGACCAGCGTCAGGCCGCCGACGCCGGGGCCCGTGACGGTGACGGCAACTTGTTTGGCGTCGACGCCGCCGGTCAAGACCTGAGCCGAAACCGCCACCGTCACCGTGTATTGCGATAAACCGTCTATGGCGTTGCCTAGCCGGTCGTGAGCGCCGGTGTCGTTCAGGCCGTTATAATCGTCGGCGTCGTCGAAATCGGCGCGGACGCCGGTGGCCGTGCCGCTGTAATTCTGCGGCAGGATCTCTTCCAGATAGGATTCGGCGATGGCTATTGCCTGATGCTGTACCACCGGATCGGCGCTATGGCTGACGGTGAGGTTGATCACCGACAGCACCCCAACCAGCGCGATGCTGATGATCACGATGGTCAGCACCAGCTCCACCAGCGTCACGCCGGCTTGTTTCGGCGGGTGCTTAGGGCGTGCTGTCATACACCAAGCCCGTGTCCTTGACGATGGTGATTTTATGATCGCCGACCGCGATGTCTAGGCCGTCCGAGGCTGTACCCTTGGCCGTGAAATACACGGTTGCAGTGGTCAAGGCGATGCCGGATTGGCTTCCCCGGTAGCTGGCTTCGCCGGAACCGGGGCGTATCACGGCCTGGGTAAAATCGCCGGCCGTTGTCGACGTACACTGGCTGCGATCCGTGGCGCCTGGGCGTTTCAGCTCGAACTGGTTGGCGGCGATCGCCACCTGCACGTTGCAGCCGGTCGCCACCGCCAGCTTTTGCGCGTAGCGGATCGCGGCCAGGGTGTCGTCGAAAAAAGTGCGTTGCTGGTAGGCCGAAAGGTCGAAAAACCTAGGCAAGGCCGTGGCGGAAAGGATGCCCAGGATGACGATGGTCATGATCAGTTCGACCAGCGTAAAAGCGGTTTGAGAATAACAGCGATTAAACAAACCTGGGACTCATGATATGACCAAAATCTAGCATACGAGCTGCCTATTTTTATAAACAGCTCGTTACTAATTGCGAGAGTTTTTCCTAATTGCCAGCTGCTATACCAGTGAATGATGCGCTCTTGGTATTACCAGTGAAAGTACAGGTAAAATTGGTGCCATTAGTTGTTACTGGCGTGCCATCAGCGTCCAGAGAATAGCCCGAAGGGAAGGCTCCTTCCTGAAGTAAATTTTTAATATCGCTGCAGACGGTGACCTTAACGCACTTACCTTCTAAAGGCTTATTATTGTTCACCAAACAACCTGAGTAATTGATAGACATTGCAGAATTTGCAGCTCCTGCGACGCCCGCAATGGCTGCGCTTTTAGCATCGTCGGTAACATTGACAAACTTCGGCAAGGCCGTCGCCGCCAATATGCCTAAAATTACAATCACCATGATCAACTCGATCAATGTGAAACCATGCTGTGGGTTGTGCTTCATTTTCTTCACCTTCTAATAATTATTAAGTAGCTACGAGACTACCGGTTTTGTAAGGAGGATTGTAGTCTATACTCCGTTTCAGGCCAATTAAACCTCTATTCGAAGCGCGGCTCCGCCTCATTACCCGCTCTCTTTCCGACAAAATCCACATGAGCATACGAAAATTCATTTTCTGCGACATCTGCAATCCGCAAGGCTTGAGATCCATCGAATTTCGCCGTTCGCCTCGCGGCGACGAACGCACCGGCCGGCGCATCAGTGACGGCAGGTCCTGGTTTGAAGGCGAGTTGAACATGGCTATTAAGGCCGGTTGGGTGTCTACCAGCGATGGGATGCATATTTGTCCCTTCTGCCAGACTCTACGCCCAGCCTCGAACCGATGACGGAATAGGAAGTGGGAAGTGGGGAGTAGGAAGTGGGGAGTTGTTTTGACTTCCCACTTCCTACTCCCCACTTACTACTATCCCCTCTACCTCCCAAGCAATCGCCCGTAAATTTTATAATGTCCAGCCTCATGCGTTCATGAAACATCGAAAAGGATACTCACCGTGATTTCCCGGCGTTCATTTAAGCCGTGGCTCATTACCCTGTTTACCCTTGCGGCGCTGCTGTCCGTAGGTTCGCTCCAGGCGGCGAATTACGTCTTTCCGGGCAACCTGCCTGCTGGCTGTAGTGGCAGCGGCGGCACTTATAGCTGCGGTTCGTTGACGCTCGCCTGGGGCGATACGATTACTATCGCTTCGCCGCTGCCCGCCAGCATCACCGTCAACGGCGACCTGCTTACCAATAACAACCAGATCAATGCCGGTGGTTTGGCGGCCAACCTGACGCTGGAGGTCACCGGCACGCTGAGTGGCGGATTTTTCACGACTATCAACGCCAACGTCACGGCCGGTTCCGTTAGCGATACCAACGATTCGGTGACCTACGGCGGCTCGCTGACCACCACGATGGGTGCTATTAGCTTGAGATCCGGCAGCTCTGTGGCCGGAAGCATCACCACGACCAGCGGCAATATCAGCCTCGGCGGCAGCACCTCGGTTGCGGGCAACATCGGCAGCAACAGCGGTAACGTCACCCTCGCCGGCTATAACGTGATCGGCGGCGGCATCACCAGCAACGGCGGCGCCGTCAGCGCCGGCGGAGGCGTCAGAATAAACGGTAACGTCACGGCCGGCTCCATCAGCGACAGTTTTGCCGGTTCCGTTACCTACGGCGGTTCTCTGACCGCCACGACCGGCATCATAGACTTGAAATGGGGCAGCACGGTGGCCGGCTCCATCGGCAGCAGCGGCGCCATCACTTTAGCCGGCAGCAACACGGTCGGCGGCAATATCTCCAGCACCGGCGGCGCCATCACCACGGGCTTTAACGTCCTGGTCAATGGCGGCGGGGTCACAACCGGCGGGGCGATCACGCTAGGCCAGAGCAACGTGATCGCGGGCAGCGCCACCAGCACCAGCGGCAATATCAATTTCGGCTCGGGCGTCCAGTTAAACGGTAACGTTTCAACCGATGGCACCATTACTATAGGCCAGTCGGATGTGGTCACCGGCAGTCTCGCCAGCAACCTTGGCGCCGTCTACGTCGGATACGCCGCTCAGATCAATGGCAACATCGCCACCGGCGGAGCGATCACCTTGGTGCAGAGCTCGGTGGTGGGTGGAAAAATCACGGGTTCCGCCGGCAACGTGGAAGTGTGGGACGGCGCAAGAGTTTCGGGCACCATCACCACCAGTTCCGGAACCATCCATTTTCACAACGGGAGTACGGCATCGTCTTGCGTGACGACCACCGAGTCGGCAACGATCACGCTGGACTTCTACCAAGAATCGATCAACAGCGTCTGTTGCGGTTCGAGTTGCAGCACCTCCTGCGTGGTCAACAACAGTGCCTTTCCAACGCCTCCGCAATGTACGCCGGCCGCGCCCACATCGCTCAGTTATTTTCCGGTCCCGGTTTCCCCGTTAAACGAGGACATTACTACTTGGAATGACGGTAGTCTCTATGCGGGCAAGTTCAACGGCACTCAAACCCTGGGTGGCGTTCCCTTCGAGTTGCAGACCGACGCCGACGGCGACAACGTTTTCTGGGGCACTGATTTAAACTTGTCGACCTTTAGCGGTTCGTCCAGCCTGACGCTGACCTTGGCGACCAACTTATACGGCGCCACTACCGTTTACACCCTGATCAACTCCGCGTGGGGTACGGCCGGCAGCAATGTCGGATCGATCACCTTCAACGCCAGCAACGGCGACACCTATACCGTGCAATTGGTGGAAGGCGTGAATGTGCGCGACCATTTTTACGGTGGCTACGTCAACACGGTCAGCTCCAGCACGGTCACGACCAGTGTCATCGGCAGCGACACGCCTGGCACGGCGCATCTGGACATGCAGGCTTTCGCGCTGCCGGCGTCCTTTGCCGGCGAAACCCTGACCAGTATCGTCTTTACCTCTACCGGCGGTTCGGCTACCGGTTTGCCGTTTCTGGCCGGCGCCACCGTGCGGGCGGCGAGCCTTGGCGGCGGCGCGGCGACTATACCCAGTTCGTTCAACTGCGTGGAAGTGGGGGCGGCCGCCAACGGTCGTTTGTATACCAAATTGGCGAACACGGCCTTCTACCTCGATGTGCTGGCACTGAAAGCCGACGGCAGCGTCGATACGGCTTACGCGGGCAACACCAATAAATCCGTCACGCTGGAACTGGTGGACGGCACGGGCAATACCGCCTGCGCCAATCGCAGCGCGCTTTCGGCGGCCCTTACCCAGACGGTGACATTTAGCGGCGGCAACGGCGGACGAAGAACCGTCGCGGTTGGGCCCACTCAACACGCCTATCCCGATGTACGTTGCCGGATAAGCGATGCCAATCAGTCGCCGGCTATCGTCGGCTGTTCGAGCGACGACTTCGCGATCCGGCCTACTAGCTTTACGGTCAGTTCCACGGCAAACGCCGATGCGACCGGTACCAGTACGGCGGCTACGCCTACCGTCAAAGTCGGTGCTGGTTTCGGCCTGACGGCGACCAGCGATGTGCTGGGTTATGACGGCACGCCCAAGGTCGATACGAGTAAACTCACGGCCCACACCGGCGCCCTACAGAATGGGGTGCTGACTGGGAGTTTTGGGGCCGCCGATCCCGCAAGCGGACAAGCCGGCGGTAGCGCGTTTAATTATTCCGAAGCCGGCTATTTTGCGCTCGGCGCGGCTGGCGTATTTGACGATAGCTTCGCCGGCGTCGATAGTGCCAGCGGCGATTGCACGGCCGATTTTTCCAATAGCAGCGCGAGCGGCCTGTTCGGTTGCAAATTCGGCAATACCACGCAAACCGGCTATTTCGGCCGTTTCATCCCGGACCATTTCGATGTGACCTTGAATACGCCGGTGTTCGCGCCGGCCTGCTCGACGTTTACCTACGTTGGCCAGCCGGTCAAATACGCCACCATCCCCGTGGCCACGGTCACCGCAAAAAATACGGCGGGCGCCACTACGCGGAATTACACCGGCGGCTTTTGGAAAATCCAGCCGAACGACGCCACTTACGGCATTACCCCTAACTACAGCGAAGCCGCTAACTCATTGACGGTGTTAAACAATAGTGCGCCTTCGGCGGCCGACAACGGCAATGGCGGCGGTACGTTGAGTTTCGCCGACACGACGAGCAACATTCTGGGCGTGACTCGAACCAACCCCATCGCGCCCTTCAACGCCGAGATCGCGTTGAGTTTTACCCTGAGGGACGGTGACGGGGTGCAAGTCGCCAATACAGACGGCGCGGCGGGCGGCAATCCGGTCACATTTGGTGCGGCCAGCGCCGGTAACGGCATCGCTTTCAGCGGCGGCAGTAAGACCCTGCGCTGGGGGCGCTTGGCTTTGGGAAATGCCTATGGTTCGGAACTGAAGGCTTTGTCCGTGCCCCTGTTCAGCGAGTATTTCAACGGCACGGCTTTTGTCGCCAATACCCTGGATAATTGCACTAGTTTGACCCTGAGCAGCCAGCTGATACTCAGCAATCCCAATACCGCCTCGGGCGCAGCCCAAGCGGGCAATGCCTCGATGACGCTCGGCACGGGCTCCTCGAAAGCAACCTTGGTCAATGCGCCCCTGGTGTCGGGCGATGCGGGCCTGAGTTTCAGCGCGCCGGGCGCCGACAATACCGGTTATATCGATATTAGGGGTAATTTTGCCAATTTGCCGTGGTTGCTGTTCGATTGGGATCATAACGGCATGCAGGACAATTCGCCGTCTGCCAGGGCGACATTCGGCCTGTACAAGGGCAACAGCCAGCAGATTTATCTGAGGGAAGTGTATTAGTAAGTCCTTCGACAGGCTCAGGACGAACGGTAACGGACTCTTGGTAAGTCAATCCAATCAATGAAAGCACAGAAGCCCGTTCATGCTGAGCCGAGTCGAAGCATGAACGGGGTGCGATTCAAACTGAGGCGTAAATTAACGAAACGCTACGCGAAGCTGATTTTAAGTCGGTTCTCGGACCGACAGCCGAGTTGCTTTCTTTTGCTCGGCCAAAAGAAAGCAACCAAAGAAAAGGCCGCCCCGATACCGCCTGGGTCCTGCGCTTCTCGCATTTAGCGAGGGTTTTCGGAAGGGCTATCCTTAGCCCTCCGAAAACGAGCGGCATCCCTGCCGCTCCCCTGGCGGGCTATTCTCGCCAAATGCTGTGATGCTCGGGGCGGTATAAGGGGATTAACCCCATGCCTTCGGCATTTTTCCGCTTCGCGGTTTTATTTCAGACAAAAGAATTCCGCCTCAGTTTGAATCGCACCCGCATGAACGGGCTTCTGTGCTTTCAACTGCTTTTTATGTTAACGGTGCATATTGGTCGATAAATCCCACATCGGCAGAAATATCCCCAACGCCAGCCCCAGCACCATGATGCCGATGACGATAATTAAGAACGGCTCGATGACGCTGGACAGGTTCTTGAGATCGACATCGATCTCGCCTTCGTAAAAATCGGCCACTTCCTGCAACATCTCTCCTATGTTTCCGGATTCCTCGCCGACCATGATCATCTGTATCACCAGTGGCGGAAACAAGCCTATGCTCCTGGCCATGCGGCTGATGCTGTCGCCTTTTTCGATGCCGATCCGCATCCGGTGCAGCTTGGCGCCGATGTATTCGTTGCCCACCGCCCTGGAGACGATGGCGATGCCTTGAATCAAGGGCACACCGGCATCAAGCACCATCGCGAACGAGCGGGAGAAGCGTTCCATGGTGGCGCGCTCGATGATGCCGCCGACGGCCGGTATTTTCAGCAGCAGCCAGTGCCATTGCTTGATGCCTTCCGGCGTGGAGATGTACTTTCGGACTACAACCAAGACCGCCAGCAAACAGAAGACGATATGCGGCCAGTAATGAACGCTGAAATCGGAGATAGCCATCAGCATCCGGGTTTGCCAGGGCAGTTCCGCCCCCATTTTGTCGAATACGCCTTTAAACGCCGGAATCACATAGATATTGACGATCACCATCGCCACGCTAATCGCCACGATCACCATGCTGGGATAGCGTAGCGCGGATTTGATGCGGTTCTGGGTTTCCTTTTCCCGTTCCAGATAACGGCTGATTTGCCAGAAAGCCTGTTCCAGGCCGCCCGTGGTTTCGCCGACATTGACGATGCTGACCAGTAGCAGGGGGAAAATTCTGCCGTGCTGCGACATGGCCTGGGACAGCGATTGCCCCGCTTCCAGCTTGCGGGCGACACCTTGCAAGGTATGTCTCATGGCGATGTTGCGGCTGGAATCGGCCAGGCTGTTGATGGCGCGAATCAGCGATACGCCGGCCTTGGTCAGACTGTACATCTGGCGGCTGAACAGGATCAGGTCGTTGATGTTGATGCTTTGTAGCGCCCGCCAGTAGGTGAATCGCTTTAATAAATCGGCATCGTCTTTCGCCGCTTCGATGGCTATGGGGATCAGGCCGCGACTGTTAAGGGTCTGGGCTACAGTTTGCGCAGACTCAGCCACCAGCGTACCGGCGATCAATTTGCCGGCGTTGTTGCGGGCCTTGTAAGCGAAGTTGGGCATCTTAAATTTCCGAGATGCGCATGATTTCGTGCAGCGTGGTCTTGCCTTGCTTGACTAGCTCCAAGGCCTGTTCCGAAAAGGTCTTGAAACCCGGCGTGCAGCGCGCGGCGGTGATGAAGGCCGAGGAATCGTTGCGGCGCAGGGCATCCAGGGTGTTGTGGCCCAGTTCCAGCAGTTCGTAGACGCCGATTCGGCCCCGATAGCCCACGTGGTTGCAATGCTGGCAGCCGGCACCCTTCTTGAAGACGATGTCGCCTGAGCGAATGTTGAAGGCTCTTTCCAGCCATATGCTTTGGCCCTCCTTGATTTCGACGGTCTGGGCGCAGCGGTCGCAAATCTTTCTGACCAGACGCTGGGCGATGATGACTTTCAGGGCCCCGGCCAGGATGTAGCCTTCGATGCCCATGTCCAGTAGCCGGGTGGCGGTTTCCACCGCGCCGTTGGTGTGCAAGGTCGAGAATACCAAATGCCCCGTGATCGAGGCGCGCACGGCGATTTCAGCGGTTTCCCGGTCGCGGATCTCGCCGACCAGAATCACGTCGGGATCCTGACGTAGCGCGGAACGCAGCACGCTGGCAAAGGTCATGCCTATCTTGTCGTTGATCTGCGACTGATTGATGCGCGGAAGACTGTATTCCACCGGGTCCTCGGCGGTGATGATCTTGGTCTGCGGGTAATTGACCGCCGACAGCGCCGCATAAAGGGTGGTAGTCTTGCCGCTGCCGGTGGGGCCGGTGACCAGGATCAGGCCGTGCGGATTGCGGATGTGAGCCTTGAAACGCTCCAATAAATCGGGCGGCATGCCCAGCTGTTCCAGGTCGAGCAGGCCCTTGGATTGGTCGAGCAGCCGCATCACCACCGACTCGCCGTGCTGAATCGGCAAGGTCGACAGCCGCACATCCAGCGTCTTGTTTTTGACCCGGATGCTGAAACGGCCGTCCTGAGGCAGGCGTTTTTCGGAGATGTTGAGGCCGCTCATCAGTTTCAAACGCACCACCAGCGCCGGGGCAATGTTGACGTTGTCCAGCACATGCTCGTTCAACACGCCGTCGATGCGCTGGCGGATGCGCAGCACATTTTCGTCGGGTTCGATGTGAATATCGGAAGCGTTGGTTTGCACCGCGTCTTCGAAGATCGATTGCAAGAGTTTGACGACAGGGGCGTCGCTGACTTCGCTGCCGGACAACAGGGCGTTGAGGTCGAACTGGTTTTCCGCCAGTTCGTCGCTCAGCTGATCGGCGAGATTGCTGATTTCCTGGGTGCGGCGATAGGCCTGGTCGATGGCGCCCAGCAAATCGGATTCCCTGACCACGGCCTGACGGATGCGTTTTTTCAGCACCCGGCTTAGTTCGTCCAGCCCCATCAAGTCGGTGGGATCGGCCATGGCCAGTAGCACGTCGTTGGCATTGCTCTCCAGCAGCATCACCCGGAAACGGCGGGCCAGATTTTCCGGCAGTTCCCTGCAAACCTCGGGTTTGCGTTTGTATTGGGCGATGTCCAGGAACGGGATTTGCAGCTGGCGCGACAGAAAATTCAGCAAATCGGTTTCGTTGATGAAGTTCAGGTCGATCAAGGTACGGCCCAGCTTACGGCCGGTTTTCTTCTGCTCGGCCAATGCCGTCATCAATTGTTCGTGGCTGATGACGCGGTGCTGGACCAGCAGGTCGCCGATACGGATTTTCTTTTGCAGTTGTTCCATAAGGTGTTTACTGATTTAAAGCGGTTAGCCGCTGTTTAATATAGCTTACAACCTCGGCGTTCAAGGTTTTTTTGTCCAGGGCCTGCCGATAGGACTGGGCAGCCGCCTGGCTTTGGTTCAGTTTGTCCTGGGCGATGGCCAGCCCCAGCCAGTTTTCGGCCTTGTCCGGCTGGATTTGCGTGAGCCGCTGGTAGATGCGTCCCGCTTGCGGGAAGCGCTGCAACTGCTGGTAACCAGCGGCCAGCAAGGCCAGATAGGCGCTGTCGTCCACCGTATCGGCATCGACGCGCTCGAGGATATTGACCGCCGAGCTAAAGTTTTTTTGCTGAACGTACAAATGGGCTCGGGTCTTGATGAACAGCAAATTGCTGGGGAATAAGTCCAGGCTTTCGTCGACAAACTCGCCAAGCTCGGCGTCGCGGGATTTCATCAGGGTTTGCAACAGTAAGGTGCGAGCCGGCAAGTGGCTCGGCTCTATTCGCAGAGCCTCCTTGAGGTTTTCCGTTTTCATCAGCGCCGAGGCGCTGCGTTGCGCCTGGCGATAGAGTTCTTCAGCCTGTTCGCGAGGAGTCGAGGGTTTGGCGGTCTTGGGTCTTTCCGTTAGCGCCGAAGCAGGCGGCTGACTTCGGCTTCCCTCAGCCAACGAACTTAGGTTTGGCTCAACCGACGGGATTGGGATGGCGGCCTGTTTCGAGGCGGTTGTTTGGGGCTTTTCCGCGGGTTTTGCCGGCTCGCTGACGATAGTCTGTTTGCTGTTCGGCTGGTGTTCTACCGAAGATGCCGTTGGTGTAGGGGCCATGGCGATTACCGCCGGCTCGCTTCGGCTTCGATCGGCGAGCGGAGCCGAAGGGGGCAACGGGCGCGGGCTCGGCTCGGCCAGCAGTTCCACTGTGGTCGTCGCGGCCTGTCGTGGTTCGGAAACAACGGGGATTTCGGCCGGCGATACCGCTTGTTGATCCGGTTGACTCGCTTGATTTTGATACCAGAGATAAGCCAAGGGTAAAGCGAATATGATCAAAAGCCATAGTCTGCTCATCTTGTCGCCGCTAGGTTTGGCGGTGATGCGAACCTCGAGCGCTTGCTCGGCTTTGGGATTTTGGATTTTGCGACGTTCCAAGTCGCGCAACATCTGATTGATCAAACTCATAAAGGCAAACGAGGCGAAAAATAGATAAACAGGCCGCAGCCGAGCAGCAATAGCCCCGGTAGGATTTTCCCGACCAGCCACTGGCGATACAGCAAGCGCGTGTCGTCGGTGTCGAGCGCCGCCAGTCGCGCATGGCGCCAGCCGATTTTGCCGTGGCCCTTGCCGTAAGCCACCAGCAAGGCTTTATGGGCCAGGATGTTGATCAGCCTCGGAATGCCCAGGGTGTAAAAATGCAGGGCACTGACCGCAAGCGGCGTCAGCAGATCGGTATGAGTATTGCCGGCGATCCGCAGCCGGTGCAGCAGATATTCCCTAACTTGGGTTTTGCTGAGGGCTTGCAGGGCATAACTGAAGGTAATCCGCTGCCGCAACTGGCGAATCGACTTTTTTTGCAGGACTTCGTCGAGTTCGGGCTGGCCGAACAGCACGATTTGCAGCAGTTTCTGCTTTTCGGTCTCCAGGTTGGTCAGAAGGCGCAGGGTTTCCAAGGTCTCCAGCGGCATGGCCTGGGCTTCGTCGATAATCAGCACCACCTTTTTGCCGAGGCCCGCGGCCTCGATCAGGTAGTCGTTGATTTGCGCCAAGGTGCGGCTTTGTCCTGCGTTGCGGCTGTATTTGATTCCCAGTTCCTCGGCAATCGCCTGATGCAGCGCGGCGGCGGTCAGATGCGGATTGGGGATGTAGGCCGTGACGAAGGGCGCCGGCAACTCGTTCAGCAATTTTCGGCACAGCAAGGTCTTGCCGGTGCCGACCGGCCCCGTGATCTTGATGAAGCCTTCACCGCTTTGCAGCGCGATCAGCAGCACATTCAGCGCTTCGCGATGCGTGGGCAAATCGCAGAAAAACTGGGTGTCCGGGGTGAGGTTGAACGGCAGTTGGCTCAGGCCGAAATGCTGGAGGTACATGGCGGCGGTTAGTCATGGGGTCGAATGAATTCGACCCTACGTAGGTGCGAATTCATTCGCACCGATGGCCTATTTCCACAACTGCTTGCGTTCAAGCTGCTGCATGCGCTCGCGGCTGTCTTCCAGTGGCGCTTTCCAGTCCTGGCTGTCGGTGATGATGGTGGGTTTCAGCAGGATCACCAGCTCCGATTTTTTGCCGGTGCCCTTATTCTCGCGGAAGGCGTTGCCGATATAGGGAATTTCGGAAAGCAGCGATACGCCCTGTTTGGATTCCTCGCGGTTTTCCTGCATTAGGCCGCCGATGACGATGATTTGGCCGTTCTCGGCGTGAACGACGCTGTCGGATTCCCTGACGGTGTTCAACGCCATCGGCAGGCTGTTGGGTTGATCGTTGATGGTGAATTGCTTGGTCTGATTTTCGACTCGGGTAATCGAAGGGTGGATGTGCAAGGTAATGTTGTTGCTGTCGGAAATCTGCGGCGTGACGTCCAGCGCGATCCCCGAGAAAAACGGCGTCCAGGTAATGTCTTGAGTCACTATGGCATTGGTGCCCGCCAAGTTGTTGTTGGAGGCGATGTCGGTGATGAAATATTCATCCTGACCGACCTTGATCACCGCCTTCTGGTTGTTGAGCGTCGAAATTCTGGGGCTGGACAGGATGTTGGTCTTGCCCTGGCTCTCCATTAACTCGATGAAGGCGTAAAAATCCCCGGCGTTGACGCCGATGGTGAAAATCTGGCTGGTGGCCGAGGCGGCAAGGGGCAATGGATTGACGCTGCTCAGGAAGGCATTCTTGGCATTGTGCATCACGTTGGCCCAGTTGACGCCGTCCTGATGTTTGTCGTCGAGGATGATTTCCAGAATCTTGGCTTCAATCACCACCTGGCGGCCAATTTGGCCCTGGGTGCTTTCGATCAGTTTTTCCACTTCCCGCATCTGGCCGGGGTTGGTGCGCACCACCACGATGCCGGTCTGTTTGTTGATGACGACCTTGGAGCCGGTTTTCGGATTATGCAACTCGTCGGCGTTGTTGCTTGCCGGTGCAACATCGACGATGGCCGACAGCGATTGCTGCAGTTCATCCCAGAAATCGGTTTTCGACGAGGTGGTGATCCAGCTGCCGGAGTTGTTGTTGCCGGTTGCGCCGGTGCTTGGGGTGTTGGGATTGACGTTCTGGTTGGCTTGGTTATAGGCGTTTGAGCGCCTTGAGCCGCTGCTGATCTGGCCGGACGAGACGCGGGTATTGGAGCTGCCTTCGCGCAGCAGGTCGATGCGGTCGATCTTGAATATCTTGGTCTGCAAGGTGGCCGGATAAATGATATAGCCGATGTCGGTCTTGGTGTAGTCGTAACCGTAGACCTTTTGCACCGCGCTGAGTACCTGCGGCACGGTGACGTTTTTCAGTTCCAGTGAAATGCGGCCCGTTACGTCGGGATGAACCACCATGTTTTCCTGGCTATCCACGACCAGACTCATGAAGAATTCGCGGGCTTCGACCTCGTGTACCGAGACATTGAACGTCGAAGGGCTGCCGGTCAGAGGCTCGGAGAGCAGGCTCTGGTTGAAATTGGGAATCAGCGCATCGGTGACCGCCGCGGGCGGCGTGGCGTTGGTTTGGCTGGCTGGCGCGTTGGGCGTAGCGGGAAAGGTCTTGTCGACATTCGCCGTTTTAACCGTTGAAGGATGGTTGCAGGCCGACAGCAATAACAATAGGCTGGTAATCAATAGGATGATGTTAGGCATTGGGGGATCATTTCACCGGTTTTTTAACGGATGGGACGAGATAGAGTTTTTTGTCGACGCCGTTCTGCCTGACCAGCACGTAGTGCGGTCTAATCTTCAGCAGGCGGCTGCCGTCGGCCAGAGTCTGGCCGGCCGTGACGGTATCGCCGTTGATCGTGGCGCGCCGGGCAGTGTCGGAAATCCAGATGCCGGTCAAGTTTAGCGCCGCTTCACCGCTGGGCAATTCGGCGAACTGGGCCGGTGGCAGATTGCCGGGCAAGGTTGGGTCGCGTAATTCGGCGAGTACCGCCGGGGCAATCAGCAAGGCGGCGATTAAGATTGGGTACCGCTTAAGGAGAGGCTGAGCAAATTGATTCCGCTCATGCCCCTCGACTATGCTCGGCAGAGCGTTCGACAAGGCTCTCCCGAGCGCGGCCGAAGGGCTAACCACGAACGGAATCGAATACTTACCGTTCGTTATGAGCCTGTCGAAGGACTTAATCAGAGTTTCCCTAAACACCGAGCCAGTCCTCTTCGAAACTCAGGGTATAAACCTGAATGCGGGTTTCGGCGATGGGATAGTCCTTGACCCGATAGTCTATGCTGTCCCAATGGATGCGCCAAGGCAGGTTTTCCAGGGCTTTCAGATAATCTAGGGTGCTGAAATAGTCGCCTTGCAGCGTGATGGCCATCACGTGGCGATAGACCCAGGCCGGTTGCTGTTCGCTGATGCCGAAGGTACTGACCGGCAGTGTTTCCAGTTTGATCAATTTTAGGTTGCCGTGCTGTTTCAGCATGTCGCGCAAAGCGCTGGCCATCAGTTGCGAGGGCACGAATTTTTTTTCGCCGTGACTGAGCTGTTGCTTTAGGCTGTTGACCGATTGCTGAAGATGCGTCAGTTGTTGGCGATTGCTGGCGTTCGGATCGTTGCGGTTGATGTTTTCCAGCTGTTTGGCAATTTGCCGATGAGCCTGCAATTGATTTTGCAGCGAGGCGATTTCGGCCCGAAGCTCGTGATTATCTTTTTGCAAGCCTTGGTAAAACAGCTTATCCCAGCCGGCCCAGACTATCAGTAACACGGTGCCGATCACCATCAGTTTTTCGCGCTGGCTGAGCGTCGCGAAACGTTGCCGGAACTGTTCAATGCTTGCGGTCATCGGACGCCTCCGTTTCGGGTTTCAGGCTGGAACTGACACTGAAATCGACCTGCTCGGCCGTTTGCGGCGCTTGCTGGATGCTGAGTCTGGCGAAATGCCGGCCCTTGAAGGCTGAGGTGTTCTGCAGGCGCTGCAATAATGCTGGTATCTGTTCCGGTTTGAAGGTACTGCCTTGCAGGCTGAGGCTGTCGGTCTCGCTGTTGATGCGGATGCCGGTCAGCCAGACATCCGCATTGGCTTGCTCGGCGAGGGCCGACAGATAGCGGGAAAAGCCCAGGGACTGGTCTGATTGGTTGTCGGCGAGGAGTTCCATTATCCGCGACAGGCTCTGATACACGCCCTGCGTTTGCTGCAATTCCTGGTTCAACAGCGAATCGATCTGTTGACTTGGGTATTGCGCCTGTAGTTTTTTTAATTGGGCTTGCGCTTCCAGCATCTGCGCCTGCAACTGTTGCCGTTCGGCCTGATTGTCACTACGCTCGTTAAGTTCCAGGCCGCTAACGATCACCAGGCCTAGACAGGCCGCGATGATGATCAGCAGATAAGGATTGAGCAAGGCATGGCTGTTGCCGGTTCCGCCGTTTTGATAAAGGTTGATTTGTTGGATCATGATGATCGGTTTTCCAGCGAGCGGCGCAAGCTGGCGCCTATCACAGGCGCGCAAATGTTTTGCGTGGTATCGTTCAGCAAACTATCGCAATCGACGATCGCCGACAGATCCATGGCTCGGGCGGTAATGCCATGATTGATGCTGAGGAAGTTGATTACGTTTTGGGTGTTGATGGGCATTAATACCACGGCCAAGCTGGTAATCGGCGGAATATCGAAATAGTTCTCCACGTAATCGAAGGAACGTTGTATATCCAGGGCCAAACTATCTTGTTCCTGGTAAAGCTGATTCGGGTCGCCAAGGGCCGAATTATCCGTCAGTTGTTGATAACCGCAGCCGATCTTGCGGGAAAGATAAAGCGCGCCCTGCTTTTGAATGATGACGCGGCCACTGTCTTTTTGCAAATACAGCAAGGCGATGCCTTGTTCGTTCTCCCGCAACAGGGTGGCGAGATTGCGTAGCGCGGTTTCCTGAATATCGATGACCTTGACGTTAAGGCCGGCTTGCCGGCATTGCTGGGATAATGTCGATATGATTTGAGTGGCGCAAGCGACGACTTCCAGCATCGGTGTACTGTTGGCCCGATTGGATAGCGGTAGCGGGTAAAAATCGATGGTGGCTTGTTCGACGGGATAATCCAGCGTATCGGCAATTCGCCATCGCACGGCCTGCTTGAGTTCGTCGCTAGTCACCGCCGGCGCTTCGATACTGATAGAGCGGTATTGATCGGACGCCAACAATATATGGCAATCGTAGTCTTCGAGACGGTGGGTTTTTACCAAAGCCTCGAGTTGCGACAGCAGTTGCCTAGGCGTGGCCGACACAAATTCGCAATGCAGCAAACGGGGACGATTATGCTCGGCGTAGTGGGTCACGGCAACCGAGAAGCCATTGGGAAGAAAGCTGATGGCTACAATGCCGGGCGAGTAAGCTGGTTTTTTCAGTAGTTTCTGCAGTAATCGCACAATAAGCGGGTTCCGATGGACGTATTTTTTGTAAAAAGCCGCGATTTTAGGGTGGCGGCCGGTAATTACGGTCGGTATATGGCGGATTTCCTCAATGGTTCGGCGGATTTAAACGTAAGCATCAAAGTCTATATGAAAATAATCGCTTGTGCAGAGAATACTGAAAGCAAGGGAAGGTTTAGAAGTAAAAATTAAACTATGTTATTTACCTGAATTAAAGTGTGTCAAATGCCTTATGTTTTCCCGGCATTTGCAAAAAAATACGTTTTCCGGCCTATTATCAATTGCTTATTTTCTGGCACCTTTTGTGCAACTCTTTTGAGCGGATTTTATTTCTCTCTCTGTGCGAGGTCAAAAATATGGCTCAAGAATTATTAGTCTCTAGTAGCGAAGCAGCAGTACAACAAATCAATACCGGCGCATTAATGCTAGGCGCGGGCCTGGTGTTGACGTCAATGATTCTCGTGCCGGCGTTGGCGATGCGCCTGGGATTGAGTGCCAGTTTGACGGGGGCATTGCGTATTGCTCTTATGAAGGCATCCAACCGGGCGACGGCGCCGCGACAGGGCTGAGTTGCAATCGTTGCTGTCATTGTTTTTTGGATTGGGATGTGTTGGGACCTGTTTTGAGGCGATGAAAATGGTTTGATGTGGTAAGGTTTGCCAGGTGATTTTTTGTTTTGTTGCGGCATAAGGCTATAATCAGTGCGCGTGTAAGTTTTTTCAATATGAATTTGGTCTGAATTAGCAATGAGTGACAACAAGAAAGAGTGCGACCTTTGTGGATTGGCTGTTGAAATCGAAGGATTTGAACTAAAAACCACGGAAGGGGACAAACATTTCTGTTGCGAGGGTTGCAAAGGTATTTACCAGATGCTGCACGAGGAACAAATTTTGACGGAAACCGCCGTTAAGTCCAGCGACAACTGATTCAAACTGAGGAATATATGGCAAGTAAACACGATGCACACAGCACTTCAATGACTAAGCAAGTGGCTGCGGGTACATTGGCGACAGCAACGGTTAATACAGGGGGGAAATTGATGAGTAAGGTGGCAAAGCATCCGGTACTGGTGTTCGGCTTGGGAATGGTCGCCGGCTATTTCGTTTACAAGTACAGAAAAGAAATTATATCCAGCGCCACCAAGACCATAGATGCAGGCAAGGATTTTGTATTGCATCAAAAGGAAAACCTGGAAGACATCGTCGCAGAAGCAAAAGAAGACAAGTAATTCCCGTAGAGCATTGTTGGCTAGACGGTATAGGTAATAACCGATGACGGGCGATACCGCTAGCTGGTTCGCCCGTTTTCTTTTTTGTTGTGTTGACTATGGCTATTCAAAAAGAATTTGTACTTCGCTATCGGCATGACGGTCATGTGCGCTTTCAAATACCCTCCAGGTTATGTGAAGCGGCTGTCGCCAAGTTGATCAGCGATAATGTCGTTGCGATTGGCGGAGTTTACTCGGTCAGGGTGTATCGCGGGCAGCAAAAACTGTCCATTCGTTACGATGAACAGTCCTGCGATTTCAAAACCTTGGCCAAACGGCTTTCTCAAGTGCTGGACGACCTGGAGCAACAAGGCTGGTTTGATAATAAAGCCGTTGTCGAATCGGGCAGGGCGCGATTAACGCATAAACTCAAGCAGAGCCGGATTTCACGTTGGTTTGGCGAAAAATATCAGGCCGCGCAGGAAACCGCGCAGGCCGCGAAACTGCTGGGCAAAATTAGCACCAAGGGGCCCAAGGCTCTGATCAACGACCCCGAAAAAGCTATCATCGATTTTCTGAACGATATATTGGTGCTGTATCTGATCAGGGTCCACTGGACGCGGATTACCCAGGAATGGCTGGTCAGACCCCTGGTTTACCGTTACGAATGGATGGCGGTGTTTTATCTGTTCTTTTTGCTGGTTCGCTCTCGCAGAAAAAAATAGCGTTTTCTCTTCATCTGGTCCGGTTTGACTATCGACAAGCCGGACGATCTCGATTAACAAACCACAACGCCAATGGTTAAAGACAGCCTGAATTACAAAAATTTTCGCCTGCAACACCAGCTGAAGAACCGTATCCGCATTATCACGCCGGTGCTGACCGAAGACCCCGAGCGTGGCTACATATTTGAAATCCTGCTGAAAAAGCGTCCCGAAATCACTAAGGTCCGCTCGGTATTTGCGATCGGTTCGGTGGTGATCGAATTCGATTCCGAACGACTGCCGAAAAAGAATCTGCTGATTCTATTGGACGCCGTGCTGGGCAACATTGCTCAAAAGCAGACTGTCGTTAAAAGGCAGCAGAAGAAAGAATTCAAGGGGCCATTGCAGGAGATCGATCTGGCCGTGGAAGGCATGAGCTGCGCCTCCTGCGCGCTATTGATCGAGATGGTGTTGAACCGCGACGAACGCGTCAAGACCGCCAGCGTCAACTTCGCCACGGAAACCGTCAGCGTGCAGGGCCAGCTCAGCAAGGCCGACGTGATCGCAAAAATCGAGAGCCTGGGCTACAGCGCGCTGTTGGTCGATACCTTGTCGCAGAGGAAGAAGCTCATCGAAAAGGAGCAACATCGAATTGACGCAGCCCGGCGTCGATTTGTAAAGGCAGGGCTTCTGACCGTACCCGTGGTCGCCGTGGCGATGTCGATGACAACCTCGCGATGGACGCATTGGTTGCAATTTATTTTGACCACGCAAGTAGTGTTCGGCACGGGACGGCAATTTTTCGTCAAGGCTTATAAGCTGGCCAAGCAGCGTGCCGCCAACATGGATTCTTTGATTGCGTTGGGGGTGGGATCGGCTTATGGCTACAGTCTGCCGGCCTTGTTTAGACGCCGCGGCCATGTCTATTTCGAAGCGGCGGCGGCGATCATTACCTTCGTGTTGTTGGGCCGCTATCTGGAAGAGCGCGCCAAGGGCCAGGCCGGCGAGGCGATACGCAAACTGGTCGATTTGCAGCCGCAAACCGCGACAGTGTTGAAGGATGGGCAGGAACGTCTGGTCGATGTCGATGAGGTGCTGGTTGGCGACGTTGTCCTGGTGAGGCCCGGCGAAAAAATTCCCACCGATGGCGTCGTGGTGTTCGGCCTCTCCACCGTCGACGAGGCCATGGTCACCGGCGAAAGCATGCCGGTGGTTAAAAATATCGGCCATGGCGTGATAGGCGGTTGCGTCAACGGCAACGGCGTGTTGCATGTAAAAACCACCGCGATCGGCATGGATACCGTGCTGGCCGGCATTGTGCACATGGTCGATCAGGCCCAGGCCACCAAATTGCCGATTCAAAAACAGGTCGACAGGATCTCGGCGGTGTTCGTGCCGGCGGTGATGAGCGTGTCGGGTCTGACCATGGTTGGCTGGTTGCTCGCCGGTGCGCCGTTTGCATTTGCGTTCGGCAATGCGATTACCGTGCTGTTGATCGCCTGCCCCTGCGCATTGGGTCTGGCGACGCCGGCCGCCATCATGGTCGGCACCGGCCAGGCCGCCAAGAAAGGCGTCTACATCCGCAACGGCGAAAGCCTGGAAGTGGCCAGCAAACTGAACGCCATCGTCTTCGACAAGACCGGCACCATTACCGAGGGCAGGCCCAAGGTCAGTGAGGTTTTCAGCTTATCGGTTGTGGATAACGCCACGCTGGCGATGCTGGCGGCATCGGCCGAAAATAATTCCGAACATTTTCTCGGCAAGGCCATTGTCGAATTTGCCCGCGATCAGCAAATCGAATTGCTAGAATGCGCTTATTTTTACAGCGAGACCGGCCGCGGCATTCGCGCCGATGTGGACGGTTACAAGTTATTGTTGGGCAATCGAGCTTGGCTGGAAAGCCAGCAAGTCGATGTGTCTCGGCTGAACGTGCAGGCCGACGGCTTTGCCGAACAGGGCAAAACCCCGGTCTACATGGCGATAAACGGCAAGGAAGCGGCCATCTTTGCGATAGCTGACAAGCCGCGCCACGAAGCCGCCGCCGCCATAACCCGGTTGCACCAATTGGGCATCAAGACCATGATGGTGACCGGCGATACCGAAAAAACCGCTCATTACATCGCCGGCATGGTCGGCATAGACGACGTGGTCGCCAATGCCAAGCCCGACGAAAAATTGGACATCATCCACCGCTTACAACGGGAAGGCCATCTGGTCGGCATGATAGGCGACGGCATCAACGATGCACCGGCCCTGGCGGCCGCTAACGTAGGCTTCGCGATCGGCAGCGGCACCGATATCGCCATCGAATCGGCCGACCTGACGCTGGTGCAGGGCGACATCTCCAAGGTCACCGAAACCATAGAACTCAGCGCCTTCACGATACGCGTCATCAAACAAAACCTGTTCTGGGCATTCGGCTACAACACCGTCGCCATTCCGGTGGCGGCGCTCGGCAAACTCAATCCCATGATAGCCGCGGCCGCCATGGCCTTGAGCTCGGTTTCGGTTATCGTCAACTCACTCAGACTTAACAAATAAATGGAACACAATATGGAGGGCATGGACCACGGGATGGACCATGCCATGAGCGGTATGGATCATAGTGCCATGGCGGGCATGGATCATGGCATGCACGGCATGGCGGAAATCGCCTCTGCGACCGGATTCGATTATACGCTGGCCTTCGTCGCCGGTTTCCTGGGCAGCGGCCATTGCTTGGGGATGTGTGGCGCGCTGGTGTCGGGTTATTTCATGAACTCCGGCAAGACTAAGAGTTACCTGCCTTATTTCGCCTATCAATTTTCCCGTATCGGCGTCTACACCCTGGTCGGCGTCTCGGCGGCGGCGCTGGGCGTGGTATTGGCGGCCAGCGGCATGTTCGGCAAACTGCAAAGTATCTTGCAAATGCTGATTGGCGGGGTGGTGATCGTATTGGCCTTGGGGATATTGGGCTGGATACCCTGGCAAGGTTCGGTCAGATTGATTCCGATGCAAACCCTGCGCAAAGGCTTTGCATCCGCTCGCCAGAAAGGGCCTGCTTTGGGCGCGATGATAGCCGGAACCCTGAACGGCCTGATGCCGTGCCCGTTGACCTTCGCGATGATGGTGAAAGCCACCACCGCCACCTCGCTGCTGGAGGGCGGGGCGCTGATGCTGGCCTTCGGCGCCGGCACCTTACCGATGATGTTGTTCATCAGCGTCGCCTTCGGCAAAATGAGCGCCAAACTACGCGGCTACATGCTCAAGGCCGCCGCGCTGATCATGATCGCCATGGGGGCCAACACCATACACAAAGGCATGAGCTTTTATATGACTGGCGATTTCAGGCATAGCACCTTCCTGAGCATGCTTCAGGATAACCTGGATGCCGCCATTATCTTCCTCGGACAAATGGTCGATTATTTCGCCGATATGATCAGCAATATCCAAAGCCTGTGAATGCCGAGAGGACGTTGGTTTACGATCGACATCGTTAAGTTAAGCCGTTCATGGAGAGCCTTGTCGAACCATGAGCTGCTAAATCATGCACCCTTCGACAGGCTCTACCACAAGGGCAATGCCGTTAAGTTAAGATTTGGCACACACTGTAGGGTCGAATTTATTCGACCTTTAGCGCCAATAGTGCGAATAAATTCGCACCTACAAGTTCTTAATTTAACGGCATTGACCACAACAGGGGGGTTATGGACAGACAAACGGTAAGTGTTTGATTCCGTTTGAGGCGAGCGTGTCGAACCATGAACGGAATCAACTTGTTCAGAGTTTCCTCAAGGCTACGGTTGCTTGCCGTCGACAAGCGGCGTGGCCGGCAGCCTCAAGCTAGACAATGTCGTTCGCGAGGACAAGGGGTAAACGCCAGGCAAGGGTGCGTCGGCAAAATCCGCATCGTCGGCGAATACGATATTCAGATTGGCCGTGATCCGCTCGGGTTGCCGATACCAGGGGATTAAACCTTCGGTTTGGGCCGCTACCGCTCCGGCGGCATTGAAATCCAGTTTGCCTTGCGCGCTGCAATATTTCATCAAGGTATAGGCATTGGCGATAAAATTCAGGCGTTTCCAGCCCCTGAGCTTGGCGTGCCAACGCGATTGGTCCTGCCGCCTGTTTTCCAGGAAAGCCGCGTAATTGCTCCCCGACAGCACCGATTCCACTTCGTAGGCGAAGGTCAGCGCCTGGCTAAAGGTCCATTCGCCGGGAATGCCGGCATGCACTAGGGTAAAGTTCAGCTTGGAATCGTGATGGATCAAACTTCGCTGGCGTAACCACTTCAATAACTCATCCCTATCCGGCGCATGCAGTATTTCGTCTAGCGTGTCGTCCTCGCCCTGCTCAGCAAAACCGGCGGCCACGCCTAATAAATGTAGTTCCTGATTGCCCAGTACCATCACGGCTTTCTTGCCCAGGCTCTTGACGAATCTCAGCACCGACAGGGATTGAGCGCCGCCGTTGACCAGATTGCCGGTAAACCATAAGCAGTCGCTGTCCGGATCGAAGGCAATGGTTTCCAGCAGTTTTAGCAGCGATTGGTAATCGCCGTTGACACTGCCGATGGCGTAAGTGGTCATGGTTTTTCCTTCAAGTTGAGGTTTGCCCAGAGGCTCAGCCGTCCGGCTCTTCGCTGCCTGCGCCTTCGAGCAAGCCCTCCTGCCGGATCATGGCCTTGAAGCCCTTCATGACCGGCCGGGAAATAGCGGTTTCCGCCAGTAAGCGCTTTTCGTAGATCATGTTTTTCAGGTTCTGATCGGCCTGTTCGCGGGCGGAGGCGATCAAATCGTGGAGCGCCGGTTCCAGCAACTGGCCGGGGAGAGTTTTTACGGCGTCGTAGAGCTGTTCCATAACCCGCTTTTCGGCGTCCCGCATCTTGCACTTGCCGTCGAGAATCTTCAGCATCACCGTGGTGGCGCAATCCACGTGTATCGGTGAAAGAGGATGCGCTTGCAGCCAATGACGGACATGATCTTGGTTCATGCCACTTCCTCGCCGGCGGCCGTGCGGCGGACATAGTCGAGCAGCGAATCTTCGATCGCCTCGTAGGCGTAGCTCGAAACGGCGCGCACGCCGATCGCATTGACTTTTTCGGTAGGCCCGTCGCCGATCTTGGCCACGAACACCGCATGGCAATCCTTGATGGCTTCCAGGATGCCGGCCATCGCCGATTGGTCGGAATGCTGGCCCAGGCAGTAATGAGCCACCTCGCGGATTTCCAGCAGGTCGCAGCGATCCGGACCGGCCTCGTAGATGCGGAACTGCTTGGCATGGCCGAAGTGTTCGCTGATTGCCAGACCTTCCTTGCTGGCTACGGCCAGTTTTATCGGGAATTCGATCATGGCCGGGCTAATCCTACTGGCGATTCCGATGGTTCGCGCGCCAGGGCGATTGCAGGGATTGCAACTTCGGTGGTCGAAAAATATTCGAAATAACTGTTTTCGGCGATAGGCATTGTGTGTGCTGAATGGAGTAGGCTCAAGTTAAGGCTAGCAAGAGCAATACCAGGCGCTATGATTCGCGATAGCCGGGGCTTTCACAGCCTTCGGTCCACGCAGTCGCCGGAGGAATTGTTGTGTTTGCGACAAGCCAATCGAACAACGGGAAGCTGGCTTTGTTGGGGGGCAATGGAGCGCTTCGCGGTGTTTATGCCTATCGCACATCAAATTTCGGCATAATCGGCCGGGTCGGCGTCAAATGACAAAACCTGGAGAACAGCGGAATGAAAAACTTAAAAAATTGACGGTGCAAGACCTCTCCCTTTTCGCGCTCGGGGATGGCTAACCGGATTCAAGCGGCTGATAGGGGATTTTGCTGAATGAAACGTCTTACCTTGAATAAGAAACCCTGTATCAAGCCAAGGTCTTTGGATTTGGCCGGACAAAACGGGGATTTATATGAATTTGAATAATACTCCGCGAACAGAAATACGGCGCAATGCCCGTTGGTTGTTGCGTCTTGATCGAAAACATTGATGGATTACGAAACTTCTTACTTCAACCGACAGACAATAATGCTATGACTGTAATTTCAGTAACCAATATCGACTATAACCAATTTCAGTACACGCAACAGGAGAACAACATGGCTTTTGTCAACGAAAAAATCCCGGAAGCGGATTTACAGCGTATCGATTTCAGTAAAATCAATGATCCAGTGAGTAACAGACCGATCTTTACTCCGCATCAATGGGCAATTGATCGAGAACGAGATATTGCTTTGATTTCGCTGGGTGGAGGTTTTGGAGAAAATTCAAGGTATCCCCATTTTTTTCTTTTGTATTGGCAAGGCCGGTTTGTTCATGTGAATTTTTCATCGAAAACTATTGGTAATCTTAAAACCTATGATCAAGAAATCACTTGGAAGTTACTGTTTCACGGTCGCCTGGAAGGCGTTATGGAACAAGAGTTGATTGATACATTGAAGGAAGCGCTAACGTGCTATGGCTATATGGGGTACAAGTGGCGAGAGAATGTCAAAGCGGTCCATTTTGATTTCGATGGCAAACACAGCATAGGAGGCTAAGCATATGGCACTGCAAGATATTTTGGTTGATCTAAAAGTCAACAATGCCTTAAGGCGGATTCGCCGACAGCCCGCGTAGGTCCGAATGGCGAAGCGTATTCGGACGAATGTGTTGAATGCTGGAGAACGACGCAGTCACCTCTCCTTTAGTTGGCTACTGCTCGCGCGGAATTTCGTCAGATTGTAAGTCGCGGCGTTTATGAATGACCGCGAGTACTTCGATATGCGTGGTTTTGATCTCGTAAAGGATGCGGTAAGAATAGAGCGAAAGTTCACGCACAGTCTCGCCGCTAAGTTCCGGCACTGTACGTCCAAGGCGGGGCAGATTCTCCAAACCCATCGTTTTACTAACCAGCGCTTCAGCCACCCGCTTGGCATAAAGTGGCGAATCCTGTGCAATATAGTCGTGAATGTGACGAAGCTGGGCCAATGCGTGATCGGTCCACTTTACCACGTCTGAATATCTCTCAGTACCTGTTCGGTGGGTATGCTCTTACCCTGTTCGGCGTCTTTTTGGCCGCGCCGGATATTTTCCAGCACATAGAGCCGGTACATGATTTCTTCCATGTCGGCGGTATCAGGTAAACGCTGAATGATTGCAAGGGCTTCTTGTTTAGCGGTGTTTAGTTGCATGGAGAACTTCTCCTTTAGTCGCTGATGGCAGTCTAGGCTTGTTCGGCATTGGTCAGGGTACAGCATACTTAGGATGCTCATGGCGTACCTTTTGGAACACTATTCTACAGGCTGGATACAGTGACGACCATCGTGGAAAAAATTGGTCTCGCTCGATTTTTTGACCGACGCAACCAAACCCTTGGTTAAGGCCGTAAGGCGGACTCGCCGACAGGCAATTCGCCAAGACTTCGAAACTACACGGCGTTTTGTCTCGCGAAAACGCTCTACACCTTACGCCCGGCATGGCGGCGGAAATCAAAACCGGCCGCCCGCAACGTACCGCTGACCTTATTCCGAATCCTGGCAGCCGAAATGGTATTGGTAATCCGCCATCGAGCGTTTGATCACCTCATGCGCTTCCAGGCGTCCATAGACGTGGGTGATTTCGCAGATGCTTTGTTCGTGGGGCAGATGTTTATAGGTCAGAAAATAATG
>Ga0316622_100000256_pt1 | contig 29015 bp, 20 predicted proteins | sample OWC_Aug_OW2_C1_D_FD_207646 | JGI IMG/M metagenome (GOLD analysis project Ga0316622, IMG submission 207646) | Wetland soil microbial communities from Old Woman Creek delta, Ohio, United States - OWC_Aug_OW2_C1_D5_C | ecosystem: Environmental > Terrestrial > Soil > Wetlands | place: USA: Ohio... | reverse complement strand
ACACGAGGAGTGCCCCCCCCTCGCCGTCCGATTGCCGCGCGCTGGGGGGGCCCCAGACCTCGATCACCTCGTCGACGTCGCGGCCGTTCCAGGTGGCGGGGGTGCTGGCCCCGGGCTGCATCGTGTAGACCCGCGTCTGCGTGCTCGAGCAATCCACGCAAGCGAGGCAGACCAGGCCCAGTACGATCCCGGCGCCCGGGCTCCCGAACGGCAGGCTCCGCTCGATCTTCATCATCTGTCGTTCTAGTCCCGCACCAGGGGGTGCGTCAAGCAGTGAGGCCCGCCGCGGGCCCGGGAGATCTCGTGGCTCGGGATCAGCACGCACGCCCGGCCACCGTCCGTGAGGTCGAGCTCCTCTCGCCCCAGGAGCAGGGCCTTGGCGTCGACGACGCGGAATCCGCGGCGCGCGAGCGCTTCCGCGGTCCCCGCGTTGCGGTCGTACAGGGCGATCACTCCTGGGGCGAGCGCCAGGGCGTTCGCCCCATCGGTCCACTGCTCGCGCTGCTGGGTCACGGGATCGTCGCCGCCGCAGGGGATCGGCTCCAGGTCGACTCCGCGCGCCCGGAGCGCGGAGAGGAGATCGGCGCGGGCCGAGAACACCGGGTTCGGCGCGTGCAGATCCGTCTCGAACACGCGCGCCAGCTCGAGGCCTCCCCCGGGCAGCATCACGGGGGGATAGAGCAGGCACGCGTCGCGGTCCACCTGCGTGATCAGGGTGTCGAGATGCATGTACGCGCGGCGCCGCGGGATCTCCACGACGATCAGGAACCGCGGTCCCCCTTTCGTGCGGGCCAGGGCGCGGGAGAGGGCCTGGATCCCCGCGCGGTTCGTCCTCTCCGAGCTGCCGACCGCGATCACCTCCGGGGAGAAGACGAGCACGTCCCCTCCCTCGAGGCACGCCCGCGACGGCGACGCGTAGTGAGGATGCGCCGCGCTGGACTCGATCGGGTCCAGAAGGACGGGGGCTTCCGAGAGGCCGGGGTGGAAGCGGAAGATCGCGCGCGCCAGGAGCGACTCGCGGTGCCGGGCCTCGGCGAACATCGAGCCGAACACGACCCGCTCCCCCAGGATCACCTGCGGATCGCGCTGGAAACACCAGTTGGCGAGGGGAGCCAGGTCGTAGAGATCCGCCGTCTCGACCCGGCCGTGCGGCCGCTCAGCGAGCAGCCCCGCCACCAGGGCCGCGGCGAGATCGGAAGCCGGGAGACCGGAAAGGCGCTCCCGGACGCCGCTCTCCACCTGCTCAAGGACCACGTCGAGGACCCACGCGCGCGCCTCGTCCTGGCCCAGGACCTCGGCGAGCAGATCCTCCGCGTCGAGGACCTCCACCCCCAGAAGCTGAAGCACGCGCCGGAACTGGGCATGCTCGGAGCGGGCCCGGTCCCCGAAGAGGATGTCGTCGAAGAGCAGGTCCTCCATCATCGCGGGGACCATGCGGTCCACCTCGGGTCCCGGCTCGTGGACCAGGACCTTGCGCAGCCTGCCGATCTCGGAACGCACGCGGAGCATGGGAAGCGGGGATGCTACCACGCCGGCCCGCGCAGTGGACCATTTCGGTCCTTTGGAGGCGAAACGGCGGGATGCCGCAAGTTCCGCGCTTGCGGTACTCTTCTGGAAACCGGGAGGATCGGATGAGCCAGCCCGAAGCCGCCAGCAAGAGCGCCACCTTGCCCCTGAGCACCGAGGTCGTCGGCCGCATCGTCGCCGAGCAGAAGCTCGACCTCGCCGTCGCCTCGATCCGCGAGATCAATCGCCTGGTCAACGCGATCGAGCGCGACCAGGGTGTGCGCTTCATCCGCATGGAGTTCGGGATCCCCGGCCTTCCCGCCCATCCCGTGGCGATCGAGGCGGAAATCCGCGCCCTGCGCGAGCAAAACGTGGCCCACGTCTACGCCCCCTTCGACGGCGTGCCCGCCCTGAAGGAAGAGGCCTCCCGCTTCGTCAAGCTGTTCATGAACCTGGATGTTCCCCCATCGTGCTGCATCCCGACCGTCGGGACCATGGAAGGCTGCTTCGCGAGCCTGGCCCTGGCCGGGCGCCTCTCCCGCAGCCGCCGCTCGGTCCTGTTCCTCGATCCCGGCTTCCCGGTGAACCGGCTCCAGGCCCGCTTCCTGGGGCTCAATGTGAAGAGCCTGGACTTCTACGATCACCGCGGGCCCAAGCTCCTGGCCGCGGTCGAGGAACTGGCGGCGGGCGGGGACATCTGCGCGATCCTCTGGTCGAGCCCCAACAATCCGAGCTGGATCGCCCTGCAGGAATCCGAGCTCGAGGGGCTGGGCCGGATCTGCGACCGTCATCGGATCGTGGCGATCGAGGACCTGGCGTATTTCGGCATGGACGTGCGGCGTGGCGTGCCCCGGCCCGGGAAGCCTCCATTCCAGCCCAGCGTCCTCCACTACACGCAGCAAGGGATCTGCCTGATCAGCGCCTCGAAGATGTTCAGCTACGCAGGGCAGAGGATCGGGATCGCGGTGATCGCGCCCGGCCTGATCGCGACCGAGGCACCGGACCTGGTCGAGTGCTTCGGGACCCCGAACGTGGGCCACGCGTTCACCCACGGCGTCCTCTACCCGATCGCCGCCTCCGTGCCGGAGAGCCCGCAGTACGGGTTGCTCGCGCTGCTGCGCGCCGCCAACGAGGGGGACGAGAGCGTGTTCCGCCCGGCCGCCGAGTACGCGCGCCGCGCCGGGATCATGAAGCGCAAGTTTCTCGAGAACGGGTTCCGCCTGGTGTACGACAACGACCTCGGGCAGCCCCTCGCCGACGGCTTCTACTTCACGATCTCCCATCCGGCCTACGCGAGCGGCGTGGAGCTGCTGCGGGAGCTGTTGCGCTTCGGCATCAGCGCGATCACGCTCGAGACCGCGGGCAGCTCGCGCAAGGAAGGGTTGCGCGCGTGCACTTCCCTCGTGGGCGACGACCTGTTCGAGGAGCTGGGTGAGAGGTTGCGTCGGTTCGCGGAGCTGCACCCCTTCGCGTAGGGATCGGACTCTGGCAGCGCCCTCCTCTGCGCCAGCAGGTCACGTCCTGCATGCGCCGTGCGGCGTTTCCGAGAAGACGCCGGGACGGAGAGAGTGAAGCAGCCATCGAGGAGAGACCATCGCTCCCCAGACCATGGCGATGCAGAACGGGAGCCACGCAAGCACGTCGCCGTAGAACACGCCCAACGGACCATGGCCACACACGACGGCGGTGGCAAGAGCCGGTGGCAGACTCATGAGCGCAGTCCCGACGAGAATGGACCTCCCGCTCCTGTCCAGCCACGGATGTCGACCGCACAGCCGCCCCCAGAGCCAGAAGAGCGCAACGTACGCGGGGGCCGTCACGCAGAGGATCAGCGGAGCCAGGAACGGTGCGTAGAGGACGTCAAGCAACATCGTAGCGAACGCGGAAGTAACGCCCGCGGGGGATCGAATCGCGCCCGCGATTGCTGCGAGGGGAATCCACAAAGGAAAGCTGCACACCGCTGCGGTCACGGTCCAACGGAGGACCAGGACCCATCGGCTGTCGTGCTTCACCGTTCGGAGTTCCTCCGAGGCTCGGCACGAGCCGCTAGACGACTGCGCCGAAGAGCCGTCCGACCGCCGCCGTGCACCCCATGGCCACCGCACCCCAGAACGCGACCCGCACCGCCCCGCGCCAGAGCGAGGCGCCGCCCAGGCGAGCCGCCACGCTCCCGAGCACGAGGAGGAGCCCCAAGGTCACTCCCACGACACCCAGGGTCAGGCCCCCGGCAGGCAAGAGCGCGGCCAGGACCGTGGGCGGCGCCGCCCCTGCTGCAAAGGCGGATGCGGACGCGACCGCCGCCTGAATCGGGCGAGCCCGTGTCGTCTCATGGATGCCGAGCTCGTCCCGGGCATGGGCCCCCAGGGCGTCGTGGGCCGTCAGCTGGTCCGCAACCTGGATCGCGAGCTCGCGGCTGAGGCCTCGGGCGATGTAGAGCCCCGCCAGCTCGGCCCGCTCAGCCTCCGGTGCAGCCGCGAGCTCGCCACGCTCCCTGGCGAGATCCGCCTCCTCGGTATCCGCCTGGGAGCTGACCGACACGTACTCACCCGCGGCCATCGCGAGGGCGCCGGCGGCCAGTCCCGCGACGGCGGCCAGCAGAACCGCGGTGCGGCTCGGCTCGGCGGCAGCCACACCCACAACCAGGCTGCTCGTGGAGATCAGGCCGTCGTTGGCGCCAAGGACGGCGGCGCGCAGCCAGCCGATCCTCTCGCTGCGGTGCAGTTCACGATGCATGGTCGACCTCTTCCCCGCGTGCCGTTCCCTGGCCTGCGGGTGGTTCGCCACGCTGGGATCTCCGTGGACGAGCTCCACGATCCTACACCTTCCCCCTCCGATCGCTCCTCGCGAAGGCGAAAGGCGAGCGGACTCCCATCACACGGCGGCGGCCAGGGTCCGCACTTCGATCGCAGGCGGTCGCTCGAGGTGCTTCTTGACGGTGCAGAGCTCCGCCGAGCGCACGACGGCATCCCGGTACTGGGACGGGAAGCCGGAGGGCAGCTCGATCTCGAGCGCGATCCGGCTCACGAGCCGGGTGGAAGGATCGGCCTCGATCTTCTGGCGAATGCGCAGTCCCGCCGTCGGGATCCCGCGCTGCCGGCAGAAGCGCGCGACGTAGATCCCGGCGCAGGTTCCGATCGAGGCCAGGAACAGCGAGAACGGTGAAGGCGCGGAGCCGTCCTGGTCCGTGCTCACCGTCAATCCCTCGAAGCTCGCGTCCACGCGGTCGCCGCCCGGGAACGTGATGACCATCTCCATGAGGCTCCTCCTGGGCGCGGCCCGCGCCCTCCCCCACGTAGATGCGCTCCGGCTGGGACGGTCACGCCCCGGTCAGTGCACCCCCACGCCCGAGCCGGCCAGGGACTTGACGAGCTCGCCCACCACCGCCTTCGCGTCCCCGAAGAGCATGTAGGTGTGATCGGCGTAGTACAGCTCGTTCTCGATCCCGGCGAACCCCGGATTCATGCTGCGCTTGATCGCGAAGCAGGTCCGGGCCTTGTCCGCGTCGATGATCGGCATGCCGAAGATCGGGCTCGACTTGTCGTGACGGGCGGCGGGGTTGACCACGTCGTTCGCGCCGATCACCAGGACCACGTCGGCCTGGGGCATGTCGTGGTTGATGTCGTCCATCTCCACGAGCTTCTCGTAGGGGATCTCGGCCTCGGCCAGGAGCACGTTCATGTGCCCGGGCATGCGACCGGCCACCGGGTGGATGGCGAAGCGCACGTCCACGCCGCGTTTCGTGAGCTGCTCGTACAGCTCCTTGACCCGGTGCTGCGCCTGGGCGACCGCCATCCCGTAGCCCGGGACGACCACCACCAGGCTCGCCTGCTCCATGATCTGGGCCGCGCCCTCGGCCGTCTCGCTCTTCACGTTCTTCTTCTCCGCCGCCGCGGCGGACGCCTGCACCTGGCCGAAGGCGCCGAAGAGCACGTTCGCGAACGAGCGATTCATCGCGCGGCACATGATGATCGAGAGGATCAGGCCCGAGGAGCCGTCCAGGGCCCCGGCCGTGACCAGGAGCTTGTTGTCCAGGACGAAGCCCATCGCCACCGCCGACAGCCCCGCGTAGGAGTTGAGCAGGGAGATCACCGTGGGCATGTCCGCGCCGCCGATCGGGATGATCAGCAGCACGCCGAAGGCGAGGGACAGGCCGATGACCACGGGGAACAGGTACGCGAGCTCCACCGGCTTCACGATCAGCGCGATCCCGCACAGCACCGCGACGCCGAGCAGGGTCAGGTTGCTTAGGTTCTGGAAGCGGTAGGTGACCGGGCGCTGCGGGATCCAGCGCAGCTCCTGGAGCTTGCCGGCGGCCATGAGACTGCCGGTGAAGGTGAGGTAGCCGAGGAGGATCTCGGCGACGATCGCGGTCATCCGGAACGGGGTGAGGTTCTCGGGCCCTTCCTGGACCCACAGGTAGAACTTCGCCGTTCCCACGAGGCCCGCGGCGAGCCCGCCGAAGGCGTGAGAGAGCGCGGTCCGCTGCGGCACCGCGGTGAGCGGCACCCAGGACAGCGGCACGCCCACCGCGACGCCGATCGCAACCGCCCCGGCGATCCAGCCCCAGTTGACGATCTCGGGCTGGATCAGGGTGCCGACGACGGCCAGGAGCATGGCGGCGACGCCGGCCACCACGCCGCGGCGCGCGGTCTTGGGGTCGTTCATCCAGTAGAGGGCGAAGATGAACAGCGCGGAGCCGACGAGATAGGCGAGCTGAACGACTTGGGCTCTCATGGCTTGCGGCGCTCCTGCGTCTTGAACATCTTGAGCATCCGGTCGGTGATCAGGAACCCGCTCACGATGTTGGTCATGGACGCGAACAGCGCCACGGCGCCCAGGATCGTGATGATCGGGGGGTGCTTCGCCCCCGTGATCACGATCGCGCCCACGACGGCGATGGCCGAGATGGCGTTGGTCAGGGACATGAGCGGAGTGTGCAGCAGCCGCGACACCCGCGTGATCACCCCCAGCCCGATGAACGTCGCCAGCATGAACACGAACAGCATGGTCGTGAGATCGAACGAGGCCGCCGTCGCGCCCTCCTTCGCCGCCGGCTCCGCCGCGAGCGCGGGCAGGACGCCGAGGAACGCGCCGGACAGTGCCGCCGCCACCCGTTTCCCAGATCTCATGTCGCTCTCACTCCTCTTCTCCCGCTCTCGACCGGGAGGGATCGGCCGGGATCGGGACGGCGCTTCGCTCGGAAGACCCGCCCCCCGGAAGGCAGGATTGTGGCACAGCGCGCGACGAAAAACCCGACGCAAGCGGTCCGATTTTCGGCGCCCCCGGGCTCCGGCCCTTGCGCGCCCGATGGGTTGTGGGCAAGATGCCGCCCATGTGCGGCCTGGCAGGTGCGGCGGGACGAGTTCCGCGAGATCCGGCCCGGGACGAGGTCGTCCGCCGCATGACCGCGACCCTGGTCCACCGCGGTCCCGATGGTGAGGGGTTCGCCGCGCTGGACGGCTGCAGCCTGGGGTTCAGGCGCCTGGCGATCGTCGACCTGGCGGCCGCGTCCCCCCCGTTCGCCAACGAGGATCGGAGCGTCTGGACGGTATGCAACGGGGAGATCTACAACTCCGGGGATCTGGAGGAGCGCCTGAAGGCGCGGGGCCACCGTTTCCGCACGGGGGTGGACACGGAGGTGATCCCGCACCTCTACGAGGAGCACGGACCGGATCTCGTGCAGCACCTCGACGGCATGTACGCCTTCGCGATCTGGGACGCGAGGGCGCGGACCCTGATCCTCGGCCGCGACCGCGCGGGGGAAAAGCCCCTCTTCTACTGGGCGGGCCCCGCCGAGATCGTCTTCGCCTCGGAGCTGCGCGCGCTCCTGGCGCATCCGGCGGTTCCGCAGGAGGTGGACCCGGTCGCGCTGCGCCGCTATCTCCTTCACGATTTCTTTCCCGCCCCGTGGACGCCGATCCGCGACGTGTTCAAGCTCCCGGCGGCCCACGTTCTCGTGGTGCGGGACGGGAGGCGCGACCTGCGGCGCTACTGGGACCTGGCCGAGCACTTCGGAGCGCCGGGTCCCCGGCGCCCACGCTCCAGCGCCGACGCGGTGCGGGAGGTGGACGGAAGGATCGCGCTGGCGGTGAGGCGCCGCAAGCGCGCGGACGTGCCGGTGGGGGTGTTCCTCTCCGGGGGGATCGACTCCTCCACCGTCCTCTCACACCTCGCGGAGCAGAATGGCCCGGGAGTTCCGGTGTTCGCGATCGGCCACCAGGAGCGCTCCTTCGACGAGGCGCGCTTCGCCCGGGACACGGCCCGGCACTTCCGCGCCGACTACCACGAGCTGCTGCTCGGGGAGAGCGACCTCGAGGACGGCCTGCGCCGCGTGGGGGACGGGTTCGACGAGCCGCTGGGCGACGCATCGATCATCCCCACGCACCTCCTCGCGCTGTTCTCGAGGCGCACGATCAAGGTCGTGCTCTCCGGCGAGGGGGCGGACGAGCTGTTCGCCGGCTATCCCACCTACGCCGGCGACCGCCTGGCCGAGGCGTACCGCTCTCTTCCGAGTTTCGCGCGCGGCGCCATCGAGGCCGCCGCGCGCATTCTCGTCCCCGCGTCCATGGGCAACGTCGGCCTGGATTACCTGCTGACCCGCTTCTTCTCCGGCGTCTCGCTCCCGCGCCTGGAGCGTCACCACACCTGGTTCGGGAGCCTCGCGCCGGAGCGCCACGCGCGCCTGCTCTCGCCCCCGGTGCTGGCGGCGCTCGTGGGCGACGACCCGTTCGCCTCGGCGCGGCAGCGGCTCGCCGGGCGCACGCTGCCCGACGGGCTGTCCGAGCTCCTGTACATGGATTTCACCCTGTACCTGCAGGACGACCTGTTGACGAAGGTCGACCGCGCCACGATGCTCGCGTCTCTCGAGGCGCGCGCGCCGTTTCTCGACCACGAGCTGGCGGAGTTCGTGGCGGGACTCCCGGCGCGCGACAAGCTCGATCGCTTCACCACCAAGGCGATCCTGAGGCGTGCCGTGCGACACCGGCTCCCCGCCGAGGTCTTGAAGCGGCGCAAGCGCGGGTTCAACATCCCATTCTCGCGCTGGCTGCTGAGCGGCCTGGGCGAGCGGCTGCGCGGGCGCTTCTCCCCGGAACGCGTGCGCGCGCGTGGCGTCTTCGAGCCCGACGGCCTGGCAGGCCTCCTGGACGAGCACTTGGCGCGCCGCGCGGATCACCGCAAGCCGCTGTTCACTTTGCTCGCCTTCGACCTCTGGTGCGACCGCACGTTCGGCGACGGAGCGCGGATCCCGCTGGCACAGGGGAAGGCGGTGTCGGGCACCGTGCTCGCCTAATGGGGACATTCTGCTTTTTCGCTCGTGAGGAGCGTGCCAACCCTGATCGCCGGGAGGCGAAAAAGCAGAATGCCTCCATTCTCTTGGCGAGAAGGAAGAGTGGGATCATCCTTCTCGCCGCGATCCTCTTCTTGTGGAACCTGTGGGCGACCGACCCGTGGGCGCCCGACGAGCCTTACTTCGCCGAGGGTGCACGCGAGATGGTGGCCGACGGCCAATGGGCCGTGCCCCACGTTAACGGCGTGGTCACGACGGACAAGCCCCCGCTGTTCTTCTGGCTCATCGCACTGTTCTCCCTGCCATTCGGAGGCGTCTCGTCGCTCACCGCACGGCTCCCCTCGGCCCTCGCGGCGCTCGGGACCGTCGCCCTCACGATGCGTCTCGGCCGCCGCCTCGCGGGCGAGGACACGGGAGTGCTCGCCGGGGCGCTCCTGACGACGACCTACCTGGTGTGGGACAAGGCGCGCTCCGCCCAGATCGACTCGCTGCTGTGCCTTCTGATCCTCGTCGCGCTCTCCGCCTTCGAGGCCTACCGCGCAGGGGACGCCGACGGGCGTCGCGCCGGATTCCTGTTCTGGCTCGCGGCGGCCCTGGCCGTTCTGGCCAAGGGCCCCGTGGGCTTTCTACTCCCCCTGGGGACCGCGCTGGTCACCCTGGCCTGGGACGGGAACCTGCGCGCCTGGCGCCGCTTCGCTCCGCTCTCGGGTCCCTTGCTCTTCGCGGCGATCCTGGCCGGCTGGATGGCTCTGGCCACGCTCGGCGGGCACGGCGAGTACTCGGTGTGGGGAGCGCTCAAGGAGCACGCGCTGAACCGCGCGCTGCACGGCCTTCACCATCGCCAGCCCCCGTGGTACTACCTGCAGGTGTTGCCGGTGCAGCTCCTCCCCTGGAGCGGCCTCGTTGCCGCGGCGCTCGTTCTCGCGTTTCGCCGCGGCGGTCCCTCGGAGCGGTTGCTTCTGGCGTGGGCCCTGTTCGTGGTCGGGTTCTTCTCCTTCTCCACCGAGAAGCGTGACCTCTACGTGCTCCCGGCCTACCCCGCGTTCCTGATCCTCGCCGCCATGCTGGCGAGGTCGTTCCTGGACGAGCCACCTCCCCTTGCGCGCGCGTGGCTCAAGGTCCCGCACGCGCTGGTCGGGATCAGCCTGATCCTGGCGGGCACGGGCGCTGCGGTGCTGGGCCGGAGGCTCGAGGCGCCGCCGCCCTGGACGGTGGGCGCGCTCGGCCTGGTCCTCGTCGCAACCGGCGTCGCGAGCCTGCAGGCGATCCTGCGCGGCCGCGTGGCTTCGTCGCTGAAGGCCACGGCGCTGGGCACGATCGCGGCCTATCTGCTCGTCGCCTCGATCATCCTGCCCGCCCTCGACCCGACGAAATCGGCGCGGCGCTTCTCGGAGATCGTCCAGACCCGGACGGCGGCGTCCAGACAGGCGGGGCATCCGGTGCTGGCGTTCGGCCTCGGCAACCAGCCCGAGGCGTTCGCGTTCTTCACGAATGGGGTTTACCTGCGCGAAACCTCGGATCCTGCCGTGCTCGGGGCGCACCTGGACCAGCCGTCCCGTGTCTATGCGGTCGTGGACCGGGCGCAGATCGATCTGCTTCCCGCGGAGACCCGGGCTCGGGTCGTCGTCCTGGCGTCCGAGTCGCTGAGCCGGCAGGAGGTCGCGCTGATCGCCAACGGCCCCCCGGACACGCCGGCGCAATGAAGCCGCCGGCGGGAGGTGGAGCCGTCGGTCCCGCCCTGCTGGGGGCGGGGCTGGTGGCGGTCTCCCTGGCGGCGCGCGGGCTCGTCCCGATCGACGAGACGCGCTACGCGAGCGTGGCGTGGGAGATGTGGAGCCGGGGCGACTGGCTCGTCCCGCATCTGAACGGCGCGCCCTACAGCCACAAGCCGCCGCTGCTGTTCTGGCTCGTGTGCCTGGGCTGGCGGGTCTTCGGCGTGAGCGAGGCATGGCCGCGGATCGTCCCCGCGCTGTTCTCGCTCGCGAGCCTGTTCCTGACGGCAAGGATCGCGCGGCGGTTGTGGCCGGAGGACGCTGCGGCATCCGAGCTCGCGCCCTGGATCCTGGCGGGGACAGGGATCTGGGCCGTCTTCAGCAGCGTGCTCTTCTTCGACCCGCTCGTGGCGTTCTTCACACTCCTCGCGTGGATCGGCCTGCTCACCGCCGCGGAGGGGAGGGGGCGCGCGGGCTGGCTCACGTTCGGGCTGGCCCTCGGGCTCGGGATCCTGTCCAAGGGGCCGGTGGTGTTCGCCTTCGCGCTCCCGCCCGCTCTGCTCGCCCCGTGGTGGGGCCCGGCTCGGGTCCGTGCCCGCGCGGGAGCGTGGACCGCGGGGTTTCTCGCCGCACTGCTCCTCGGCGTCGCCCTCGCGCTGCTGTGGGCGATCCCTGCGGCGCGCGCCGGGGGGGAGACATACCGGAACGAGATCCTGTGGGGACAGACCGCGGAGCGTCTGGTCCAGTCGTTCGCCCACCGCCGGCCCTGGTGGTTCTACGCCGCGGCCCTGCCCGTCGTCCTTCTGCCCTGGTCGCTGTGGGGGCCAGTGCTGCGCGGCCTCCTGCGCCTGCGGCATGGGACCCGGGATCCGGGGGTGCGGTTCTGCATGGCGCTGGTCCTGCCGGGACTCGTGGTCCTCTCGCTCGTGAGCGGAAAGCAGCCGCAGTATCTCCTGCCCATCCTTCCGGGATTCGCGCTGCTCGCCGCAAGGGCGGCGAGCCTCGCGCGAGCGCCCGTCCGCCGGGGCGCGCGTGCGCTCCAGGTCGTCGCCTACGCGGTGACCGGCGCGCTGCTGCTCGCCGCCTCCTCCGGGGTCGGCTCGTCGCTCCTGCCCACGACGGCGCGAGCGCTCCCCCTCTGGCCGGGTCTCGTCCTCGTCGCGGGAAGCATCGCGCTCCTCCGCTCGCCCGCGCTGGACACGGCCCGCGAGGTCCGCCTGCTCGCTGCCGCGATGCTCGCCTTCCTGGCGATCCTCCACGCCGGCGCGATCCGGCCCGTGCTCCTGCCCCAGGATCTGCACGAGGTCGCGCAGCGGATCCGCCGCGCGCAGGACGAGCAGCGCCCGGTGGCGCACACCGGCCGCTACCACGGCCAGTACCAGTTCCTGGGGCGCCTGTCGTTTCCCCTGGAGGTGATCGAGCCGCCAGACGTCGTGATCTGGGCTCGGGAGCATTCGGCGGGGATGATCGTCGCCTACGAGCCGCGAGGGTGGACGTCGGAGCCCGGAAGCGCGCCCGACCTGGTGCGCCCCTACCGGGGCCGCACGCTCGTCCTCTGGTCGAGCGAGGCGATCGCCGGGAGGCGCGGGAATTGACCCCGTCGCGCCGACCGGGCTAGACTCTCGCGATCCCCGCGGGCACCGGGACTCGTCGAGCCTCGGCGGGGACCTTCGGGGAGGTCCATGGCGGGAAGACCCGTCCCTGTCGAGGAAGGCACCACCGGCTTCATTCGAGGCCTGGGGCTTCTGGATTCGACGATGATCGTCGCCGGGTCGATGATCGGCTCGGGGATCTTCATCGTCTCCGCGGACATCGCACGGCAGGTCGGCTCCGCCGGGGGGCTGATCCTCACCTGGCTGTTGACCGGCCTGCTCACCATTGCCGCCGCCCTCTCCTACGGCGAGCTGGCCGCGATGATGCCGCGGGCCGGCGGCCAGTACGTCTACCTGCGCGAGGCGTACTCGCCGCTGTGGGGGTTCCTGTACGGCTGGACCTTGTTCCTCGTGATCCAGACCGGGACCATCGCCGCGGTCGCCGTGGCCTTCTCCCGCTACCTGGGCGTGCTGTTCCCCGCCGTCTCTCCCACGGCGTGGATCATCCCCCCGATCAATCTCTCGCAAGGGTACGCGGTGAGCCTGTCCACGCAGCAGCTCGTGGGGATCGTGATGATCGCCTTTCTGAGCTTCCTCAACACGCGCGGGCTGTTCCTCGGCAAGGTGATCCAGAACGTCTTCACCTCAACCAAGACCTTGGCCCTGCTCGCCTTGATCGTGATCGGGGTCTTCGTGGGCCGAAACCACGAGGCCGTGAGCGCGAACTTCGGACAGCTCTTCATGCCGCGCGGAGTCGCCGAGATCCGCCCCGAGCTCTCCTTCGTGCCCGCCGTCTCCGCCGCCGCGGGAACCCTGGGGCTCCTCCTGGCGCTGTGCGTGGCGCAGGTGGGCTCCCTCTTCTCCGCGGACGCCTGGAACAACATCACGTTCACCGCGGGCGAGGTGAAGAACCCCAAGCGCAACCTGCCGCTCTCGCTCGCGCTCGGCACCGCATTCGTGATCGCGCTCTACGTGCTCGCCAATCTCGCCTATCTGCTCACGCTCCCCCTCGAGAAGATCCAGCAGGCGCCCGACGACCGCGTCGCCACCGCGTGCCTGCAGGCGATCTTCGGGGCCCCCGGCGCCACGCTCATGGCCGCGGCGATCGTGATCTCGACCTTCGGCTGCAACAACGGACTGATCCTGGCGGGCGCGCGCGTCTACTATGCCATGGCGCGCGACGGGCTGTTCTTCCGCTCGATCGGGAGGCTCAACGCCCGGCACGTCCCGGCCATGGGACTGCTCCTGCAGTGCGTCTGGTCGTGCGTCCTGGTCCTTCCCCGGACCCGCCTGCGGGACGCGGCGGGCGCTCCGCTGGTGGATGCCGCGACGGGGATGGAACGCTACGGGAATCTCTACAGCGATCTCCTGGACTACGTGGTCTTCTCCGTGCTCATCTTCTACGTCCTCACGATCGCGGGGCTCCTCGTGCTGCGGCGCACCCGCCCCGACGCCGAGCGGCCCTACCGCGCGGTGGGGTATCCGGTCGTCCCGGTGCTGTACATGGCCGCGGCCACACTGATCCTCGCCGTCCTCCTCGTGTACAAGACCCAAACCACCTGGCCGGGCTTCCTGATCGTCCTGACGGGAGTTCCGGCATACCTTGTCTGGCGGAGGGCGGCGTCCGCCGCGCCGCGGAGTTGACCCGCGCCCCGGGGCGCGCTGCAGGGAGAGAGCGGATGGCCAGTCGCTTGTTCGCGAAGAAATCCCTCGAGCTCCTCCTCCAGGAGATGGCGGGCGAGCACCGGCTGCGCCGGGTCCTCGGCCCGATCCAGCTCACGAGCCTCGGCGTCGGGGCGATCATCGGAGCGGGGATCTTCGTGGCCACGGGCGCCGCGGCGCACAACGTCGCCGGGCCCGCGCTCATGCTGTCCTACGTCGTGGCCGGGATCACCTGTGTCTTCGCAGCGCTGTGCTACGCCGAGTTCGCGTCGATGGCGCCGGTCGCCGGCTCGGCGTACACCTACGCGTACGCGACACTGGGCGAGCTGTTCGCCTGGATCATCGGCTGGGACCTGGTCCTCGAGTACGCGGTGGGGAGCGCGACCGTCGCGACCGGCTGGTCCGGCTATTTCCAGAACGTGCTCCTTAAGCTCGGCTACCAGCTTCCCCTGGCGCTGCGGGAGTCGCCCCTTCGCTACGACGCCGGGACGGGCGCGTTCGTGCCCACCGGATCTTCGTTCAATCTACCCGCGGTCGTGATCGTCATGATCGTCACGATGATCCTGGTCAAGGGGATCCGGGAGAGCGCATCCTTCAACGCGGCCATGGTGATGATCAAGGTCGCCGCCGTGCTCTTCGTCATCGGCGCCGGGATCTTCTTCATCGATCCGGCCAACTGGCACCCCTTCGCCCCCATGGGCTGGACCGGGCTGAACTTCTTCGGAACGCACGTGGCAGGCCAGACGGATCCGGGCGGGTCGCCGATCGGGATGCTCGCCGGGGCGGCCATCATCTTCTTCGCCTACATCGGCTTCGACTCGGTGTCGACCCACACCGAAGAGGCGCGCAATCCCCAGAGGGACGTCCCCATCGGGATCGTCGCGTCCTTGCTCATCTGTACCGTCCTGTACATCGCCGTGGTCGCCGTTCTCACCGGAATGGTCCGTTACGACCAGATCGACGTGGCCGCCCCGGTGAGCCGCGCCTTCCAGCAGAAGGGGATCGGCTGGGCCGAGGGAGTCATCGCGGCGGCCGGCGTGGCCGGGATCACGTCCGTTCTTCTGGTGATGATGCTGAGCGGTCCGCGGGTCTTCCTGGCCATGGCCCGCGACGGTCTGGTTCCGCCGTTCTTCGGCGACGTTCACACGAAGTTCCGAACCCCGTGGAAGTCCACGATCCTGATCGGCGTGTTCGTGACGGGACTCGCGGGATTCCTGCCGATCGACGCGCTCCTGCACCTGACCAACATCGGAACGCTCCTGGCGTTCGTCATCGTCTGCGCCGCGGTCCTCATCATGAGGAGGACGAACCCGAACGCCGAGCGGCCGTTCCGCGCGCCGTTCGTGCCGGTCACGCCGATCCTCGGGATCGCGAGCTGCCTCCTGCTCATGTTCTCGCTGCCGGCAGCGAACTGGTGGCGGCTCGGCGTCTGGCTCCTGGTCGGCCTGGCGATCTACTTCCTGTACGGCAGGCACCACAGCATCATGTCGCGCTCGCTCGCGCACGAGATCACCAGGCACGGCGTCTCCCCAGGAGGGTCGCTCGTGAGCCACACCGGGGCCCCGCCGGACGACGGCTCGCCGAAGGACTGACGGCCAGCCCCGGGTCGAGGCTCGGCGGCTCGCCCTACCAGAAGCGCAGCACCCGCAGCACGCTCGAGAAGTCGTCGCTCCAGAGTACGCGGGAGTCGTTCGCCGCGCCCGGCACGGGGACCTTCAGCCACTGCGGGTTCGAGGCAAGCGGGCCGAGGGCTGCGTGCTCGCGGGCCAGCACGACCCACTGCGAGCGGTCCTTCCCCTCGACCATCTGCTGGAGCGAGGTGATCTCGTCCGCCTTGGACGCCCCCACGAGGCCGAGGCGCGCGGCGATCGCGTGGAGCACCGCTTCCAGGTCCAGGTGCTGGTTCGTCACGTGTACGGCCAACAGACCGTCGGGCCGCAGCTTCCGGAAGTACAGCTCGATCGCCTCCAGCGTCATGAGGTGCACGGGAACGGCGTCCGAGCTGAAGGCGTCGAGGACGATCAGCCCGTACGTGCCGTCGGAGGCCCGTGCGAGAAGAAGCCTGCCGTCGCCGACCACGACATCGATCTCGCCCCGGGCGTCCTCCAGGTAGGTGAAGAGACGGGTGTCGCGGGCGATCCGCACGACCTCGGGATCGATCTCGTAGAAGGTCATCCTGCGCCCCTCGCGGGTGTAGGCCGCAAGCGCCCCCGCGCCCAGCCCCACCACCGCGACGCGCTCCAGCCGGGGGCCGTCCCCGAGCGCCTGGAACACCTCGCCCACGGGGCCGGTCGGATGGTAGTAGCTGGTCGGCTGGGTCCGGAGGCGTTGCGTGAGTGCCTGGGAGCCGTGCCGCGTCGAACCGTGATAGAGCGCGTGAAATGGCACGCTCACTTCCGTCCTGGCGCCGGCTGCGTCCACGCCCTCGATCGCCGGCCCGTTCCGCAAGAAAACGCGGTGCACTCCGAAGAAGCTGCGCCGCGCGAAGAGCAGCTCTCCGGACGGTCGCGCCGCGAGCCACGCCACCCCGAGCAGCACCGCCAGGGCGAGGGCGAAGCGCAGCGGCCGCCTCAGGAAGAGCAGCGCGAGCGCGCACGGGAGCCCGACCTGCAGAGCGAGCGCTCCCGCGGCGCCGTCGATTCCGAGGATCGCCGGGGCCATGCGGGCCACGGGCACGAACAGCAGGAGCAGCGCGGGAAGGAGGAAGTCGAGAACGCGGGCCCTCCGCCCGGAGCTCCCGGACGACCCGGCGCGCGCCCCCGGCCGGAGGAAACAGGCCGCCAGCAGCACGAGAGGGTATTCCGCGACCGAGGCGAACAGCCGGGGGGCGAGGAAGGTGTTGAACGCCCCTCCGAGCATGCCGCCCAGCGCCACGCACAGATAGAACTCCGTGAGCCGCGCCGGCTCCGGCCGCGCGAGCGCGAGCCGGCCGTGGCACACCATGGCCAGAGAGAACAGCAGCAGCGGCTGCAGAACGAGCAGGACCCAGGTGTAGGGCCGCTCGAACGCCCACAGGCTCGCGGCCGCGCCCGCAGCGCACAGGGCGAGTCCGGTGCTGCTCCAGGAGAGCAGGACCGGCCGAGGCGCGGAGAAGGTGAGGACGAAGCTCACGAGGTACACGGCGAGCGGCACGATCCAGAGCAGGGGGAACACGGCGAGATCGGTGCTGATGTACTGCGTGACGGCGAGCAGGCCGCTCGCCGGGACCAGTGCCAGGAGGATCCAGCGCAGACGCTCCGCCCATGATGACCGCGCTTCTCCGTCGAGGCGGCGCACGTCCCGCGGCTCGGCCGCGGCGGACCCTTTCAAGAAGAGGAGGGCGCAGATCCCCGTCAGAAGGACGAACCCGACGAAGCCCGACGACCAGAGGAAGGTCTGGGAGACCGGGAGCCCGCGCAGCGGGAGGAACGGCTCCACCAGAACGGGGTAGCTCACGAGCCCCACGAGGCTCCCCGCGTTGCCGACCGCGTACAGCGGGTACGGGTCGTCCCCGCCCGGACGGCGCGACGAGTGAAGCCAGCTCTGGACGAGGGGTCCGGTCGCGGAGAGCAGGAAGAACGGGAGCCCGATCGCCCCGAGCAGACGCAGGAGAAGCCACGGGACCGGCGCCGCGCCGAGCGGGGGCCCCGCATCCCAGCGCATCGGCAGGAACGACGCGGAAGTGCCGAGCAGGAACAGGTGCAGGACGACCGCGGCGCGAGATGCGAGGCGCGTCGAGAGGACGTGCGCGTAGAGGTAGCCGAGGAGGAGAACGGCCTGGAAGAAGAAGACGCAGGTGCTCCAGACCGCGGGCGCTCCCCCGAGAAACGGGAGCACCATCCTCGCGACCAGCGGCTGCACGAGGAACAGCAGCGTCGCCCCGAGGAGCGCGACGAGAATGGAGACCGCCCACATGGGAGGCGGCCGAGCCTACCTCATTCCCCCGCCGGGTCAAGTGCCCCGGGGCTTCCCCCGCGCGGTCAGCGCCTCCGGGTCGCGCTCTCGGTCGCGCCGCGCGCCGAACGGACGTTGAGGTGCTTGCGATCGCTGGCGGTGAGACCGGCGCCGTCCCGGACCGTCAGGACGACGAAGTACCTGCCGGCGGTCGTGTACGTGTGCGACGCCTTCGGAGTGGCCTGGGTCATCTGGGTTCCGTCTCCGAAATCGAAGGTGTAGCTCACGATCCCCACGTCGTCGGAGGAGGCGGAGGCATCCGCCGTGACATCCAGCGGCGCCCGTCCCGAGTGAGACGAGAGCCTGAGCGCCGCCTCGGGGGGCGAGTCCTGGTATTCGTAAGCCCCGCGATCCGCGTAGGGCGGAATCCCCGCTCCGGTGTCGGCGACCGTCGGCACGTCGAAGGGCAGCAGTCCGTCGTGGTCGTCCAGCGAGAACCCGGCTACCCCCGCGTCCGCGGAGTCAAGCGCCGAAGAGCCGAAGGCGAGGTGAAGGTCTCCCGCGCCCGCGTTTCGGAACCGCGGATCTCCCTCGACGCCGTTGGGCTCGTTCCCCGTCGCCTGGAACAGAGCCAACGTCGCGTACGCGGTGCCGTTATAGGAGACCTGATCCCCCGCCACGGACTTCCAGTAGACGTTCCGGTCCGCCACCAGGCCGGTCGACGCGGTCGTGCCCACGCGCAGGTTGTAGAGCCCCCGGAGGTTCCCGTTGTCCGCCGCGATGTTGTTCTCGAGCACCCCGTTGATCGCGAGGTTCTCGAAGTTGAAGCCGTTGCTCGCGTTCCCGTACGCGGTGTTCGAGATCAGCTTCACGTCCGTCGAGCCGTTCACGTCGAAGCCGTGGTCGCCGTTGTCCCGGCTCACGTTCCGCACCAGGACGTTGCGGGCAGAGCCCGCGTACACCTGGATCCCCGAATCGTCGTTCCCGTACGCCGTGTTCCCCTTGACCAGGTTGTCCGTCGACGTCACGTCCACGTCCAGGCCGTTCGAACGCATGATGTTCGGGTCCTTGTTCGCGTACAGGGTGTTCCCGAGCACCTGGCTCTGCGTGGTCCGCCGGAGCCCAATCCCGTGTTCGATGTTGTCGTGGCTCGCATTCCCTTGCGCCGTCACCCCGCTCGAGGTGTCGATGCGAATCCCTTCGCTCTTCGAGAGCGAGACGTCGTTCCCCTGGATCAGGACCGGTGTGGTGCAGCTGAGTGCCTGCATCCCGAACGTCCCCGCGTAGGAGACCTTGCAGTTGCGCACCGTGATCGCGGAGCAGGTCCCCATGCGCACGCCGACGTTGTTCGGGGCGCGGATCTCGAAGCCGTCCACCACGATCTCGCTACGCCCGTCGAGCCGGAATCCGTGCTGGCGCGCACCGGCCTCGATCGCGTGCCCCACACCCGGGTTCCCGCCGCCGATGTCCACGTACAGCACCTTGGCCACGCTGTCGAAGTAGAACGAGTCGGTGGTCGTGGTCGTGGCGCTGGCGGCGGGGGCGAGACGCACCCCGTCCCGGAACACCTGGCTCGGGCTCGAAGGAGGGTTGTAGGGCCGGCTCCAGGCGTTCGTCCCCGTCGGTGTCCACCCGAGCGGATCCGAGACGTCGAGCGTCCCCAGCACGATCACCCCCGGAGCGGAGGCCCGGTACGTGATCGGCATCCCCGACAGACCCGAAGCGGGAGCGGTGACCTGCTCCCGGTACGTCGCCGGGGCCACGAGTACGGTGTCTCCCGCCACGGCGACGGCGGCGCCCTTGCCGATCGTGCAGAACGGCGTGGTCGCATCGCCCGGGCCGGCGTCGCTGCAAACCGCGCTGGCCCCGTTCACATTCCAGGTCGCGGCGAGCGCCGGGTGCATCGCCAGCAGTCCCGAAATCACCACGGCCCCGAACAAGCACACACGTACCACACCGAGCCTCCCGAATAGCATGGTCTCCTCCTCCCTCGAAAGTCCTCGTGCCAAGGTAATTTGAAGACTGCCCCAATAATATGGCAACCCATATCCGGGCGCAAGAGCGCACTCCCCCCTTCGGGCGCCACACCCAAAAGAAAAAGGCTGGCCTCCGCGCGGAGGCCAGCCCGTCTTTGAGTCGATTCCTTTCCGGCTACTTCCTCTTGACGGTCACCTTGGTGCTCTGGCTGGCCGTGAATCCCGCTCCGTCGGTGACGGTCAGGACCACGGTGAAGTTGCCGGCGGCGGCGTAGATATGGGTGGCGATCGCCGTGTTCTGCGTCACGGTCGCTCCGTCGCCAAAGCTGAATCTGTAGGTGACGACCCCGTGGTCGTCCGTGGAGGCCGAGCCGTCCGCCGTGACCCGCAACGGCGCTTTCCCGCTCTTGGGGGTGACCTTGAGGGACGCGACGGGGCGGGCGTCCGTGTACTCGTGGGCCCCCCTGTCGGCGTAGGCCGGAGTCCCGGCGCCGGTGTTGAACACTGCCGGGATGTCGAAGGGCAGCACGCCATCGTGGTCGTCCGAGGAGAACCCGGACACCCCGGCGTCCGCGGAATCGATCGCCGGCGACCCCAGCGACAGTCTCAGGTCTCCGGAGGCTGGGTTCCGGAACCCGGGGTCGCCTTCGAGGCCCGCGGCCTCAAACCCCGCGGCCTGGAAGCTCGCCAGGGTGGAGTAGGTGATCGCCGAAAAGGAGACTTCCGGAATCCCGGCGGCGGGCGAGTAGAGATTGCGATCAGCGACGAACCCGGTGGCGGCCGTGGTTCCCACCCGCAGGTTCGCGACGGCGTTCGCCGCGGTGATGTTGTCCACGAGCAGCCCGTTGATCGCGCTGTTCTCGAAGTTGAAACCGTTGCTCCGGTTCCCGTACGCCGTGTTCGAGATCAGCTTCACGTCCGTCGAGCCGTTGACGTCGAAGCCGTGGTCGCCGTTGTCCCGGCTCACGTTCCGTACCAGGACGTTGCGGGCCGAGCCCGCGTACACCTGGATCCCCGAATCGTCGTTCCCGTACGCCGTATTCCCCTTGACCAGGTTGTCCGTCGACGTCACGTCCACGTCCAGGCCGTTCGAGCGCATCATGCTCGGGTCCTTGTTCGCGTACAGCGTGTTCCCGAGCACCTGGCTCTGCGTGGTCCGCCGCAGGCCGATCCCGTGCAGGATGTTGTCGTGGCTCGCATTCCCCTGCAGCGTCGCGCCGCTCGCGGTGTCGACGCGGATCCCCTCGCTCAGCGAGAACGAGACGTCGTTCCCCTGGATCAGGACCGGTGTCGTGCAGCTGAGTGCCTGCATCCCGAACGTCCCCGCGTAGGAGACCTTGCAGTTGCGCACCGTGATCGCGGAGCAGGTCCCCATGCGCACCCCGACGCTGTTCGGGGCGCGGATCTCGAAGCCGTCCACCACGATCTGGCTACGGCCGTCGAACTTGAACCCGTACTGACGCGCGCCCGCCTCGATCACGTGCCCCACGCCTGGGTTCCCGCCGCCGATGTCCACGTACAGCACCTTGGCCACGCTGTCGAAGTAGAACGAATCCGTGGTCGTGGTCGTGGCGCTGGCTGCAGCGGCCAGGCGCACCCCGTCCCGGAACACCTGGCTCGGGCTCGAGGACGGCGCGTAGGGCCGGCTCCAGGCGTTCGTCGCCGTCGGCGCCCATCCGACCGGATCCGACACGTCGAGCGTGCCCAGGACGATCACGCCCGGAGCGGAGGCCCGGTACGTGATCGGCATCCCCGACAAACCCGAAGCGGGAGCGGTGACCTGCTCCCGGTACGTCGCCGGAACCACCAGCACGGTGTCCCCCGCCACGGCCACGGCCGCGCCCTTGCCGATCGTGCAGAACGGCGTGGTCGCGTCCCCCGGGCCGGCGTCGCTGCACGACGCGCTGGCCCCGTTCACGTTCCAGGTCACGGCCGAGACCGCTGGCGCCAGCGCCAGCGCACCCAGGACAATCAGAATGGGCGCGAACGTCCGCACGCGCCCGAAGTTCTTCCTCACCCCGCCCTGTCGCATCTCTTCCTCCGTGCTCAGAGAGTTGTTTGCCCGCACCCGAGAGCCGATTTTGGGTCGCCACAAGCATATGGCTTGATCTTGCCGTGAAGGCAACAAATTTCTTACGATCTTGGGATCCCAACATCCCGGAGAAACGTCACTTCACGCGCTCGAAGCACACGCTCGAGCGCGGCTCCGGATGCCGCCGGCGGGGTTAGCGGGAGAGTAGGCTTCGATACACGGAGCGGGTCTGCTCCGCGATGATGGAGAGGTCGAAGAACTCGACGGCGCGCTGGCGCGAGATTCGCCCGAACTTCCGGCGCAGATCCGGCTCCTCGATCAGGCGCAGGATGGCCCGTTCGAGCGCCCCCGCGTCGCGAGCGCGCACGAGGAAACCGTTGAGGCCGTCCTCGACGACCTCGTTGCATCCGGGCGAGTCCGTGGTGACGATCGGGAGCTCCATGGACGCGGCCTCGAGCAGGACGCGCGGGATTCCTTCGCGGTACGCGGAGGGAAGGACGAAGACGTCGGAGATGGCCAGCACCGCCGGGATGTCCCGCCGCGGGCCGGGCCAGGTGACTGCGGCCTTGAGCTTGTCCACCTCGGATGCGGTGAGCCGTTCCAGGCTCTCGTCATCGCTCGGTCCGACCAGGAGGAATCGGGTGTTGGGGTGGCGGCGACGCACCGCCTCAGCGGCGGCCATGAACTCGAGGACGCCCTTGGTGCGGATGACGCGGGATACCATGGTGACCAGCGTCTCCCCGGATCCGATTCCGAGCTCGTCCCGGAGGGCCGCTCGCGCGGAGCCTGGGACTTGCTCCGGGGCATAGCGGTCCGTGGGGATCCCCGAGCCCGGGATGATCATGGTCTTCGACTCCGCAACGACCTTCGCGGCAACGAACTGACGCCGATCGTCCCGATTCTGGAAGATCGTCAGATCCGAGACGCGGCAGGCCCAGCGCTGCAGCGGCTCGTAGAACGTGCGCGTGAGGCGCGTTGAGAAGCGCTCGTTGGTGTACAGGGAGCCGAGGCCTGGGATCGTGCCCACGACCGCGGGGACCCCTGCCCAGCGTGCCGCGAGGCGCCCCCAGACCCCGGGTTTCGCGTCGAAGGTGTGGACGACGTCCGGACGCAGCGCACGGCACAGGCGCAGGATCGAGGTGATCGAGACGAGGTCGGAGAGCGGGTGGACGGTGCGGTGCAGAGGATAGTAGCGGTAGTCGAAGCCGGCCGCCGCGAAGCGCGACGCGAGCGCGGGCGCAGTGCCCGCGGCGACCATCTCGAACTCCTCTCGGAGGCGCCCCATGAGCTCCAGGCGCAGGTCCACGTCCGGGCCGCCCATGATCAGGACGATCGGCTTGCTCATGCCGGGGACAGGGCGTCGCGCCGCCCGGCGCGCGACCTCCGCCGCCGGGCCGGAGGGTTCAGCGCCGGTAACCCCGCAGCAGCACGAACGGCTCGGCCGCCTGCATGAGCATGCACTCTCCCCAGTACCGGGCGCGGTGTCGCAGGTGCTCGAGGGAGCGGGGATGGTTGGCCGGCGGGGACTGGCTCTTGTAGCACTTCATCGCCTCCAGCTTCGTGTCCAGATAGGGGCTCACCTCGACGAAGAGATTCGGCGAGAAGTCGTACGGGATCCCCCACTCCGTCTCGCTGGGGGTTTCGTAGGCGTAGAGACTCTCGATCGAGCGCTCCTTGCAGCGCGCTGCCACGAGCGTGGCCTCATGAACGAGCGCGTGGTCCCGGTTGATGTCCCCGCGCCAGTGCGTGTAGACGATGCTCGGCCGGAGCTCCCGAATCTTGCGCTCGATCGGGGCCGCGATCTCCACCAGGGACTGCCGGTCGAGCCTCTGATCGGGGAAGCCGTGCAGCGTCCAGGAAGAAAGCCCCAGCACGCGCGCGGCCTCGCGCCCCTCCGCGGCGATGAAGTCCTCCTTCGCTTCGGGATAGCGCAGGCTCAGCCCCTCGCACAGGATCAGGGCGTGCACCTCGTCGCCCTCGGCCACGTGGCGGGCCAAGGTGCCGCCCAGGCCCAGCACCTCGTCGTCGGGGTGCGCCCCCACCGCCAGGACGGCTCGCCTGCTCATGGCCGTGAATCTAATGGATCTCTCGCTCGCGAGGCAAGTCCGGGTTGGCCCGCCCGCGGAACGGACGCGGCGAGTTGACTCGCCCGCGAGGGAGACCATCTTTCTCCATGGCGCCATCCGGAGAGGTAGGTTTCCCGGCGCCGCGAGGTCGTGTCACCATGAGTCGATCAGGAGATTCCACGAGTTTCACGCTCGCGCCCGTTCTGGCCTGCTGCTCGATCGGTGTCGCCTTCACCCTCCTGGCCGTGTGGAGGGCGCCAAGCATCTATACGTACTGCGGCGCCCTCGGAGCGCTGACGGCCTCGGCCGCAGCTCTTGGTTCCGCCGTGCGTGCCTCGGGCCGCATCCGCGCGGCGGTCGCCCGGCGGGACTCACTCGAGGCCGAGTTCGAGAAGTTGGATCGCAGGATGAAGACCCAGGCGGACCAGCTCCGCGCCGCCATGACCACCGACGAGGTGACCGGCGCCCTGAATCGCGCCACGTTTCTCGAGCGGCTCGAAGAGGCCCTCGCCCGCGATGAACGCCTGGGGAAGCCACTCGCGTTTCTCTACGTGGACGTCGAGGGGTTCCGGGAGATCAACCGGAAGCACAGTCGCCTCGGGGGAGACTCCGCGTTGCGTCACGTGGCCCGCATGCTCCGAGCCGTTTCCCGGGGGACCGACTACGTGGGACGCCTGGGAGGCGACGAGTTCGGCGTGATCCTGGCCGAGTGCGATGATCCTGCGCCGGTCGTGGACCGCCTGATCCTCGGCCTCGACGCCCCCCCCCCGGGGGAAGCCAGGCTGGGCAGGATCGCGGTCGCCGTCGGGGCGGTGAGCGTGGAGGAGCCGATGCGCGGCATGGACCCGAGCGAGATCTTCCGTGAGGCGGAAGCCGCGCTGCAGTCCGTCCGCGGGAAGGGCCAGAGCCTGTGCGCCCGGCGCTCCCTGGCCAGCAGGGCGGCGGTCCGCACTCCAGGCTAGTATCGTGTCGCCGTGTCACGGCCGCGTTGCGCCGCGGTCGGCGGACCGTAGCCGGGAGGAGAAGATGGGCGATGGATGCGTGGTCTGGCTGACCGGCCTGCCCGGGAGCGGCAAGACGACGATCGCCAAGGGACTCGAGGCCCGGCTGCGCGCTGAGGGTAGGTCCGTGGAAGTGCTGGACGGCGACGAGATTCGCGCCGCCATCTCGCCGGAGCTGGGATTCTCCCCCGAGGACCGGAAGCTGCACAACCTCAGGGTGATCTTCCTGGCCAGGCTCCTGAGCCGGAACGGGGTCGTGGTGATCGTCTCGCTGATCTCTCCGTATCGGGAAGTGCGCGAGAGAGCGCGCAGGGAGCTGGGACGCTTCCTCGAGATCTGGGTTCGGGCGCCGGTGGAGGCGTGCGTGCGCAGGGATCCCAAGGGGCACTACCGGCAGGCCCTCGACGGGCGGAACCCGCAGATGACGGGAATCCAGGCACCCTACGAGCCTCCGGAGCACCCGGACCTGGTCCTGCCTACCGACGAGTGGGCGATCGAACGCTGCGTCGAAGAGGTCCGCCGCGCGCTGGTGGGCGCGGGCTACCTTCCGGCGTGAGCGACGGCATTTCAGAGGGAGAGCACGCGTTGAAGGAGATCCTGTGCACTCTCGGGCCGGCGTCGCTGGACCCGCGGATCATCAAGCGGCTGGAGCAGAGCGGCGCGACCCTGTTCCGCATCAACCTGTCCCACGCCAAGCTCCAGGACCTGCCGCAGACCATCGAGACGATTCGCCAGGCGACCCGCGTCCCGATCTGCCTGGACACCGAGGGGGCGCAGATCCGCACCGGGGACTTCGTGGAAGGCACGATCACGGTGCGGGACAACACGATCGTCCGGGCGCACTTCCGTCGCGTACCGGGCGACGACAAGAACTTCAGCCTCTACCCCCCCGGGATCGGCTCCTTCCTGAGGGTCGGAGACTTCATCAGCATCGACTTCAACTCGGTGCTCGTCCAGGTTGTCGCCTGCGAGCGCGAATTCGCCGCCCTGCGCGTCCTGCACGGAGGCTCGATCGGCCAGAACAAGGCCGTGACCGTGCAGCGGGAAATCCCGATGCCCCCCCTGACCGAGAAGGACCGTGCGGCGCTGAAGCTCGGCATGGAGATGGGACTCAAGCACTACGCTCTCTCGTTCGCCAGCCGCGGCGCGGACGTGGAGGAGCTGCGGAGCCTGGTCGGCGAGCACGCGTTCGTGATCTCGAAGATCGAATCGCGCCTCGGGCTCGCGCATCTGGAGGAGATCGCAGGCGGCTCCGACGCGCTGCTGATCGACCGCGGAGACCTGTCGCGAGAGGTCCCGCTCGAGCTGCTTCCCCAGACCCAGAAGAGCATCCTGGCGCGGGCCAAGCGGATCGGCCGCAAGGTCTACGTGGCGACGAACCTCCTGGAATCCATGGTTGCGATGCCGACCCCCACGCGCGCGGAGGTCAACGACATCTTCAACACGCTCGCGGACGGCGCCGACGGCCTGGTCCTCGCCGCCGAGACGGCGATCGGCCGCTACCCGGTCGAGTGCGCGTCGATGGTGAGCAAGATCATCCGCGGCTTCGAGCCCGACCGGATCGAGTGGACTGGCTACTCCCCGCTCGAGGCGGTCTCGCTCCTGGTGGAGCCGCACGGCGGACGGCTCGTGCACCGGGAAGCCTCGGCGGCGGACAGGGACGGCTTGGAGAGGCTACCCCGTCTCACGGTCTCGGAGCGCAACCTCCTGGACTGCGAGCAGATCTCCAGCGGGACCTACTCTCCGCTCACGGGGTTCATGGACCGCGAGACGCTTCGCTCGGTCCTCGAGAAGAACCATCTTCCCGGAGGAGCGGCGTGGACGCTCCCGATCCTGCTCCAGGTCCCCTCCGCCTCGGTTCGCGGCTTCGGGCGTGGGGACCGCGTGGCGCTGACCAGCGAGCAGGGGACGATTCACGCCCTGCTGGATGTCTCCGAGATTTACCGCCACGAGCTCGAGAGTCTGGCCCGGGAGATGTTCGGAACGATCTCGTCCGAGCACCCTGGCGTGGGTCAGCTCATGAAAGACGGGGACAGCTTCGTGGCCGGGGACGTGACCCTGATCGAGCCGCTGGCCTCGCCGCACCGGCACTATCTGCTCAGCCCGGCCCAGGCCCGCTTCGTCTTCATCCAGCTCGGATGGTCGGTCGTCGTGGGCTTCCACGGCCGGAACCCGCCGCACCGTGGCCACGAGTGGATCCAGATCCAGGCCCTGGAGCGGACGGGCGCCGACGGCCTGTACATCAACCCGGGGATCGGACCGAAGAAGAAAGGGGACTTCCTGCCCGACCTGATCCTCTCCAGCTACCAGACGCTGCTGGAGTTCGGATGCTACCCCAAGGGCAAGGTGGTGCTGGGCAGCTTCTTCACGTACTCGCGATACGCCGGTCCGCGGGAGGCGGTGTTCACCGCCCTGTGCCGGAAGAACATGGGCTGCAGCCACTTCATCATCGGGCGCGACCACACGGGGGTCGGGAACTTCTACGCCGCAGACGCCAACCAGAGGATGTTCGATTCCCTGGGCGATCTGGGGGTCGTGCCCGTGTTCTTCGACGCGATCGGCTACAACCCTGCGACGCGCCGCTACGAAGTGGACCGCGATCAGGCCTTGCCCATGATCTCCGGCACCGAGGTGCGTGAGACGCTGCGTGCCGGGAGGCACCTTCCGGACTGGTTCATGAGGGACATCGTGCAGGAGGTCCTGCTCCGGCACGTCCAGGACGGCACGCCGATGTTCTACGAGTAGCGGCTCCCGGCCGCGCCTCAGTTCTCGGCCAGCCGGGCCGCTTGTCCGGCGCGCAGACTCCGCGGTCTCGCCGGGCGCGTGGGGTGTGGGAGGGACGGGATCTGCATCGGGGGCGGCGCCGGCCGCGTAGGCTTCGGCGGCGGAGTCGGCGCGACGTGCCGGGCCTGGATGGGAGCCTCCTGCGGCTCGTATTCGGGAACGATCTTCTTGAGTTGGCGGATGATCCCCGCGAAGTCCATCGCGACCGCCAGGTCCGTCAGGACGCGAATCTGGCGCTCGAGGGTCTCGTAGTCGAACCCGGGCGAGACGACTCTGTTGATCTTCCCGTGCGCCGTGGGCAGCCGCTTCTCGCTGGGCAGCCAAAGCTCCTCGAAGGTCTTCTCCCCGGGCCGCAGGCCGACGAACTTGATCGGGATGTCCTCCTCCGGCTCGAGGCCCGCGAGGCGGATCATGTCGTGGGCGAGATCGACGATTCGGACCGGTTCTCCCATGTCCAGCAGGAACAGGTCGCTTCCCTGGCCGATCGCGCCGGCCTGGATCACGAGCTGGCTCGCCTCGGGGATCGTCATGAAGTAGCGGCGCATCTCCGGATCGGTGACCGTGATCGGGCCGCCGGCGGCGATCTGCTTCTGGAAGAGGGGGATCACGCTGCCCCGGCTGCCCAGCACGTTCCCGAAGCGCACGGCACTGGCCGTCGTCCCCCGGAACCGCCCGGACTGGACCAGCATCTCGGCGATCCGCTTGCAGCAGCCCATGACGTTGGTGGGGTTCACCGCCTTGTCGGTGGAAACGCACACGACCCGCTCGACCCCGAACTGCTCGGCCGTCTCGAGGACGTTCTTCGTGCCCAGGACGTTGTTCAGGACCGCCTCGTCGGGATTCACCTCCATGAGCGGCACGTGCTTGTCGGCGCCGGCATGGAAGACGATCGCGGGCCGGTGACGGCCGATCACGACCTCGAGCTTCTTCTTGTTGATGACGTCTCCGATGACCTGCGTGAGGACGACTCCCGGATGCTTGCCCTTGAGCTCCTCGTGGAGCAAAAAGATGCTGTTCTCGCCGCGTCCGAAGAGGATCAGCTCCGCGGGGCGGAACCGGAGCAGATGCCGGCAGATCTCCGAGCCGATCGAGCCTCCGGCGCCGGTCACGAGGATCCGCCGCCCGGAGATGTAGGACGAGATCGAATCCAGGTGCAGGTCTACCCTCTCGCGCCCCAGGATGTCCTCGACCCGCACCTTGCGGATGTCGGCGATCTGCACGCTCCCGTCGACGATCTGGTCGATCCCGGGGACGATCTTGAGCTCGGCGCCGCTCTTCTCGCAGGCGGTCAGGAGGGAGCGGATCTCGCGCCCGCGCGCGTGCGGGATTGCGATGACGATCTGCCCCACCCGGTGCTTTGCCACGAGCCGCGCCACGTCCTCGCGGCTCCCGAGGACCGGCAGCCCGCGGATGATCTTCCCCTGCTTGAGGGGATTGTCGTCGATGAACCCCGCGATGCGGAAACTCTCGGCGTACTTGCCGCGGGACATCTCCCTGGCCAGCGTCTCGCCGAACTCCCCCGC
>Ga0316622_100000255_pt1 | contig 29026 bp, 26 predicted proteins | sample OWC_Aug_OW2_C1_D_FD_207646 | JGI IMG/M metagenome (GOLD analysis project Ga0316622, IMG submission 207646) | Wetland soil microbial communities from Old Woman Creek delta, Ohio, United States - OWC_Aug_OW2_C1_D5_C | ecosystem: Environmental > Terrestrial > Soil > Wetlands | place: USA: Ohio... | reverse complement strand
CTGACGCGGCCCCCAAGTCCGCCGAGACGACCGTCATCGCCGGTGTCGGGACTCCGGGCGCGACGCTTTTTCCCGCCGCGAACGGAGCCCCCATCTCGGCGATCCAGGTGGACGAGCGGCGCGCGCGCATCTGGTTGAACACGACGACGGGAATCGGCGCCCTCAAGCCGCCGACCCCGGGGAACGCAGGCGACGTCTTCGTCCCGACGGCCCGCTCGGCGGCCGGTCCGGGTGGTATGGCCTACCGGACCTCGGTCGTGCTCTGGAACCGGGGGACTCCGGACGCAACGAGCGGGGCGACGAAGCAGATCACCACGGGGGAGCGGCTCCTCCCGGCCAACTGGATCGTCGGCTTCCAGCCGACAGCGATCCTGACCATTCCGGCGAAAGCCCTGATCAGGCAGGTCGACCCGATCGGGGTTGAGATGAACGCCTCGGGAAACCAGGGCGCGCTCCGGTTCTCGGCGGAGACGGGGAGCGACGACCTCTTCGTCTCGAGCCGGATCGAGACGGCCCGCGCGGACGGAGGAACCTACGGCTCGGCCGCAGCGGGGCGGCGGGCTCCCGACGCCGTCGGCCCGGGGGAAACCGCCTTCGTCTTCGTCCCGCCGGGCGAGGCCGCGAACGAGGTCTACGCCGGGGTCGCCGTCCTCGAGGACTCCGTCGGTACGATCTCGCTCTTCGACGCGGACGGGGTGACGCGTGGCTCCTTCCGATACGACTGGCCCGCAGGCTTCCAGACCGAAGGGGAGACGATCTGGGAGGCGTTCGCCTCCCCGCCCCTTCCCGGCGGCCGGATCGTCTTCGCGCCCGAGAAGGGGCGGCTCTTCCCCTTCGGCATCGCCTTCGACCCGACGACGGGCGACCCGACCGACCTCGCCTTGATGCGGCCGCGCGACGCCGCGAACGCACAGACGCTCCTCCTGATCGCCCGGGGCGCCGGTCCGCTGGGGCCGTCGGCTAGGACGGATCTCATGCTCTCGAACCCCGGTTCCAGCCCGGCCTCCGTCACCTTCTCGCTCCGGCCCGTGACCGGGCCGGACGGAGTCCCGGTCCCTCCGGGCGAACTGCCTCCCGTCACCGTCCCTCCGGGGAAGAACGTGACGCTGGTCGACGTCCTCGGAGCCGCCGGGATCGGCGCCGTCGTCGGCGGCCTCGACGTCTTCTCGGACCAGCCGGTCCAGGCGTTCGCCCGGGTCCGTGCCGTCGCGGAGGGAGGCGGGACGTACGGCTACGGCGCCTCGGCGGCACCTCCGGTGAACCCCGGATCGCGGGGGGTCTTCCTCGCCGTCGCCGACAACGACGCCTTCCGCTCCGATCTCGTCCTCGTCAACCAGTTCCCGACCCCTTCGGACGTGACGATCAACCTCGTCGCCGCGGACGGGACGGGCGCGGGGACGCAGACGCTCACCCTCGCGCCTCGCGAGACGCGCCTCCTTCCCGGCGTCTGGTCGGCGGTGGCGGGCGGGTCCACCGATCTCGGCCGGCTCGACGTCGTCCCGGCGGACGGGGCGGGCCCGGTTTCGACGACGCTGATCCGCACCGACCTCAAGACCCTCGACGCCGACGCGGTCGGGGCGGCTATCGTTCCGCGCTGAGGAGGAGCTCCAGGATGACCGGCGGTGGGTTTCTCCCGAGGCGTGCGCTCGGACTCGGCCTGGTCCTCTCGGCGGCCCTGGCCGCGGCGCCGGCCCGGGCGCAGGGAGGGATTCCGGGCGTCGCCACGGGCGTCGGGAACCGCTTCCTCCAGACGCAGACGCCGCTGACGAACGACTCGGGGGTCCTCGAGGCCCTCTTCACGCACCGTTTCGCCCAGGCGGCCAAGGACTCCGAGGGAAACGGCCTTCTCGGCCTCGGCGGCGGGTCGTACGTCACTCTCGGCCTCGATTACGCCCTCGTGAAGAACCTCTCCGTCCAGGTCTCCTGGTCGAACGCGTCCTACGACTACGAGTTCGCCCTGAAGGGGACTCTCCTCCGACCGACGGAGAAGCTCCCCCTCGCCGTCGGCCTGAGAGGAGGGCTGAACTGGATCACGGCGAGCTACGCCGAGAAGCAGTCGGGCGCCTTCGGGCAGCTTCTCGTCGCGGCCACGATCGCCGACCGCGTCACGCTCTCCGTCGCTCCGGCCTGGGTCCAGCGGACGCCGTACCACGCGGACGTCTGGAACGTTCCCCTCGTCGCCCAGGTCCGGATCGGCTCGTCGCTCGCGGCGATCGCCGAGTTCGTCCCGAAGAAGAACTGGTCGCCCGAGACGACCTACCAGTGGTCGTTCGCCGTCGAGAAGCAGGTCTACCACCACCGCTTCCTGATCTGGATCGGCAACGCCCTTCCGACGACGATGGATCAGCTGATCGGCGGCGACTTCAACGGCGACGTCACCGACCGCAACCTCCACATCGGCTTCAACATCTCCCGGGCCTTCGACCTCAGGTAGGAGGACGGGCCGGCGGGGGCGCGAAGACGACCTCCGGGGCGACGATCCAGTTCCGGTCGACGGAGGGCCGGAGGCGGCCCGCGGAGCGGAGCGCCTCGATCAGGAGGTCCCGGATCTCGACGGGGTGGCTCCTCACGACCTTCGCGTTCCGGAGGGCCGTGTAGCCTCCGGCCCCCTGCGCGCGGTAGGAGTTGACGGCCAGCGTGAACCGGTCCGTCGGCTGGACGGGCCTTCCCTTCACGGAGAGCTCCCGGATCCGCTGTCCGACCGGGGCGAGGGGGTCGATCCGGTACGACGCCCCCTGCACGGCGTCGAAGTTGTACGGAATCATCTTCGCGTTGGGCACGAGGACGAGCTTTCCCCCCTCGATCGACGCCCCGGCGTAGAACTCGGCGGCCCGCTCGAGGCAGGCCTTGAGCTGGGCGCCGTCGATCTCCAGGACGACGAGCTGGTTCTCGTAGGGGTAGAGAGCGAAGACGTCCCGCACCGTCACGCGCCCCTTCGGGAGGCCCGCGTACCGGCCCCCCGGGAGGAGCGAGGTCATCGAGAGGTCCGCGCCCGTCGTCTTCAGCTGCACGCCGTTCACGAAGTCGAGAAGGGCCGTGTCCTCCAGCCGCGCACGCTCGGCGGGAAAGGCCTCCTCGGTTTCGGCGAGGGTCTCGTCGAGCCAGCGGCGCGCGGCGCGGTCGAACGGCGCCGCGATCGCCGCCACGGCCGGATCCGGCGTCACGGAGGCGTTCGACGGGAGCTGCTCGCCGCGGACGCCCGACACCTTCCACCGGGAGCCCGCCCTCTCGAGATCGACGTCGACCCGGTCGAGGGCCTCGCCCCACCGCCCCGGCTGAACGACCGGCACTCCGTGAAGCCGGGTGAGCGGGACGAGCCGGTGCGAGTGGCCGGTCAGGATCAGGTCGATGCCGGGAACTTCGCGCGCGACGGCCGCAACCCGGTTCTCGGCCTCCGTCCCGTCGGGGACCCCCGTCGCGGGATCCACTTCGATCCCGCTGTGAAAGAGAACGACGACGAGATCGCACTTGTGGTCCGCGCGGAGCTTCGGGACGAGGCGCTTCGCCGTCGCGACCGGGTCTTCCCAGACGAGCCCGGGACGGTTCGCCTCCGGCTCCCAGTTCGGGATGTTCGGAGTCGTGAGGCCGAGGATCCCGACCCGAACGCCGCCGACGCTCTTCACGACGTACTCCGGGAAGGCCGGGGAGCCGTCTTTCGCGTTGCGCGTGTTGGCCGAGATCCAGGGAAAGGCCGCGTCCTTTTCGGCTTTCCGGAGGACCGAGAGTCCGAAGTTGAACTCGTGGTTCCCGACCGCCATGGCGTCGTAGCCCATGGCGTTCATCGCCCGCATCATCGGATCGGCGTCCGGCGCCCCCTCGCTCGCGAGGAGCGCGCCGAAGCGGTCGCGGCGCGACTGAAGGTATTGGGGCGCGACTCCCTCAATCGTGTCGCCGCCGTCGAGGAGGAGAACGTTCGGCGTTTCCTTCCGGATGGCGGCCACGCGCGTGGCGACGCGGGCGAGGCCCACGTCCGACGGCCGGCTCCGGAGGTAGTCCCACGGCAGGAGGTTCCCGTGGACGTCGGAGGTGTGGAGGACCGTGACGGTGACGCTCTCCTCCGCCCGGGCGGGAGGCCCGAGGAGGAGCGCGAGGGCGAGACCGGCGGCAGCGCGGCGGAGGATGCGGAAAGTCGGCACGGGCCGGGTCATACCCCAGGGAGGCTCGCTCCGACAAGCCGTCTCCCCTTCCGCGCGGCCGGTTCCGGTTATCCTCCGGCCCCATGGCCCCCAGACCGACCCGGCGCGCGGCCGCGAAGAAAGCTCCGGCGCCTCCGGCCGAAACCCTCGACCGCCTTCGCGCGGGTTACCCGGACGCCGACTGTGCGCTCGGGCACGAGTCCCCCCTCGAGTTGCTCGTCGCGACGATCCTCTCGGCCCAGTGCACGGACGCTCGCGTCAACCTCGTCACGCCGGAGCTCTTCCGCCGCTTCCCGGACGCCGCGTCGCTCGCTCGCGCCCCGAAAGGCGCCCTCGAGACGGTGATCCGGTCGACCGGGTTCTTCAACTCGAAGGCGAAGGCGATCCGGGGAGCCGCGAAGGCGATCGTCGAAGTGCACGGCGGCGAGGTCCCCCGGTCGATGGCGGCGCTCCGGGCGCTTCCGGGCGTCGGCCGGAAGACGGCGAACGTCGTCCTCGGAACCGCCTTCGGCGACCCGGACGGAGTCGTCGTCGACACGCATGTCGGCCGGCTGGCCCGGAGGCTCGGCTGGTCCCGCCACACCGATCCCGAGAAGGTGGAGCGGGACCTGAACGCCCTCTTCCCGAGGGAGAGCTGGGTCTTCCTCGGCCACGCGCTCATCCTCCACGGGCGGGCGGTCTGCGCCGCCCGGAAGCCCCGCTGCGAGCCGTGCGAGCTGAAGGATCTCTGTCCGCGGGAGGGCGTCGCGCCATGAACCCCGGTCCACTCGGTTCCATCGAGGTCATCTGCGGCTCCATGTTCTCGGGGAAGTCGGAGGAGCTGATCCGGCGCCTCACCCGCGCGAAGATCGCCCGCCGGCGCGTCCAGGTCTTCAAGCCGCGGATCGACGCCCGCTATTCCGAGGTCGAGGTCGTCTCCCACGGCGGCCTCCGGCTGACCGCCCTCGCGGTGACCGGCTCGGCGGAGGTCCTCGACCGGACCGACGCGAGGACCGAGGTCGTCGGGATCGACGAGGCCCAGTTCTTCGACTCCGGGATCGTGGAGGTCGTCACGCGCCTCGCCGACCTCGGCAAGAGGGTCATCGTGGCCGGCCTCGACCAGGACTACCTCGGAAAGCCGTTCGACCCGATGCCGGCCCTGATGGCCGAGGCGGAAGAAGTGACGAAGACACGGGCCATCTGCGTCCGCTGCGGCGCCCCGGCCAGCCGGACGCAGCGCCTCGTGGAGTCTCGCGAACGGGTGGTCGTCGGCGCCGCCGGCCTCTACGAGGCCCGCTGCCGGCGCTGTTTCGAGGCGGGCGTCGCGTCCGTGGACGAGGAGCTTCCCCTCGGAGACGTCTCCCCGGAAGGCCCCGGCCGCGGCTGACCCTTCCCCGGCCGGGAAATCCTCAGGGAAACTGTGCGATTCCCTGTGTTTTTCGCTGTGAAGATCGCCGAAACTCGCGGTCTCGTGCGGACTTCATCCGGTTTGCACCGACTCCTGTGCGTCAGAGGAGGTCTTGTATTTGCAACACTTACAGATGAGGCACTGCGGTAACGCCGCTGAGAGGAGCGGTTTTCCGGGCCTTTTTTCGTTTTTCACAGCGGGGAGCCGCTCCCAGAGCGGCTCCGGGGCTCCTGACGCCACGAGAGACCGCTCCCGGCGCGGGTTTCCCGGGCCTCGACCCGGCCCGTCCGCGGCTACCAGGCCCCGGTTTCGCGGTACTCGCCGAAGACGGTCCGGAGGGAGTCGACGATCTCCCCCAGCGTGACGAGCCCGGCCACGGCATCGACGAGCGGCGGCATCAGGTTCCGCCCCTCCCTCGCAGCGTCCTCGACCCCCTTCCGGAGGCGCGAGACGGCCGCCCCGTCCCGCCGGGCCCGGAGGGCCGCGAGCCGGGCCACCTGCTCGGTCTCGACGGTCGGATCGACCGTCAGGGTCGGGATCGGCCGCTCCTCGGTCGCCACGAACTCGTTCACGCCGACGACGATCTGGCGCTTCTCCTCGATCGCCCGCTGCGCCCGGTAGGCCGCCTCCTGGATCTCGCGCTGGTAGAAACCGGCCTCGATGGCGGCCAGGGCCCCTCCCATCCCGTCGATGCGACCGATCAGGGCCCCCGCCTCCTCGACGATGGCGGCCGTCAGCGCCTCGATCGCCCACGACCCGCCGAGCGGATCGGCTACGCGGGCCACTCCTGTCTCGTGCGCGATGACCTGCTGGGTCCGGAGGGCGAGGAGGGCCGACTCCTCCGTCGGGAGGGCCAGCGCCTCGTCCTTCCCGTTGGTGTGGAGCGACTGCGTCCCGCCGAGAACGGCGGCGAACGCCTGGAGGGCGACCCGGACGACGTTCACGTCCGGCTGCTGGGCGGTCAGGGTCGAGCCGGCCGTCTGCGTGTGGAACCGGAGGACCTGCCCGCGCGGGTCCTCGATTCCGAAGCGCTCTTTCGTGACCCGGGCCCAGAGGGTCCGGGCCGCCCGGAACTTCGCGACTTCCTCGAGGAAGTCGTTGTGGACGTTGAAGAAGAACGAGAGGCGCGGCGCGATGACCGCGGGGGAAAGTCCCGCTTCCTGTGCGGCCTTCAGGTATTCGATCCCGTCGGACAGCGTGAAGGCGACCTCCTGCACGGCGGTCGAGCCCGCCTCACGGATGTGGTAGCCGGAGATGGAGATCGTGTTCCAGCGCGGCACCTCGGCGGTGCAGAAGGCGAAGACGTCGGTCACGAGGCGGAGCGACGGCTTGGGGGGAAAGGCGTAGGTCCCCCGGGCCGCGTACTCCTTCAGGATGTCGTTCTGGATCGTCCCGGAGAGCTTCGCCCAGGGCGTTCCCCGCCCCTTCGCCACCGCAAGAAGAAGGGCCAGGAGGATCGACGCGGTGGAGTTGATCGTCATCGAGATGGAGACGGCATCCAGCGGGATCCCGCCGAGGAGCGTCTCCATGTCCGGAAGCGAGGCGATCGGGACCCCCACCTTCCCCACCTCGCCCCGGGCCAGCGGGTGGTCCGAGTCGTACCCGATCTGCGTGGGCAGGTCGAAGGCGACCGAGAGGCCCGTCTGCCCCTGGGAGAGAAGGAAGCGGTAGCGCCGGTTCGAGTCTGCGGCGGTCGAGAACCCGGCGTACTGGCGCATCGTCCAGAGCTTCGTCCGGTAGCCGCCCGGGAGCGCGCCGCGGGTGAACGGGGCTTCGCCCGGGACTCCGGGATCCCAGCCTTCCGGGACGTCCGCCGGGCCGTACGCGGACCGGAGCGGAAGGCCGGACGCGGTGGCGTCGCTCGTCTTCTGGCTCATGGCCGAATGCTACGGCACCCGGGCCGCGCCCGGTCGTGTCAAACTCGCCCCCGGACGCGCCGTGACGAAGACGCTCACCGGAAACCTCAACACCTTCTCGCTCGCCGACCTCCTTCAGTGGCTGGAGATCAACGCGCTCTCCGGCCGCGTGACGCTCCGGCGGGGGGACCTCGTCCGGACGATCGACCTGAAGGAGGGGGCGATCGTCTTCGTCTCGTCCTCGCGCCCGTCCGAACGGCTCGGCGTCTTCCTCGCCAAGCGGCTCGTCCTGCCCGAGGCGATGCTCTACGAGCTCCTCGCCGAGAGCTTCGCGACGGGGCGCAACCTCACGCGCCTCATCCTCGAGCGGAAGCTCCTGTCGCGCGAGAAGCTCGCCGCCGCCGTCGAGGCGCTCGCCATCGAGATCCTCTTCGACCTCTTCCGTTGGACGAACGCCAGCTTCGAGTTCGACCCGTCCTACCGGATCGAGGACCTGATCCGGATCCATCTCTCGCTCCGGGGGCAGGTCCTGGCCTTCCACGGCGTCAAGTCGCTCGACGAGACGACGAAGACCCTTACCGACTCCTCCGCCGCCCACGAGGCCGGAGCCCTCTGGGAGCGCGAGTTCCGCCCCGACGCCCTCAACGCCGCCTGGTGGTCGATCGTGGACGCCCTCCCGGGCGACACACCGCCGGTCTCGGCCCTGAGGGACGGCTTCTCGGCCTTCACCCAGTTCTCCGAGAAGGTCTACGCGCGCCTCCGCGAGCCGGCCCGCCTCTATCCGGTCTTCGACGACGTGGCGGCGCTCCTCCTGACGGCGCTCGCCGAAGGGGGCGACCCCGAGCGCCTCGTCCAGATCGCCGCCCTCGATCCCTTCTTCACGGTCGACCTCCTCTACCTCGCGAACGCCCTCCGCCCGGACCGGGCCAACGTGACGGCGTCGGCCCGGGAGGCCGCGGCCGCCGTGGGGCCCGGCGCCCTCCGCCGACTCGCCGGACTCCTGGCCGACCCCGGGACGCCGAAGGTGCCCGCCTCCGACCGGATGGAGGGCCTCATCCGCCGGTCCGCCCTGTCCACTGCGGTGGCCGCGTCCCACCTCTCCGCGGCGGAGGAACTGTCCTCCGAGGAGGCTTACACCCTGGGGCTGATCGAGACGCTCGGCAGCTACGACCTCCTCAAGTTGCTGATCCACGTCCCTTTCCCTCCCGGTCCGATGCGGGGCGCCGCCCTCGGCGGCTTCCGCGCGGTTTTCGGCCGCGTCCTGGCCCGGAAATTGAATCTCCCCGGGACGCACGAGGACGTGCTGGGCTCGACGGGGCGTGTTTCCCAATCGAGCACACGGGGGGAAAAGCTGATCTTCTTCGCCAAGCAGATGATCCCGACCGAACAGATCGGACCGGAATGGACGAGCGACGACCCCTCGCTGGCCGAGCGCTACTCCGCCCTCCGGCTCGATCCGGCCCTGCCTCAAGTGATCGCCCGCGACGCCGAGCGGCTGCGGGAAGCATTCCAGAACTGACCCGAAGGGAGCGGACCGCCATGACGACCCGCATGTATTGCAGACTCTTCACATCGTTCGCGGCTCTCGCGCTCGCCGCCGGGCCGCTCGCCGCGGCCGACCCGCCGGCGCGCCTCCCGGGCGGCGTCCGGGCCGCCGTCGAGGTCACCGCCCTCGACCTCGACGTCGTCGCCACGAAGGACGGGAAGTTCGTTCCCGATCTCGGCCGGGAGGAGTTCGTCGTCAAGGTGGACGGGAAGGCCGTTCCGCTCGACTACTTCACCCGCGTCGAGGAAGGCACGCTCTTCGGGCCCGACCTTTCGAAGGCCTCTCCCGACCTGATCCTCGACTCGATCCGGGACGACGCCGGCGGACGGTACCTCGCCCGCCAGTACCTCGTCTATTTCGACGACGAGCATCTCCAGCCGTTCGACCGCCCGCGCGCCATCGAGGGGCTCCGGGACCTCTTCTACAAGCTCGCCCCCTCGGACCAGGTCGGGATCGTCCGGTACGACCGGGGTACCACGCGCGCTCTCGTCCCCTTCACGACCTCGAAGGAGGAGCTCCTCGACGGCCTCGCGAAGCTGGAGAAGCTCCCCCCCGGCGGCCTGAGCTGGCGGTCCCAGTCCCAGACCGACTGGGCGTCCGCCCGGTCGTCGCGCTACGCCTATGAGCGCCAGAACATCATCCGGAACTACTCCGCGCAGGCTCTCGTCAGGGAGCAGGCCGCTCTGAAGGACCTCCGCCGCGCGATCTCGGCCCTCGCGGCCCGGTCGGGGAAGCGGACGATGATCTACGTCGGCGCCGGCATCGAGCTCCACCCCGGGCAGGCCTTCGCCCAGGCCTTCAGCCCCGGCCTCCAGCAGTTCGAGTACGACGTCACGCCGGATTACCTCGCGGTCCTCCGCGAGGCGAACGAGTCGGGAGTCACGATCTACTCGATCGACGCGCGAGGCCTGACGACGGACGTCGACGCGGGCGAACAGTCCCCGTTCGAGCTCTCCCCGTTCGAGGTGCGCATGATCCGGCGCGAGGTCCTCGCGGGACTCGCCGAGGAGACGGGAGGCGTCCTCTTCGAGAACCGGAACGCCTTCAAGGGGGCCGTGGAGCAGATCTACCGCGAGTCGAGCACCTTCTACTCGATCGGGGTCACGCTCTCGAACCTCCCGAAGAAGGAGGAGCACTCCATCAGCGTCTCCGTCACGCGTCCCGGCGTGAAGATCCGGACGCGGAGCAAGTTCGTCCCGAAGTCCGCGGACAAGGCTTCCCGGGACCACATCGAGATGGCCCTGCTGACCCCGGAGACGAAGGGCGACTTCGACGTCCCGGTCTCCGTCGGGGCCCCGAGGCCCGGCGGGATGGGAAGGCGGCTCTCCACCCTCGAGGTGAGGATCCCGCTCGGAGCGCTGACCTTCAAGGAAGCGGCGGGACGGCCGGAGGCCGCCGTCGACGTGACGATCGCGGCGGTCGAGGACAACGGCGCCCGCTCCGACCCGTCCAGGCCGCAGCGTGTGACGATTCCCCTCGTCCGGGGCAAGGACTTCTACGTCTTCTCGAGCGACCTGAAGACCCGCACCGGGAACCACCGGTTCGTCGTCACGGTGAAGGACGTGGCGACGAACCGGGTGGGCTTCGGATCCGCGTCGATCCGGATCGAGTAGCGGGCTATTTCTTCGCGGGCGCCGGGGCCGGCGGCTTCGGCGCGAGGGTGAAGGGGACGCTGGCGTCGATCTTCTTCCCGGAGTGCTGGTCCGTCACCGTGATCCGCAGCTCGAACTCCCCCGCACGGAAATAGTCGCCGAGGTTCTCGTCGACGATCGCCCCGGCGAGGTCGATGATGAGGGTCCCCTTGTCCTTCAGCTCCGGAACGGGGGTCGGCTTCTCGTCGCCTCCGGGGACTTCGATGGCCGAGCCGTTCTTCGGCTTCACCTTGAGGGTCCGCTTGATGAACGCCGTCTTCGTGGCCGGGTCGACCGTCGGGTTGTAGATCCGGATCGCGTAGGTCAGGCCGTCCTTCGCATCGAACTTCCCGTCGGGACGGGCGACGAACCTCCGGCCGGAGAAGGCGAACGGAGCGTCGATCTTCTTCGGGTCGGCCTCGAGATCGTTGTAGGCGATCAGGAGGGGCGACGCCGCGAACTCCGTCGGGACGGGGGTGACCGTCACGGACCGGCGGCCCGCGGCGACGACCGCACCGGACGCGTCCACCAGCGCCGCGGCGGCGTCGTAGTCGCCCGGGAGGAGCGCGACCGACCGGTTCGCGAAGAGATCGTTCTTCGACTTCTCGAAGGCCGCCCCCTCCTCGAGACGGGCCGCGTCCTTCCCCTCCTTGTCCCGGACGAGGACGGCGAGCTTCGTCGTCTCCGGCGCCGCGATCGCGGAGGCCGGCACGGTGATCTGGAGCATGAGCCGCGTCGCGCCGTCGCGGAAGGCGATCGGCATCACCGTGAGCGGACCCGGAGCGGTCTTCCCGAGGGCGTCCTCGAGCGCCGTCCGGACGGCCGGCGTCAGGGCCGGCCCCTTCTGGGCCTCGGTGGCCGCGTCCGCCGCCGCCTTCTGCTCGGCCTCGGCCTGCTCCTTCGTCCGGTAGACCGGGGGCTCCTTCAGCTCGGGGTGGACCAGCGCCGTCGCGACGACCTTCTTCTCGAGCGGCGCGTACGTGTTCCGGTTGATGATCGTCTCGGTATTCCGGACCTGATCGACCTCGACGACGACCTCGATCTTCTTCAGGTCGGTCCCGGCCGGGAGCCACTTGTCCTCGTAGACGAACGAGTACTGGATCACCCGGTTTCCCGCGACCGCCACGTCCGTCCCGGCCCGCTCCGAGCCGGCCCTCTCGGATACGTCCCGGGGGACGATTGTCCTCGGGGGACCGAGCAGGATCAGGACCCGCCCGCGCTCCGTCAAGGCCCCCCGCCTCCCGGGGAGGGGGAACCTCTCGTCCGCCAGCTTCACGAGCAGCTCGAACCGCTCCTTGAACTCGTTCCGGGGCGACTTGATATCGGGGTCCCGCCGCGCCCAGAAGAGGGCGACGAACTTCTCGGCGTCCGCGTCGGACGCGACGTCCTTCCACGCCTTCTTCTCGTCGTCCGTCGCGTAATAGACGAACTCCGGGCTCTTGTCCCAGGCCTTGTACTTGTCGAGAGCCGCGAAGGCCGGCGCTGCGGCGATCGCGGCGAGGGTGGCGACCGCCAGGAAGCGGCTGAGCGTCTTCATGATGAGGGACCCCCGGATGGAAAAATCTCGGCGCTCGGTGGCGCCGGCCCGGCACTATACCGCCGGAGGGTCGGCCGCGCCCCGACGCAGATGCTTCAGGCGGCCCGCCTCCCCGGGCCGGGCCGTTACGATAGGGCGCGGAGGGCTTCGCGATGCCTCGACCCCGGCCGGTTCTTCTCGCCGTTCTCGACGGATTCGGGAAGGCGCCCGACTCCCCGTGGAACGCCGTCTCCCGGGCGACGACCCCCACCCTGGACCACCTCTACGCGCGCCGCCCCTGGACCATGATCGAGACCTCCGGCGAACGGGTCGGCCTGCCCGACGGGCAGATGGGGAACTCGGAGGTCGGGCACACGATCCTCGGCGCGGGGCGGGTCGTCTACCAGGACATCGTCCGGATCTCGAAGGCGATCCGCGACGGCGACTTCTTCCGCAATCCGGCCCTCCTCGGGGCCTGCGCGGCCGCGAAGGCCGGGAGGGGGACGCTCCACTTCTTCGGCCTCCTGTCGCACGGCGGCGTCCACTCGCTCCAGGAGCACCTTTACGCCCTCCTCGAGCTGGCCCACCGCGAGAAGGTCCCGCGCGCCGTCGTCCACGCCTTTCTCGACGGGCGCGACACGCCCCCGACGTCGGGCGTCGTCAACGTCCGCGAGCTGCTCGAACGGCTCGCGCGCTACCCCGGCGCGCGCCTCGGCACCATCGTCGGGCGGTACTACGCCATGGACCGCGACAAGAGGTGGGACCGCGTCGAGAAGGCCTACCGCCTCCTGACCGAGGGCGAGGCCGTGCAGACGGTCGCCGACGCGGACGCGCCCGCCGCCGTCGAGGCGGCCTACGCCCGGAACGTCACCGACGAGTTCATGGAGCCCATCTCCGTCCGCACGGAGCCCGGCGAGGCGCCGCGCCTCGTCGCGGACGGAGACGCCGCCGTCTTCTACAACTTCCGCGCCGACCGCCCCCGCGAGCTGTCGAGAGCCCTCTTCGAGATGGACTTCCCCGGCTTCTCGCGCCGCGTCCATCCGAAGATCTCCCTCGTCTCGATGACCGAGTACCAGGCCGACTTCCCCCTCCCCGTGGCCTTTCCCCCGCAGACGCTCGTGAACTCCTTCCCGCAGATCCTCGCCTCGCGGAGCCTCTCGAACCTCCGGATCGCCGAGACCGAGAAGTACGCCCACGTCACCTTCTTCTTCAACGGCGGAGAGGAGAAGGTCTATCCGGGCGAGGAGCGGATCCTCGTCCCGTCTCCGAAAGTCGCGACCTACGACCTGAAGCCCGAGATGTCGGCCTTCGAGGTGACGGAAAAGCTCCTCGCCGCGATCGGGTCGGGCCGCTTCGACTTCATCCTCGTCAACTACGCGAACTGCGACATGGTCGGCCACACCGGCGACTTCGAGGCGGCGAAGAAGGCCGTCGAGGCGGTCGACACCTGCCTCGGGCGCGTCCTGGCCGCCGTCGCGGCGAAGGGGGGCGCCGCGATCGTCACGGCCGACCACGGGAACGCCGAGCGGATGTGGGACGAGGAGCGGAACGAGCCCTACACGGCCCACACCGTCGGCCCGGTCCCTCTCCTCTTCGCCCTCGCGCCGCCCGACGCGGACTGCGCGAAGCTCCGGGAGGACGGCTCCCTCGAGGACGTCTCCCCCACCCTCCTCGGCCTCATGGGGATTCCCCAGCCGAAGGAGATGACGGGGAAGGACCTGCGGGTGGGGGTCGGCGGCTAGTCCCACGCGATTCCGCTGCAGCGCGACGGCCGAAGTCCCCGTGCGAGAATCCGCGCGTGATTCCGGGACTCAAAGAAGACCTGGGGCGGTCGCTCGCGTCGGCCGTCCGGGAGCTTTACGACGTCGACGCGCCCCGGGTCGTCCTCGAGACGCCGCCCAAGGTCGAACTGGGGGACGTCGCCTGCCCCGTCGCCTTCGAGCTGGCCAAGCGGCTGAAGCGCCCGCCGCGGAAGATCGCGGAGGATCTGGCGCCGAAGCTCGTCCTTCCGGCGGTCGTGGAGCGGGTGAAGGTGGAGGGGGGCGGCTACCTGAACTTCTTCCTCCGCCGCGCCGAGACCCTCTCCCGGATGCTCGCTCCGGCGCCGCACCCCGAGCCGTCGGGGCCGAAGATCATCGTCGAGCACACGAACATCAACCCGAACAAAGCGGCCCACATCGGGCACCTCCGGAACGCCGTCCTCGGGGACACGCTCGTCCGGAACTTCCGGAGGCTGGGGCGCCGGGTCGAGGTGCAGAACTATCTCGACGACACGGGCGTGCAGGTGGCGGACGTCGTCGTCGGCCTGACGCACCCCGAGGCGCTTCTGGAGCCCGCCCGGGCGAGGGAGCTGGCCTCGCAGATCCGGGAGATCCTCGACGCCTTCCCGCACGACGCGCCGGGCGTCGCGCCGCGGGAGCTGGGGGACCTGGCGTGGGACCTCTACGCGCTCGTCGGAAGGAGCTACGCGGCCGACCCCTCCCTCGACGAGCAGCGGCGACACACGCTCCACGCCGTCGAGACCGCGGCCCTCGGCGGCGAGCTGCCCGAGGAGGACCGGGCCGTCGCCGCGCTCGCGGCGCGCCTCGCCGAGGCGGTCGTTCGCTGCCACCTCCTGACGATGGGGCGGATCGGGGTCCATTACGACCTTCTCCCGCGCGAGAGCGACATCCTCGGACGGCGCTTCTGGGCCACGGCGTTCGACCTGCTGAAGAAGGTGGGAGCCGCCGAGCTGGAGGCCGAGGGGAAGAACGCCGGCTGCTGGGTCATGCGCCTCGAGGGGGCGGCCGAGTTCGAGGGGATGGAGGACGCCGACAAGGTCCTCGTCCGGTCGAACGGGACCGTGACCTACACGGGGAAGGACGTCGCCTACCAGCTCTGGAAGCTGGGGCTCCTCCCGGCCGACTTCGAGTACGAGCCGGCCCCCTACGTCGACATGTTCGGCCAGCCGGAGTTCCACGCGTCCGACGGCGTCTCGCCGCTCTATCGGACGCGGCACGACGACAGCGGGGCGGACGCCTCGGCGCGCGGCCGCTTCGGTCACGGCGCGTCGGTCATCAACGTCATCGACGTGAGGCAGTCGTACCTCCAGAAGGTGGTCAAGGAGGCGGTCCGGAGGGCCGGCTTCGCGGAGGCGGCCGGGCGGTCGGTCCATTTCGCGTACGAGATGGTCGCCCTGACCCCCGCCTCGGCGGCGGAGATGGGCGTCGACCTCTCGGACGAGGACCGGCAGCGGGCCTACGTCGAGATGTCGGGGCGGAAGGGGCTCGGCGTGAAGGCCGACGACCTGCTCGACCAGCTCGCCGGGAAGGCGCGCGAGCAGATCCTGGCCCGGAGCCCCGGCGAGGCTCCCGACCTTTCCCGGATCGAGGCGATCGCGGTCGGCGCGCTCCGCGTCTACATGACCCGCTTCTCCCGGAACAAGGTGATCGCCTTCGACTTCGACGAGGCGCTCGCGTTCGAGGGAGACACCGGCCCGTACCTCCAGTACGCCGCCGTCCGCGCCGCGAACATCTTCCGGAAGCTGGAGGAGCAGGGGCTTCCCGGCCGGCTGGACGACGGCGAGAGCGGCGCCGTCGCCTCGCTCGACGTCGCGCACCTCGACGACGGCCTCTGGGACGTCGTCCGGACGTGCGGGCGGACGCTCGAGACCTTCGAGAAGGTGGCCGAGACGCTCGAGGTCTCCCTCCTCGTCCGCCACGCCCTCGCCGTGGCGGCCTCCTTCCATCACCTCTACCACACCCATCCGATCCTCCAGGCGCCGGACGAGGAGAGCCGCCGGGCGCGGCGCGCGGCGCTCCAGCTCGTGGCGGATACGCTGGCCGACGTCCTCGACGTCCTCGGCGTGCCGGTCCCCGAGAGGATGTGACCGGGCCGCGATGGCCGTTCCACCCGCCGTCACCGTCCGGACCGGAGGCCCCGCGGAGGCCCCGGCCGCCGCCGAGTTCGTCGAGAAGGTGTTCCGCGAGGAGTTCGACCTGCCCGTCGCGGAGCTCATTGCGCACGATCTCGAGACCGCCCGCTGGGAGTTCGACGAGGGCCGCGACCTCCTCCTGACGGCCGAGGCGGGGGGCCGGACGGTCGGAGCGCTCCTCGTCCTCCACGACGCGCCGGCTCCCGCGCCGACGGTCGTCTTCAGCTGGCTCGCGGTGGATGGCGCCCATCGCGGTCACGGCGTCGGGCGCGACCTCTTCGCGCGCGGCCTCGAGACCTGCCGGCAGCGGGGAATCGTCCGGATCCGCGCCCGCTCCTTCGCGGTCGGCGCGGCGGCCGCGCACCTCTACTGGATGCACGGCTTCCGGGTCGTGGAGCTCTCGCCGATCCTCGTGGCGGGCCGCGCGCGGGAGAGCCTTCTCTTCGAGAAGCTCCTCACCGCCCCCGCGGAGGGCTGAGAACGAGAAGCCCCGGCGACGCCGGGGCTTTCCATCGGAGGTTTCGCGGCCGGGGGGCCGTGGCCCCCCGGGCCCCCCCTACTTGCCCTGGATGACGAACGCGATGACGAGCGCGTAGATGACGAGGGACTCGATCAGGACGAGGGCCAGGAAGGCCATGCCCCGGATCTGGCCGGTCGCCCCGGGGTTCCGGGCGATGCCGTCGCAGGCCGACGCCGCAGCCCGCCCCTGAGCGAGGGCGCCGAACGCGGCCGCGAGGCCGATCGCGAACGCCGCGGAGAGGTGGCCCCAGCCGGCGCCGCCGGACACGGCGGCCTTTCCGGCCTCCTCGGCCATCGCGAGGCCGGGGACGAGAAGAGCGACGGCCAGGAGCGCCGCCAGGGTTCCGAGCTTCTTGGTCATGTCAAAGGCTCCTTTCGACTTGGTCGGGATCTCAGTGCGACTCGTGGGCGGTGGCGCCCCCGATGTAGACGGAGCAGAGAAGGGCGAAGACGTAGGCCTGCAGGAAGGCCGCGAGAAGCCCGAGCGCCTGGATCGGCCACGGGACGAGGATCGGGACGAAGCCCGAGAAGATGTCCTTGGCCATGTGCTCGCCGAAGATGTTCCCGAAAAGCCGCATCGCCAGCGAGAGGGCACGGGCGAAGTTGCCGATCATCTCGATCACGAAGAGGAGCGGGGCGATGGCGAGCATCGGGCCGAGGAAGTTCTTCAGGTAGCCTGCGAGGCCGTGCTCCCGGATCCCCGCCGCGTTGAAGAAGAGGAAGCAGGAGATCGAGAGGGCGAACGTCGTGTTCAGGTTCGACGTGGGAGGCTGGAGGAAGAAGAACCACCCGAAGGCGTTCGCGATGAAGATGAAGAAGAAGAAGCCCCCGACGATCGGGAGGTACTTCTCGCCGTGGTGCGGGATGTTCTCCTTGATCATTCCCCGCAGGAAGTCGACGAAGACCTCCACGATGTTCTGCCCCGTCCCCGGCTCCTCGCGCCGGTAGGAGCGGGCCAGGAGCGGGAAGAGGACGGCGCAGATCGCGAAGACGAGAAGGGCCATGCAGACGTGGTCGGGGAGCCAGGCGACCACCTGCCCCTCCTCGCGGACGGCCCCCCCGGCGACGTGGAAGCCGCCGATCGTCACGCCGTCCCGCCAGAAGGCCGGCGCGCCGGAGGCGGGGCCGAAGAGGAGCTCGAAGAGCCGGTTCAGGGGCGCGTAGAGGATCGAATGCGCGTGCTCCATCAGTCCGGTCGTCCTTCCCCTTCAGTCTCCGGTTCCCCGTCCCGTTCGGTGGCCGCCTGCCAGGCCGCCCCGATCAGGACGACCGACGTGCCGGCCAGGAGCCACGGCACCTCTCCCGGAAAGGCCTTCACCGCTCCCCAGAGGGCGAGACCGGCGAGGCCGTAGCGGAAGAGTCCCGTCGTCGCGAATTTCCATGTGATCCCGGAGGCGGGCGAGGCTCCGCGCGCCCCCAAGCGGCGCACGAGATCCGCCAGCCAAAGCGCGCCGACGATAGCCACAGAGGCCCCCAGAGTCAAGGCAGCGGCGGCCCGAAAACGCCCCGTTGCCAGAAGGAGGACGGCCCCCACGACGGCCGCGAAGAGGGTGGCCCGGAAGAAGGCCTTCCGGGGCGCCGGAGAGGCGCCCGGCGGGCTTCTCACGCCCCTCCGTCCCCCGTCCCCGGTCCGTCGTCCCCCCGCCCGGAGACGATCTCCAACTCGCGCCAGAGCTGCCAGACCCCCGCCGCGAAGCCGAAGAGGGCGAAGAGCGCCGTCAGGACGGGCCAGGTCCCGAGGAAGCGGTCGAGAAGCCATCCGAACCCGGCGCCGGCCGCGATCGAGGCGGGCAGGACCCAGCCGAAGCTGAGGACGTCTGCCAGGAGTCGGGCGAAAGTGCGGTCCGCCACGGGCGGAGGGACGTTACTTCAGAAGACAGCTCCGGGCGAACTGGATGAAGGGCTGGGGCAGGATCCCCATCGCGAGGGTGCCGGCCACGCAGACCGCGATCGCCGCGCTGACGGCCGGCTCCTCGCGCCAGCGGAGCTCCCCTTCGCCGTCGACGAGGTACATGGCCCGCGCGATCCGGAAGTAGTAGAAGAGCGACACGGCCGACATGAGGACGGCGAGAAGGGTCAGCCAGAACCAGCCCGCCTTCATGGCCGCCGAGAAGAGGTAGTACTTTCCGATGAAGCCCGCCGTCGGCGGGATTCCGGCCAGCGACAGGAGGAAGAGGATCATCGCGGCCGCCGCCCACGGGTTCCTCTTCGACAGGCCGTTGAAGTCGTCCACGGTCTCCGTCGCGTACCCCTTCGCCTCGAGGAGGACGACGAGGCCGAAGGCGCCGAGGTTCATCAGGGTGTAGGCGAAGAGGTAGACGAGGATCGCCCAGAGGCCGAAGTCGGTCCCGTACGCGAGGAGCCCGAGAAGGGCGTACCCGGCGTGGCTGATCGAGGAGTAGCCGAGCAGCCTCTTGACGTTCGTCTGCATCAGGGCGCCGACGTTGCCGACGACCATCGTGAGCGCCGCCGAGGCGGCGAGGACGGTCGTCCAGTCCCCCGAGCCGGGCCCGAATCCGCTGAAGAAGATCCTCGCGAAGATCGCGTACGCCGCCACCTTCGGCGCCACGGAGAAGAAGGCCGTCACCGGGGTGGGGGCCCCCTCGTAGACGTCGGGCGCCCAGACGTGGAAGGGGGCGGAGGCGATCTTGAAGAGAAGGCCGCAGGCGACGAGGAGGACGCCGACGACGAGGAGCGCCGGGCGCGAGGCCGACGCGAAGGCCGAGGCGACCCCGGCGAGGGAGAGGGTCCCCGTCGCCCCGTAGACGAGGGAGAGGCCGTAGAGGAGGACCCCCGACGAGAAGGCTCCGAGGACGAAGTACTTCGCCGCGGCCTCGAGCGACTTCGACTCCCGCTTGAAGTAGCCGGCGAGGACGTACTGCGCGAGGGCCATCGTCTCGAGCGCGATGTAGATCGAGACGAGGTGGACCCCCGAGGCCATGAAGAGCATCCCCACCGACGAGAAGAGGATGAGCCCGTAGTACTCCCCGCCCGGGTACGGAGACGACCCGACGAACTTCAGGGAGAAGAGGATCGTGACGGCCGACGCGGCGAGGATGAGGAACTTGAAGAAGAGGCTGAAGCGGTCGAGGACGAACATCCCCGCGCAGGCCGTCCGGGGAAGCGGCCCCGCGAGGTCGGCCGAGACGAAGAGGAGGACGAACGTGACGGCGAGCGTCACGAGCGAGGCGCGGGCGAGGATCCTCTCCTTCGCCCGGGGCGTCCAGGCCGCCCAGACGAGGAGGACGAGCGACGCCTGCGTCAGGAAGAGTTCCGGCAGGAGCGCCCAGAGGTCCGAGAGCGGGAACGGGAGAGCGCCCACGGCCTACTTCCCCGCCGGCGCGGGATGAGGGGCCGGCGGGGCGGCCGGAGCCGGGGCCGGGGCGACCACCACCGTGGCCGGAACGATGACCTCCGCCGCGGAAGCGGCCGAAGCCGCCGCGACCTTCGCGGCTTCCTTCCGGGCCGCGACGCCGTTGACGGCGGCGACGATCTTCCCGGTGGAGTTCGCCGTCATCTCGAAGAACGGCTTCGGATAGAGGCCGATCCAGAAGCACATGACGATGAGGGGGGCGAGCGTCAGGATCTCGCGGAGGTTCACGTCCTCGAGGCCGTGGTTCTCGGCGTTCTTCGCCTCGCCGAAGAAGACGCGCTGGTAGAGCCAGAGCATGTAGGCCGCGCCGAGGACGATGCCGAGGGCGCCGACGGCCGCCCACCGCCAGTCGGCGAGGAAGGCCCCCTGCAGGATCGTGAACTCTCCGATGAACCCGTTCAGCACGGGGAGGCCGATCGAGGCCAGAAGGATGATCATGAAGAGAGTGGCGTAGACCGGCATCACGCCCGACAGGCCGCCGTAGTCCGCGATCATCCGGGTGTGCCGGCGCTCGTAGACGATGCCGACGAGAAGGAACAACCCGCCCGTCGAGAGGCCGTGGTTGATCGACTGGAGCATTCCCCCCTGCAGCCCCGCGTGGTTCAGGGCGAAGAAGCCGAGCATGCAGTAGCCGAGGTGCGCCACCGAGGAGTAGGCGACCAGCTTCTTCATGTCGGGCTGGACCATCGCCACGAGCGAGCCGTAGACGATGCCGATCAGGGCGAGCCCCACGACGGCCGCCTGCACCCACCCCACCTGGGAGGCGTCGGGGCAGATCGGGAGCGAGAAGCGGAGGAAGCCGTACGTCCCCATCTTCAGGAGGACGCCCGCCAGGATGACGGAGCCCGCCGTGGGCGCCTCGACGTGGGCGTCGGGAAGCCACGTGTGGAAGGGGAACATCGGGACCTTGATCGCGAATCCGAGGAAGAAGGCCCAGAAGAGCCAGATCTGGAGGTCGGCCGGGATCAGGGGCGCGATGGCGTGGTAGTGGAGGATGTCGAAGGTCGCCGGGTTTCCGAGCCCCTTCCACCAGAGAAGGCCGGTCGTGTTGAAGAAGTAGAGGGCGATGATCGCCAGCAGCATGACGACCGAGCCGACGAGCGTGTACAGGAAGAACTTGATGGCGGCGTAGAGCTTCCGGGGGCCGCCCCAGACGCCGATCAGGAAGTACATCGGGACGAGCATGACTTCCCAGAAGACGTAGAAGAGGAAGAAGTCGAGGGCGCAGAAGACGCCCACCATCCCCGCCTCGAGGAGGAGGAGGAACGCGTAGTACTCCTTCTCCCGCTTCGTGATCGCCGTGAAGCTCGAATAGACCGAGATGAAGGTCAGGAGCGTCGTCAGGAGGATGAGGAGCGCCGCGATCCCGTCCACCCCGAGCGAGTAGCGCGCGCCGAGCGAGGGGATCCAGGGGAGGTCCTCGCGGAAGAAGAAGTCGCCGGACTTCCGGAACCCCTCCTCCATCCAGAGCGGGAGCGAGATGACGAACTCGATCCCCGAGATGGCCGTCGTGACGTACATGATCGCCTTCGCCTTGTCCCGCGGGAAGAAGAGGAGCACGAGGGCTCCGGCGATCGGCAGGAAGATCAGGAGCGAGAGAAGTCCGTTCATGCCGCGTCCTTGCTCATCTCAGGATGATCCAGAGGCAGACGGCGCCGAAGACGCCGGCCGCCATCGTGAGCGCGTAGTTCTCGGTCCGGCCCGTATGGAGGCGCCGGTAGCCGCGGAAGCCCGCCTGGAGCGTGTCGGCGATGCCGTTCACGGCGCCGTCGACGAAGGCGAGGTCGAACCAGGAGGAGATCCTCGAGATCTGCAACGTGAGCCAGCTCGTCCCGTTCACGCCGACGCCGTCCACCACCCGGGCGTCGACCTCCCAGAGGAAGCGCCCGAACCTCTTGCCGAGCCCCTCGACGAAGACCCTCTCGTAGAACTCGTCGACGTAGTACTTGTCGCGGACCCAGCGGTAGAGCCCCGGGAGCGCCGTGGCGACCCGCTCCGGCACCGAGAAGGGATAGGGGCCGCTGAAGAAGCGCCACGCGAGGGCGATGCCGAGGAAGGCGATCGCGACCGACGCCCCCATCAGGCCCCACTCCGTCCCGAGCGAGAGGTGGTGCGGGTGCGGGGTCCAGTCGGGGGGAAGGGGCGGGATCGCCGGCTCGAGGAAGCGCTCGAAGGGGTTCTCGCCTCCGAGGATGAAGGCGGGGATCCCGATCCACCCGACGAGGAGCGACCCGAAGGCGAGGATCCAGAGCGGGATCGTCATCGAGGGGGGGGACTCGTGGACGTGGTGGAGCTGCTCCGGCGTCCCGCGGAAGGTCCCCCAGAAGGTCATCCGCATCAGCCGGAACATGTAGAAGGCCGTCATCCCGGCCGTCAGGACGGCGAAGAACCAGAGGACGGGGTGCCCCGCCGCGAACGTCTCGGCGAGGATGGCGTCCTTCGAGAAGAAGCCCGCGAGCCCCGGCACCCCCGCGATCGCGAGCGTCGCCACGAACATCGTGACGAAGGTGTGCGGGATCAGCTTCCGGAGGCCTCCCATCTTCGTCATCTCCTGCTCGCCCCCGAGCGCGTGGATGACGGAGCCGGAGCCGAGGAAGAGGCAGGCCTTGAACCAGGCGTGCGTGAAGACGTGGAACATCCCGCCGGAGAAGGCGAGGACGCCGCAGCCGAGGAACATGTAGCCGAGCTGCGAGACGGTCGAGTACGCGAGGACCTTCTTGATGTCCGTCTGCGCGAGGCCCATCGTCGCCGCCACGACCGCCGTCGCGCAGCCGACGACGGCCACGACGAAGGCCGCGTCGTGCGTCAGCAGCCCCCAGACCGTCGCCCCCTCCCCCAGCGTCTTCAGGGCCCACTCGTGCGAGATCCGGTAGAAGACGTTGCAGCGCGCCACCATGTAGACGCCCGCGGTGACCATCGTCGCCGCGTGGATGAGGGCGGAGACCGGCGTCGGGCCCGCCATCGCATCGGGGAGCCAGACGTAGAGCGGGATCTGCGCGCTCTTTCCGCAGGCGCCGACGAAGAGGGCGACGGCGACCGCGGTCATGAGCCCGCCCGCCCCGTAGACGGCCGGGTTCTTCGACGCCATGTCGAACATCGCGCCGAAGTCGGTCGTCCCGAAGAGGGCCGCGCAGCCGAAGATGCCGAGCATGAAGCCGAGGTCGCCGATCCGGTTCACGACGAACGCCTTCTTGCCGGCGTCGGCCGCGAAGTCCTTGTCCCAGAAGTAGCCGATCAGGAGGTACGAGCAGAGGCCGACGCCCTCCCACCCGACGAAGAGGATCGGGAGGTTCGCTCCGAGGACGAGCGTCAGCATCGCGAACATGAAGAGGTTCAGGTAGGAGAAATAGCGGCCGTAGCCGGCGTCGTGCCCCATGTAGCCCACGGAATAGACGTGGATGAGCGTCCCGACGAAGGTGACGAAGAAGAGCATGAGGGCCGACAGGGCGTCGAGACGGAACGCCACGTCGATCGACAGGGCCTTCGCCCCGAACCAGGTCGGGTTCGAGCCCATCGGCACCCAGGTCCAGAGCGTCGCGACGAGCCCCTCGTGGCCGTGCGTCTCGCCCCACCAGGAGCCGATCGCGAGGAGGGCGAAGAGAAGGGAGAGGCCGCAGGAGACCGTCCCGACGACGGAGTGGAGCGCCGCGAACGGAATCGGCCCGTGTCCGCCGGGCCCCCCGTGTCCGGAGCCGTGTCCGGTCTGCGCGGCCGTGTGGGCGGCGTGCGCGGAGGCCCCTTGCGCCGGGCCGTGGCCGGAGGCGTCCGAGCCGTGTCCGCCGCCGTGCGGCCCCTTCGGCGCGTCCTTGCCCCCCAGCTTCGAGTGGGAGATCAGGTAGAAGAAGCCGTTGACGAGGAACCCCGCGAGGGGGAAGAGGGGGATCCAGGGGAGCAGCGAGGTGGCGCGCATCAGCCCTTCATCTCCGCCGCGTCGTCGAGGTTGACCGAGCCCTTCAGCCGGTAGAGCGAGATCAGGATGGCGAGGCCGATCGCCGCCTCGCCCGCCGCCACCGCGATGATGAAGACCGAGAAGATCTGGCCGCCGAGGTCGCCGAGCTGGCGGGAGAACGCGATGAGGTTCAGGTTCGCCGCGTTCAGCATCAGCTCGATCGACATGAGGACGGTCAGCAGGTTCCGCCGGACGAGGACTCCGACGACCCCGAGGATGAAGAGGAGGAGGGAGAGGGCGAGGTAGTGCGTCAGGGGGACCATCAGTCCACCTTCTCCATCGTCCGTTTGCCGAGGACGACGGCGCCGATCATCGCCACGAGGAGGAACACCGAGGCGACCTCGAACGGGAGGAAGTACTCGCGGTAGAGCGACCACCCGACCGCCTGGCTGTTCCCGGCGATCTTGGCCCCCCCGATCATGACGGTCGCGAGCTTCGCCGGGTCGGCGGCGCCGCCGGCGCCGAGCGCGGCGATCTTCCGCGCCTCCCCGACGAGGAGCCACCCGAGGAGGGCATAGATGCCGGCTCCGAGGAGGAGCGCGAAGCCGGCCTGCGGGTGGAGGAAGGGCTCGGCCGCCTGCCGCCTCACGTTCACGAGCATGATCGTGAAGAGGAAGAGGACCATGATGCCGCCGGCGTAGACGAGGATCTGGACGGCGGCGAGGAACTCGGCGTGGAGAAGGACGAAGAGCCCGGCCACCCCGACGAACGAGAGGAGGAGGAAGAGGGCGGAGTGGACCGGCTGGCGCATGACGACCACGCCGACGCCCCCGACGAGGACGACGGCCGCGAGGACCCAGAAGAGGAAGAGGGCGGGTGTCACGGCTTCTTCTCCTCCTCGCCCGGCGCCGGCGGGATCGTCACGCCCTGCTTCGCGTCCCAGGTCGTCAGCTTGACGATGTCGAGGTAGAGCGCCTCGTCCCGCTCGTAGGCCCCCAGCTCGTAGCTCTTCGTCTTCAGCCAGATCGACTTCGGGTTCGTCGGGCAGGCGTCCTCGCAGAGGCCGCAGAACATGCACCGCTTCAGGTCGAGGTCGAAGCGGTCGAGGACCTTCTCCGCCTTCCCCTCGGGGTTCTTCTCGTTGTGCCAGTCGATGAAGATGATGTTGATGGGGCACTCGATCGCGCAGAGCGTGCACTTGATGCAGCGCTCCTCGTCGAGCTTGAACATCCCGCGGAAGCGGTCGCTCGGCTCGCGGCGGGCCTCCGGATAGGGGACGGTGTCCTTCTTCCGCCACCAGTGCCGGCCCGAGATCCTGAGCCCGGTGAAGAAATCGAAGAGGAGGATCCGCTCGAGGAGCTTCATCGTCACGCTCCCGCCTCGAGGACGGTCCGGCGCTTAGGCTCCCCCTTCCGGACGACGAAGAAGCCGGCCCCCAGGGCCACCCAGAGGACCACGGAAAGAACCTTCAGCCCCGGGAGTCCCCAGAGGGCCGCCAGCGCCACGAGGAGGACGTTCGCGATGGAGACCGGGATCAGGACCTTCCAGCCGAGGGCCATGAGCTGGTCGAACCGGTAGCGGGGGAAGGTGCCCCGGAACCAGATGTAGACGAAGAGGAAGGCGGCCACCTTCAGGACGAACCAGAGGACGGGCGGGATGACGTCGAGGAACGACAGCCAGGCGACGTTCGGGAAGGGGCGGAGCCACCCGCCGAGGAACAGCGTCGTCGCGACCGCCGAGATCGTGATCATGTTGGCGTACTCGGAGAGGAAGAAGACGGCCCAGCGGAAGCCCGAGTACTCCGTGTGGAAGCCGGCCACGAGCTCGCTCTCGGCCTCGGGGAGGTCGAAGGGGATCCGGTTCGTCTCCGCCACGCCCGAGACGAAGTAGAGGAAGAAGGCGACGACCCCCGGGAAGACGAACCAGAGGTGGGCCTCGCGCTGCGCCTCGATGATCCCGACGAGCGAGAGCGACCGCGACATCAGGATGGCCGCCACGAGGGCGAACCCCATCGGGACCTCGTAGCTGATCAGCTGCGCGGCCGATCGGAGGCCTCCCATCAGGGCGTACTTGGAGTTCGAGGCCCAGCCCCCGAGGATGATCCCGTAGACGCCGATCGAGGTGATCGCGACGAGGAGGAGGAGCCCGACGTTCACGTCCGTGCCGTAGAGGCCGGTCTTCACGGCGCCGATGCCGGGGATGTTCCAGACCGTCTCGGGCCCCCACGGGATGAAGGCGTAGACCGTCAGGGCCGGCATCATGACGAGGAGCGGGGCGAGGAAGTGGATTCCGCGCTCCGCGTTCGCCGGGACGACGTCCTCCTTGAAGATGAGCTTGACGACGTCGGCCACCCACTGGAGGACGCCGTTCCAGCCGACCCGGTTCGGTCCCTGCCGGACCTGGAGGCGGGCCAGGACCCGACGCTCGATCAGCGTCAGGATTCCCGCCACGGTCGCCACCACGAGGACGGCGACGACGGCCTTCACGGCCGGAATGACGAGGTTGTAGAGGAGGGCCTCGTTCATCAGCGGTCCACCTCGCCCAGGACGATGTCGATCGTCCCGATGATGGCGACGAGGTCGGCCACGAGGTGCCCCTTCGCCATCTCCGGAAGCGCCTGCAGGTTGATGAAGGACGGCGGCCGGACGCGGAGGCGGTAGGGCTTGTTGCCTCCGTTCGAGACGAGATAGAAGCCCAGCTCTCCCTTCGGCGCCTCGACGGCCGCGTAGACGTCCCCCGCCACCGGCTTGATGACCCGGGGGACCTTCCCGCGGATCTCCCCTTCCGGGTTCCTGAGCAGCCAGTCGCAGCACTGGAGGACGATCCGGCGGCTCTGGCGGAGCTCGGCGACCCGGACGAGGTACCGGTCGTACGTGTCGGCATTCGGGTAGGCCGGAATCTCGAAGTCGAGCTCGGAATAGCACTCGTACGGGATTGCGCGGCGGATGTCCCACTTGAAGCCCGCGCCCCGGAGCGGCGGTCCCGTGACCCCCCACTCGATGCACTGCTCGGCCGTCAGGACGCCGATCCCGACGGTCCGCTGCTTCCAGATCCGGTTCTCGGTCAGGAGGTCCTCGTACTCGTCGACGTTCTTGTCGAAGACCTCGGCGAACGCGCGGGTCCGCTCCACCCAGCCGGGCGGCAGGTCCTCGAGGAGCCCGCCGATCCGCATGCAGTTGAGGGTCAGCCGGGCGCCGCAGTAGTCCTCGAAGAGGTCGAGGATGACCTCCCGCTCCCGGAAGGTGTAGAAGAACGGCGTGATGGCGCCGAGGTCGATCGCGGCCGTCGCGAGCCAGAGGAGGTGCGACGAGATCCGCTGCAGCTCGTCGAGGAGGACGCGGATGTACTGCGCCCGCTTCGGCACCTCGAGAGCGAGGAGCTTCTCGACCGCCAGGCAGTAGGCGTGGTTGTTGGTCGCCGCCGCCACGTAGTCCATCCGGTCCGTGTGCGGGATGACCATCGGGTAGGTCTCGGTCTCGAAGAGCTTCTCCGTGCCGCGGTGGAGGTACCCGACGTCGGGGCGGGCCGAGACGATCCGTTCGCCGTCCACCTTCAGGACGAGCCGGAGCACGCCGTGAGTGGACGGGTGCTGGGGCCCGAAGTTCAGCTCCATCTCGCGGAGGCCGAGCATCGGCTCGCCCGAGTCGGGCACGCTGGCGGCGGTTCCGGCGCGTTCGTCGCTCACGACACGACCTTCTTGTTGGAATCCTTGCCCGAAGGGCCGCCCCCCTCGGGGTAGCGGTCGGGGTAGATGGCGGCGCCCGTGTCGATCCCCTCGATCGGGAAGTCCTTCCGGAACGGATGGCCGGAGAAGCCGTCCCACGTCAGGATCCGGCGGAGGTCGGGGTGCCCGGCGAAGGGGATCCCGAAGAGGTCCCACACTTCGCGCTCCATCCAGTTCGCCGTCAGAAAGACGTTGCACGCGGTCGGGCAGTCCGCTCCGTCGGCCACGCCCGTCCGGACCCGGATCCGCGCGTTCCCCTTCTCGAAGGAGTGGAGCCAGTAGACGACGTCGAAGCGCGGCACGCGCGCCTTCCAGTCCACGGCGGTCAGGTCGACGAGGTACGTGTACTTCTCCGCGTCCTTGAGGAACCGGAGAACCTCGGGCACCTTCTCGGGGGGGACCTCGACGGTCACCTGCCCCACCAGCTCCTTGGCGGCGAGGACGACGCCGGGGAGGGCCGCCGAGAGCCGCTGGACGACGGGGTCGGCCGAGGCATCGTTCACCGTCGGTCCCTTCGGCTTCGGCGGAGCGGGGGGCGTTGCGGGCTTCGCGGCGGCGGGGGCCGCGGGAGGAGGCGTGGGAGGCTTCGTCTCGTCCGTCACGCGCTCTCCGCTCCTTCCTTTCTCAGGACCTTCATCTTCTGGATCTTCTTCTGCAGCTCCATCAGGCCGAAGAGGAGCGCCTCCGGCCGGGGCGGGCAGCCGGGAACGTAGACGTCCACGGGGATGATCCGGTCGACTCCCTGCGTCACGGCGTAGCTCCGGTAGGGGCCGCCGCACATCGCGCACGACCCCATGGCGATGACCCACTTCGGGTCGGCCATCTGGTCGTAGAGGCGCTTGATGATGGGAGCCATCTTCTCGGTCACGGTGCCGGCGACGAGCATCAGGTCGGACTGCCGGGGCGAGCCGCGGAAGACCTCGGCGCCGAAGCGCGACATGTCGTGCCGGCTGTCGACGACGGCCATCATCTCGATCGCGCAGCAGGCGAGGCCGAACTGCATCGGCCAGAGGGAGTTCTTCCGTCCCCAGCTGATCACGGCGTCGACGGTCGTGGTGATGACGTTGTCCGGAAGCGCGTTCTCGATCAGGCCCACGAGAGCGCCCCCCTCTTCCAGACGTAGACGTACCCGATGACGAGGATGTAGAGGAAGACGACCATCTCGACGAACCCGAAGAGAAGGAGCTTGTCGTACATGACGGCCCACGGGAACAGGAAGACGGTCTCCACGTCGAAGACGACGAAGAGGACCGCGATCAGGTAGTACCGGACCGAGAAGCGGTGGTCGAACGCCTCGGTCGGCGCCGCCACGCCGCACTCGTAGGCGGAGAGCTTCGTTGCCGAGGGACGCGACGGCCGGAAGAGGGCCATCAGGACCAGGATGACGACCGGAAGGGCGCCGGCCACCACCGCGAAGTACAGAACGGGAAGGTAGGACGCCATGTCGGGCCCGTCAGTCACGACTCTCTCCCCCCTCGGCCCGGCGCGAGCCGCCCCCGCCGTGGATCTCCGTCACAGCGGGCGATTCTCGATAGG
>Ga0316622_100000254_pt1 | contig 29043 bp, 31 predicted proteins | sample OWC_Aug_OW2_C1_D_FD_207646 | JGI IMG/M metagenome (GOLD analysis project Ga0316622, IMG submission 207646) | Wetland soil microbial communities from Old Woman Creek delta, Ohio, United States - OWC_Aug_OW2_C1_D5_C | ecosystem: Environmental > Terrestrial > Soil > Wetlands | place: USA: Ohio... | reverse complement strand
AGAGGGTGACGCTACCGCGTCGATCATTTCATCCCCTCACCTTGCCTCTCCCGGAGGGAGAGGCAGCAGGAACATTGGTCTGAGGCGCAGCCTCGTTAGTCGTCCTTCGTGAAGCTCTGCAGCAGCTCGCGGAGCGGCTCGAACAAAGCGCCATTGGTGGCGATGATGCCCGGCAGCTTGGGATTGGGCCGGTTGAACCGCAGCGGCCGGCCGTGGATGTCCGTGATCGTTCCACCCCCAGCTTGAATCAGCGCCGCCCCCGCGCACACATCCCACTCGCTCTTCGGCGTCAGGCTGAAGGTCGCGTCGCCCCGACCCGCGGCGACCAGCGCCAGCTTGTACGCCACGCTGCCCGTCAGCACGACGCGCATGAGCGGCCTGAACGGATCCCACTCGCCGCGCTTGTCTTCCGAGCGGCTGGCGAGCACGCACGCCGCCGCCAACTCCCCGACCGCGCTGACGCGCGCCGGTTCGCCGTTCAGCCTCAGCCCACTTCCAGAGGCGGCCGTGAACATCTCCTCACGAATCGGATTGAACTCGACCCCCAGGATCGGTGCGCCGTCTTCGACGAGCGCAATGCAGACGCACAGCTCCGGGATGTGGTTGATGAACTCTTTCGTCCCGTCGAGCGGATCGATGATCCACACCCGGCGCCGCCGCAAGCGCTCATCCGAATCGGCGGTCTCCTCCGAGAGCCAAGCGTCGGCGGGAAACGCCGCCTGAATGATGCTCCGGATTCGCTCGTTGGCCTGCAGATCCGCTTCGGTGACGGGGTTATCGTGCCCCTTCTCGCGCACCTCGTACGCACCTTCGTAGAAGTGGCGGATGATCTCGCCCGCCGCACGCGCCGCCGCTTCCGCGACCGCGAGTTCCTCCCGGAACACCTGGCTCAACCCGGTGCTTGCGACGCCGCATACTGCCGGCGGAGCTGTTCCAGCACTTCGCCCAGCCGGTCGTAGAGACGCTTCAGCGGCCGCGGCTCGTGGTTCGCGATCGCGTAAGCGGCAAGAATCGGTAACGCCACCGTGCTGTCCAGGTAACAGACGACCGTGTCGGGCAACGCGTCGGGATCGACCTTGCCCCAGCTCACCGCCTCGCCCGGCGTCGCCCCCGAGAGCCCCCCGGTGTCCGGCCGGGCATCGGTAATTTGCACGAAGAAGTCGTGACCGTGTTCGGAGATGCCGAGCACCTCCTGAATCTGCGGCTCGGTCTGCAGCATGAAGTTCTTCGGTGACCCACCGCCCAGGATCAACACCGCACTGCGCCCCCCGCGCTGCTTGGCATCCAGGACGATCGCCGCGGTCTCGTTCACGTCGCGCGACACATCGAAGACGAGCCGGTTGTCCTTGAGTGCCAGGGCGGCAACGTTCATGCCGATGGAACTGTCTCCCGGCGACGAGGTGTAGATTGGCACGCCGCACTCGTGCGCCACGGCCATCAGCGAGCGCCGGCTCAGGCCGAGCGCACGCTCGCGTTCGCCGACGTACCTGCCGAGCCGGTAGTGGAACTCGGCGCTGCTCATCGGACGCTGAAACTCCTCACTGGCGATGACCGAGCGGTAGAACGCATCCGTCTCCAACAGCACGTTGTAGTCGAAGAAGATGTCGTAGATGCGGACCACGCCCTCCCGCCGCAGTTCGACGTCATCGACGAACGGCGAGCCCTGGTGCATGTCCAACCCGATGGCATAGTGCGTGTCGTGGTAGAGGTTGGCGCCGGTGCTCGTGATCCAGTCGATGAACCCGTGCTCGATCATCGGCACCAGGGCGGCGATCCCCAGTCCGGCCGGGGTGAGCGCACCGGAGAGGCTGACGCCGACCACGACGTCGTCGCTCAGCATCTTGCGGGTGAAGAGCTGGCAGGCTTCGCGCAGCCGGGCGGCATTGTAAGCGAGAAACGTGCGGTCGACGAGCTCGGTGACGGACAACGTTCCATCGATCGGCTTGGGATCGATCCGTGGGCGGCGAAGATGGCGGCTCGGCGCTCCCATGGCGGGTTTCGCTCCTAGCACCTTCACCCTATCAGAACAATCGTGCGTTCGGAGCTAATGGTAGCGAACGGCGTCGCGCACGGCCGTGATCTCCGCCGCCAGCGCGGCGAGCGTCGTCCGCAGCTCGCGTGCATTCGCATGCAACGCCCGCCCGAGATCTCGTTGTCGCTGCCGCGCGCCGCTCTCGCGCGCGCTCAGATAGCGTGTCTGCAACGCGCCCCGTTCCTGAAACAGCCGATCGGCCTTGGCGAGGGACATGAGCCGCACGCGTTGGCCGTGGTGCTGGTCCGCAGCGACGATGAACCGGGTGAGGAGTCCCGTGTGGTGATTCGCCACCGCCGCGGCGAGCGCGCGGTTGCTGACGGCATACGGGTAGAAGGCGGACTGGAACGCGGCCAACGCTGGCGCGAGCGCTCCGGCTTCCAGCTGTCGGTCACCCTGCGCTGCCCGGGCAACGCAGCGCTGCAACCGCTGGCGTTCGAGGAAGCCACCCAGTGGCAGCCGCGCGGCACTGAGCACGAGACGCAGCAGATACAGCACCAGACCGGCTGACACCAGAGCGAAGAAAGCTCCAAGCGCTGCGTTCCACATGCCAGCGTTTAAGACTAGCACGATCGCCAGCGGAGACGAACGAAACAACGCCCCCTGCCTTGGCTCACCCGCACACCGGAGTTTGACGGCGGCGGCCTGGCCGCCCTATGCTCGTTCCAACACCGGAGACTGGCGCGCATGGACTTCTTTCCGACCGAGGACGTTTTCGTTGGCCGCAGCATGGGCGGCCGCCGCTGCGCGGTCACCGCGGCCGACGTCGCGCGTTACCGCGAGGCAACCGGGGACCATCACCCGTGGTACGAAGGGTCTTCGCCCTTCGGCGGCGCAGTGGCTCCTGCGTTGCTCTACCACTCGGAAGTGTATCGGGATCTGCGCTGGTACCTGCCCAACTTGATCGGCAATCTCCACGCCAAGCAGGAATGGGATCTGTTTCACCCGATGCGGGTTGACGATTCGGTTCAAACGCAGTCGACGGTGGTCGATCGGTACGTCAAACGCAACCGCGAGTATGTCGTCAACGAAGTGCTCATCACGGATCTGGACGGTCGCTGGTTGCAGCGCAGCCGCACACACCAGAGCTTCCTGATCGAGGAGTCCCGCGCCGGATTCGTCGTCGACAAGGACCGCGAGCGTCGTCAGGACCGGCAGTTCGAGGTCGACGCCGGCGCTGGCGACGAGCTGGCCCCGGTGTCAAAGACGGTCACGCTGGAGATGTGCCAGGCATTTTCCGGCCCGAGCAAGAACTACCATACCGACCGGGAGATGGCGCGCGCGCTCGGCTTTCCGGACGTGGTCGTTCAGGGCATGATGTCGGTCTGCTTCATCTCCGAGATCATGACGCGGGCATTCGGTGTCGGCTGGTATTGCGGCGGCAAGCTCAATCTGAATTTGGTGAACGTCCTCTGGGGCGGTGAGCAGGTGACCGCGCGAGGCAGGGTCACCGCGACCGTACCCGAGGGAAGCCGGACGCGGGTGCACGTCGACGTGTGGTGCGAGAAACCGGACGGCACCAAGACGATCGTGGGCACCGCCAGCGCGGTGCGCTGAAGACGCGCTCGCAGCGCCGGAAGGCGGGGCAGCCGTTTCAGGCTCGGCCCGAGCCGAGCGGCCGCCAGCCATGGCGCTTTCCTCGAACGAGGCGGCTCACGCGACCGCCGCGGCCTGGGTGCCGTTGGCTGGGACGGGCGGGAGCGTGACGGTGATATCGAGGATCTGGCGCACCAGGCGCGGATCGACAACGACGCCGTCGAGCGCCCCGTTCCAGCGGGGTCCCCATCGCACGGGCAGCGACCCACGCCGCGGTAAACGCAACCGGCGCAGCCGCCGCGTAGATCCGGTCGGCCGCACTTGGCACCCGAGCAGGGGCCATGGAACGCGTCCACCTTTTCGGGAAGGTCTTGAGCAGCACGGAAGAGAAATGGGAAACTGGAGACAGGAGACCGGAAACTGGAAACTGGTTAATTTGCCGGTTTTTCATTTCCGGTTTTCCCGTTTCCCGTTTTTCATTTCTTCCTGTTCGGTTCCGGCTCTGCCGGGTAGGGAGTGGCGCCGGGGAACCAGCGCGTCAGCGCCTCTCTCGCTGCTGCCTTCGGAGGCGGCTGATCGAGCTCGGTACCGGACAGCGGGTCGTTGCGCAGGACAAACTCCAGCTCCGCGCGAGCCTTCTCTTTTTCGCCAAGCGCGTAGTACGTCTCGGCAAGATAGAAGCGGCCGAGGAGCCTTCCCGGGTATCGGGTCTTCAGATCTTCCAGGTAGCGCCGCGAGCGATCGAGGTCGCGCTTTGGCCATGGAAGCACGTAGTAGTAGCGCCCAAGGACGGTCATCGCCCCTCCGTACTCGAACTCGCGGTCGAGTGCGTACGCCTCGAGCGCCGACGTCTCGATCTTGCCCGCCACTCCATCCATCACCGCCTTCATGATACCGACGGTCATCGCGTACTCACCGACCGAGAGCGCGTAGAAGTAATGCCCCTCGACGCGCGCCGGCTGCAGCGTCTTCGCATGTTCGGCCCACTCCATCGACTTCACCGCCATGGCCTTCTTGAAGAGGCGGTTCGGCTGCGTGTGGGCCACCCAGGCGTACGCTCGGGCAACTCGCCACATGGCCTCGTAGCTTTCAGAATCGATGGCGAGCGCAATCACTCCCAGCGTGATCATGTCGTGCATCGCCTCCGGGGCGTCGCGCTGCGCCCACAGCCGGTCCATGCGTGCGAGGAGGACATCCATCCCGACATCGTCGGCCGGCCCGCGCGCCGGCGCCGTCATGGCGAACAGCGTCAGCGCCATGCATGTCCGCCCGAGCCACGGTCGCACGGCGGCCGGTCTCCACATTGGAAGCCCTCCCTGCAGTCGAACCAGTTAGACCAGGAGCGGCGTCAGAGGCAAGACAGCAGTTGGCAACCGCTACGATTCGTCATCGCGCAACAACCGCACGAGCCAATCCTCCCCAGCATCGGTGGGCGGCGGAATCTCCTCGAATGCGATTTTCGCGTGAAGCGAGTCGAGGACTCCCCGCGCGACGTCAAGGAAGTCATGGCTCACGAACAGCACGATGATCGCTGCGTGGCGATCCATGGTTCGGACCACCGCGACGCCCTCGTACGACTCGAAAAGAAACTTGAGCAGGGCAATGTCGGGCGGTGACAATTTCAGAAAGATCGCGTCGAGCTTTCCGGTCATTCTCGATGAGCCGTCAGCAATCAGCTTTCAACCGTCGGTTTCAAGGACCAGCGTCGCATGAGGGCCGAGGGAGAGCGGCTGACCGCTGAGCGCTGAGCGCCACGCGCGGTCATCGGCTCGATCCGCCAGCGATCGAGCAACTCGAAAGCCAGGAGCTTCTGGTACTCGATGATCACGCGCCGCCGAAACGTCCGGTTGTGCCACCAGCGCTGGGCCTGGAAGTTGTCGTAGCGCGACGGGCAGCTGATGATGCGGATGTCCGGCCCCGCAAGGTGCCGATAGATGAGTGCGGCCCGGCGGGAATGGTATTTCGACGTGACCAGCAGAACCACCCGATAGCCCTGGTCACGCGCGTAGCGAAGGATCGTCAACGCCTCGTCGTAGGTGCTCCCCTCCGACCCCCCGATGTCGGTGATCGCGTCGCCTGGCACCCCGAGCTGCTCCGCTACCGAGCGGTTGAGCTCGTGCGACTGGGGGATCTTCACGCCCATCGATTGCAGCTGGCGGAAGCCGGAGGGAGCCTGCCCGCGGGAGTTGATGATCCGCGATGCGACACCCTCTTTGTAGAGGGCCACGGCCTCCAAAATCCGGTCCGGCACCGAACCCGCAAGCACGACGATGGCATCAGCCGCCGCCGGCTCGCCTGCATCGACCAGGTACTGGCCCATCGCTTCCAGCAATGGTTCGCGAACGAGATACCCGAGCGCGAGAGCCGCCAGCACAACAACCAGGGCGCGCCGCATGGCCGTGGTGGCGGTGCTGACGGGCGAGGCATGGTCAGGCAGAGACGACATGGAGGGGTTGTAGCACGCGGCCGATTGTCGGGGCAGGGGCTCCCCCGCCCTCGGACGGAACCCTCGGCGTCGCGCACAACAACGAAAACGGGACGACGAGAACACGGACGACACTCAAACCCGAGAAGCTCAAGTCCAAGTTGTCTTGCCGTCGGGTTGGCGCTAAATATGTGCGTATTGATCTCTGAAAGGAGCATCGGGATGAAAAGGATCCCTGCCGTTCTGTTTGCGTTGGCGCTGCTGGGTCCGGCCGCCACCATGAGCGTCATTCCCTCAGCATGCGCGCAGCCCGCGGAGCACCAGTACGTGATTGGCGTCTCCGGCATGACGTGACCGTCGAGCTGTACAGCCAGGGTCCGTGAGGCCCTCCAGAGTCTGCCAGAGGTCGCAAAGGTCGAAGTCGATTTCAATCAGAAGACGGCCACGGTGACGATGAAAGGCTCGAGCAGCCTGCCCAAGGAAAGCGCGGAGCAAGCGCTGAAGGCGAAAGGGTACGGTATCACGAGCTTTACGCGGAAAGACGAAACGAGAGAGAAGGGATCGTAGATGAACCATCTCCGGGTTCTGATGGCGAGTGTGGCCCTGCTTGGCCTGGTCGGATGCGCCGCGAAGAAACATCTGACGGCGGACGCGTACTTCCACCAAGCCTCCGAGGACCTGGGGGACGGAGCCTACCAGCCGGCGGTCGAGAACTATCGCGAACTGCTCGACCAGTACCCGTTCAGCGAGTATAGCGAAGAAGCCGAGCTGAAGATCGGGCACGCCCAGTACCTCAGCGGGTCGTGCCCGGAGGCCATTGCGGCGTTCACCGACTTCCAGCGCCGCCATCCCACCAGCCCGTACCTGGCGTTCGTCGGCTACCTGATCGGCCAGTGTTACGAACAGCAGATGCGTCCCCCCGACCGCGACCAGACCGCCTCGCAGAACGCCCATGCCTACTATGCGGCCCTCAAGCAGCAGTATCCAGACAGCCCCTTCGCCGATCTCGCCCAGGAGGACCTCAACCGCTGCCGCGAAAGTCTAGCGCAGCACGAAGCGCAGGTTGCCAGCTTCTACTCGCGCCATGGGAATTCGAAGGCGGCCGAGTATCGCTGGCTCGATCTCGTGAACCGTTTCAATGACACCGACACTGCGGCTGAAGCGCTCTACAGCCTCGGACAGATGTATCAGAAGCGCGGCGACGACGCGCAGGCCATGTTCGCCTTCGCGGCCGTGACGCAGTACCATCCCGACAATGGCATCGCGGGGAAGGCTCGCGGCGCCCTCGAAGAGCTTACCGCGAAGCACTCGATGCCGGACGGCGATCCGTTGGTTGCCCTCAAAGCCGAGACCGGGCGGTCACGAACCTTGGCACTGGCCGAGGTGGTCGATGTTCCCGGGTTGGAGCCGAAACGGAATCCCCCCACCGGTCCCGCACTGGGCGGGGCACCGGACGCTGGCCCGTTCGGCGGACGGTACTAGGACGATCCTACGAGCGTAGGAGGGCTCCGACGAGCAGGTTGACACAAAATCGGCGCTCACGTACATGATTTTGCTATGAGCTGAACGAAAACCAGACATAAGAACTGGATGCCTTATCCAGAGTGGCAGAGGGACAGGCCCGACGAAGCCACAGCAACCGATCCCGGGCGCACCGGGAAGTGGTGCTAATTCCTGCTGGGTAATCTCCTCACGGAGACCCGGAGAGATAAGAGACAGAGAACAGCCTCTACCCCTCCCCGGGGCAGAGGCTTTTTTGTTTCTGTTTGGAACATGAGATCGCAACAACAACTGCCGGATACCGAGATCGAGCGGCGCGGCCGGGAAGGTCGCCAGCTACGCGACGCGCTCGCGGAGTCCCGGGTGCTGATCGTCGGGACCGGGGCGCTGGGTTGTCCGGCAGCGTTCCAGCTCGCGGCGGCCGGGGTCGGTACACTCCTGCTCCTCGACCCCGACGTGGTCGAACTCTCGAACCTGCATCGGCAGATACTCCACCGGACCAGCACGCTCGGCGTGCCGAAAGTGGAGTCCGCCGCGGCGCGCTTGCGCACGCTCCAACCGGACGCTCGGGTCGAGTGCCATACCGGGCGACTGACCGCACAGAACGTCACCCGCTTTTTCCGCGACGCCGACTTCGTCATCGACGCAACCGACTCGGTTGGCGCGAAGTTCCTGATCAACGACGGGGCGGTGCTCCTTCGACGCCCGTACTCCCATGCCGGGGTCCTGGGCTTCTTGGGCCAGACGATGACCGTCGTACCGGGACAGACCGCGTGTTACCGTTGCCTTTTCCCCGAACCGCCGCCGGCGGACGCGATCCCGACCTGCCAGGAAGCTGGGGTCATCGGCGCGGTCGCCGGTGTCATTGGCTCGGTACAGGCCGCCGAGGCGATCAAGCACCTGGCGGGCGCGGCCCCGGCGTTGGCCGATCGACTCTTGACCTTCGACGCGTTGTCTCGACGCTGGCGGACAGTGGCGCTGGCACGCAACCCGCGCTGTCCCGCCTGCGGCGAGCAGCCGTCGATCGCTGCGCTTCCCGGCGACGACGCGGAAACGATGAGGATTCACCTATGAGCTACGTCACTGGGTTGCGGTGTCGCGAGTGCGGGGCCGAGTATCCGCAAGAGCCCTTCCACGTCTGCGACCAATGTTTCGGTCCCCTCGAAGTGGTATACGACTATGCCGCGATCGGCCGTGCACTGAGTCGCGAACGCATCGCGGCGCGGCCCCGCAACCTGTGGCGCTATCGCGAACTGTTGCCGATCGATGGCGAGCCGCAGGTGGGCCCGTATTCGGGTTTCACGCCGCTGGTGAAAGCCGACCGCCTCGCCGAGGTCCTCGGGGTCAAAGAGCTCTACGTCAAGGACGACTCGGTGAACCACCCAACGTTTTCGTACAAGGACCGAGTCGTCTCGGTGGCCATTTCGAAGGCCATCGAGTTCAACTTCGACACCGTCTCCTGCGCATCGACCGGCAACCTCGCCAATAGCGTGTCCGCACACGCCGCCCGCGCCGGCCTGTCGTGCTTCATCTTCATCCCTGACAACCTGGAGCAGGGCAAGATCATCGGGTCGGCGATCTACAACCCGCGCACGGTGGCGATTCGAGGCAACTACGACGACGTGAACCGCCTGTGCAGCGAGATTGCGGACAAGTACCGCTGGGCCTTCGTAAACATCAACATTCGTCCGTACTACACCGAGGGCGCCAAGACCTACGGGTTTGAGATCGCCGAGCAGCTCGGCTGGCGCCTGCCCCGGCACGTCATCGTACCGACGGCGGGGGGGACGATTCTCCCGAAGGTTGCCAAGGCCTTCCGCGAGCTCGCGGAGATTGGCTTGGTCGAGGCATCGATGCCAAAGATCTATTCAGCCCAAGCCGCCGGGTGTGCGCCGGTCGTCAACGCCATCCATCGTGGCAGCGACCTCATCCAGCCGGTGAAGCCGGACACCATCGCCAAGTCGATAGCCATCGGCAACCCGGCCGATGGCTATTACGTGCTCAAGGCGGTGCGCGAATCCGGCGGATGGGGCGAAGCGGCCACCGATGCCGAGATCGTCGATGGCATCCGCTTGCTGGCCCGCACGGAAGGCATCTTCACCGAGCCGGCGGGCGGGACGACGGTGGCGGTCACCAAGAAGTTGATCGAACAGGGGAGAATCCCTCGCGACGAGAGCATCGTCATCAGTGTCACCGGCAACGGCTACAAGACCCTCGAGGCCGTCGCCGCCGGGGTCGCCAGTCCGTTTGTCATCGATGCTCGCCTGCAGGAGTTCGACAGCCTCCACCAGCGGTTGGTCGAACCCCGAGCCGCGCGGCTCGCCGGGGCTTGAATCGACAGGAAGGAGAGCGTGGTATGAGTGTGCACGTGCGGATCCCGACGCCTCTACGGCGTTTCACCGGTGGGGCCGAAGAGGTATCGGCGGGCGGGACCACGGTGGGTCATGTCGTCGACGATCTGGAACGACAGTTTCCCGGGATCAAGGAACGGCTGTGCGACGAGGACGGGAAGGTTCGCCGCTTCGTCAACCTGTACGTCAACGGCGATGACATTCGATTTCTCAGCAACCTCGAGACCGCCGTCAAAGACGGGGACGAGCTGTCCATCGTTCCGGCGATCGCGGGAGGCTGAGAACGAATGCCTGCCGGAGCAAGCAGTGCAGCCGTGACCGAGGAGATCCCCGAGCTCGCTCTCCCGAGCCGCGCCCACTCGGCGCTGGACCTGATCGGTCATACGCCGCTGGTCGACCTCACCGGATTCGACCCCAGCATCTCGCCGCGCGTGCGCCTATATGCAAAGCTCGAAGGGTTCAATCCCGGGGGATCGGTAAAGGATCGGCCGGCGCTGTGGATGGTCCGGCACGGTCTTGCCACCGGTGCGCTGCGGCCCGGCAAGACCATCATCGACTCGACCTCTGGTAATACCGGTATCGCCCTGGCGATGATCGGTGCCGTGCTCGGCTATCCGGTGGTCTTGGTCATGCCCGACAACGTCAGCCGCGAGCGCAAACGCATCATCCACGCGTTCGGCGCGAAGATGATCCTCAGCAGCGGCCTGGAAGGATCGGACGGCGCCATCCTGCTGTGCCGGCGCATCATTGCTGAGAACCCGGAGCGCTACTTTAAACCGGACCAGTACTTCAACGAGATGAACCCTCGATCCCACTACGAGAGCACCGGGCCCGAGATTTGGGGCGATACGCACGGCACCGTCACCCATTTTGTTGCCGGTATCGGCACCGGCGGAACGATCATGGGCACGGGTCGCTATCTCAAGGAGCGAAACCCGCAGATCCAGGTCATCGCGGCGGAGCCCGATGATCCCTGGCATGGGATCGAGGGGCTGAAGCACATGGCCACTTCGATCGTCCCCGGCATCTATCACGAAGAGGAACTGGACGGAATAATTCCGGTGCCGACGGAAGGGGCCTACGAACTCGTCTGCCGCCTCGGCGCAGGTCGGGGGCTCGTCGTTGGCCAGTCGTCGGGTGCGGCGCTCTACGCAGCGCTGCAGCTGGCCCGCACATTCCGCGAAGGCGTCATCGTGATGATCTTCTGTGACTTCGGGGACCGGTATCTCAGTACGAACCTATGGATCGGTTGGCCGCAATGGCAGCAAAAACGACGCGGCGCATGACGCCGAAAAGCAAGAGGCCCCGGGTGGAAGTGCGGGAGAAAGTGTATCTGACCTACCCGCCGCACCTGATCAAGGAACCCCTCATTTACGAGCTCGGCCGCAAGTTCGCCGTCGTGACCAACATCCGCGGCGCAAACGTCTCCGGCACCATGGGGCTGGTGGCGCTCGAGCTCGATGGGACGCGCCGCGAGATCGACCGCGCCATCGAATGGCTGCGGGCGCGCGGGGTCACGGTGGAACCGATAGAAAAGAACGTCATCGAGTGAGGAACGCCACGATGCCGCTCACCGAGACCCAGATCGACCGGTACAGCCGGCAGATTGTGTTGCCCGCGGTCGGCGGTCGCGGGCAGGAAGCGCTCCTGGGTTGCGCGGTGGCGATCGTCGGCACCGGGCAACTTGCCCGCCTGACCGCGCTGTACCTCGCCGGTGCCGGCATCGGCCGGCTGGACGTTCTGGGACTCGTGGACGATGCCGGCATCGATTGGTTTCGTGAAGAGATCCCCGATCTGAACCCGGACGTCACCGTTGAGGCGAGGCTCTTCCCGCGAAGCACAGCGCAGTCCGCCGTGTGGGGCGCGCCGTATCACCTCCTGCTCGACACCACCGGCGAACCCGCCGCGCTCGACCGGCTGAATGCGGCAGCGCTTGCGCACCGGCTTCCGCTCGTCGCGGGGGGCGTGAACGGTTCGCAGGGTTGGCTGGCTGTCTTCCACGGGGATGAGCGTGCGGCTCCCTGTGTGCGCTGTGCCGAAAGCGCGCTGCGGGCCGTTGCGGATCGACGCGGCGATACGCCGCTGACGCCCTCGGTGACGGGGGTGATCGCTTCGCTGCAAGCGCTCGAGGTCATCAAGCTCCGGCTCGCCATCGGGACCGACGCTGCCGGTCGGTGGTTGCAATACGACGCCGAAGCGCTGACAATGACGGAACTGCCGCTCAGCAAACTCCCAGACTGTCCTGCCTGCGCCCGAGGTTGAGCGCGCAGAATTGACCGATGGCTTCCAATCCCGGACTCCTCAAGCTGGACTTGGCGATCCGCGGCGCGCGGTTGGACGAGCACCTGCGTCACCGGCCGGACATCGTTCGGGTGCCCTGGGTGCGGGACTACGTGGCGCGCAGCATCGAGCTCGTCCTCCCCGAGGACATCTGGGTGAGCGTTCCGATCCAGGAGCGTTTCACTGAGAGCTCGCCATACCTGTTGACCGCCGACGGCGACCGCTTCTGGGTGGCGACCAACGGTGAACGCTGCGAGGTCCGCGTCGTACCGCAACCGGCGTACTACGCCGACGCCACGCATTCGGGGACCCCGATGTGGCGGTGGGCACCGCGTACGGCGGCCACGTCACCATCAACCCCGCGGTCACCTGCGCCTTCACCACACTGAGCGCCCCGTGTCGCTTCTGCGACATCGGCGCCCAGTCGCGCGCCGGCGAAGCGCCGCTCAGCGTCGACGATGTGTTGGAAACGGTGCGCGCCGCCTTTGCCGAGGGCGCAGTGGAGTACGTGTGTTTCCACATTGGGTACCTCGAGGGAGAGGACGCGGGCATTCAGTTCCTCGAACCCTACGTGGACGCCATCAAGAAGCAGTTCGACACGATGGTGGCGACACAGCTGCAGCCGCCAGTCGACAATCGCTGGATCGATCGGACCTATGCCATGGGCGTCGATGCGCTCAGCTACAGCGTCGAGATCTACGACCCGGAACTGCTGCAGCGCTACCGCCCGGGCAAGGCGAAGCAGGTCGGGCGTGACCGGTACTACGACGCGCTCGCGTATGCCGCCACCATCTTCCCGAGCGGCACCGTCTGGAGCGACCTGATCGTCCGCATCGACGATGGCGGGGATCGATGCGCTCGTTCGCATCGGTGTGCTGCCCGTCTTGTCGCTGTTCCGCCCGCTCGAGGACACCCAGCTCGGCAGTCATCCCTTGCCGGCGACCGCCGACGTGGCGCCGGTGTTCGCCCATCTCTTCAGCACCGTTCGGAACGCGAGAATCAACATGAACTGGGTGCGCGACCTCAGCTTTGCCATCACGCCCCTGGAGGCCCGGTTCTTCGCTGGGGACGAGGCGCGCGGTGCGGTGGGCGTGGGGAGCCAGTTCTACCGCACTCGACTCGGCACGATGACGGCCCGCAACCTCTCTCGCTTGCGCCGCCGGCGGCGGGTGCGAAAGGTCAGCGATTCCTTCGACTCGTCGCACTTGTAGTTCTCAATTCTGCGGGGGCTTCGCATCACCCCTCATCCGCCTGAGTCGTACGCATGGCCGCTCCCTCTGACGTCGTCATCGACACTCGCCCGCTCTGGCAGCTGCTGATCAGCCGCGGGAGGCAGCCGCTGCTGCTGCTCGCGGGCGCGGTCATGTACTAAGGAATCCGCGCCCTGCCCCAACCCGAGGGGTTGTCGACCGAAGGACAAGCCGCGCTCGCGGTGTTCGCCCTGTGCGTCCTCTACTGGGTGTTCGGCCGCGATGAACTTCTTGATCATCCTCGAGATCGCCTCGGTTCTCCGCCTCCCCCCCGGCGGAGCCGGTATGGCAAGGCGCTCTTCCTCGCGATGGCCTGGGGCAGCTCCATCGGGGGTGTCGCAACGCTCCTCGGTGGCGGCCGCGCGCCGGTGGCGCTCGGGATCTTGAAAGAGGTGGGGCGATTTGCCTGGGCGCCGCCATGAACAAGTCCGGCGCCTCAGCGTGGGTTGCACAGAGCTCCTGGATCGGCTGTCGACCAGGCTCGACGAAGGCGGGCTGATGGGCGAGAAAGTAAGTGACTCGGTCCGCCACACGCTGGCCCGCGAGTATCGCGCCCGGGCGGAAAGCCTCGTGGACGGGATCGCAAAGCAGGCCCAAAGCGAGGGGGTGTCGGCCCAGCCGCTGATCGAAGAGGGGGATCCAAGTGAGATTTGCAGCCGCCTGGTACGCCAGCACGACATCGCGCTGGCGATCCTGGTGGCGGAACGGCGATCCTGGCTCACCCGGCTGCTCTCAGGCAGCGCCGCGCCGGGGCCGGGGCTGCCGGGCTGCGAGGTCCGGATAATGGAGGAGTAGCACGGCTACGCCTCGGGCACATCGCGGATCGCTCATCGATTCAGCGCTGAGCGACGCACGATGTGCGTCAAGCGACAGGCGGGTCTAACGCGGCACGATGCTGACCGAGACGCCGAAGACGTTCTCGAGCAGCAGGTGCGCGGTCAGCAGCGCGGTGAGCAACGTGCCCAGGGACAGGAGGGCGACTCCGGAGACCAGCACGAGCGCCAGAATTGAGCTGAGGGCCAACGCGGGCGCCAGCCACCACGGGCCCGCCACCATCGGCCCCCACAGCATGATCAACCGTCGAGCCGTCTCCCAGTGGCCGCTGAACTCGCGCCACATCTGCGACAGGATATCGTCCACCACTCACCTCGGCACAGCGTTCGTATCCGCTGCGATCGCGATGATCAGGCGGCCTTCTTGGTGCCGGGGGCCGCCGACCAGGAACGTGCCTTGGTTACGCAGCCCGAGCACCGTATCGAACAACGGTCGCGAGCCCTCGACCAAGATCAGCTTCATCGACACGCGATTGTCTTTGCACTCGCGAGGGATCACCAGCAGATAGCGCCCACCGGGCAAGTCGAACCCCGCCTGCCGGCCCCAGGAAACCATTCGCCGTTCTTCCTTGATCAACCGATAGGACGTGTACTGGAACAGCGAATCAAACTGCCGCCGGAGACTCGCCAGCCGCTGATCGAAGACCTGCCCTGCGTTGCTCGCCACCACCGCCCCGATCCGCACCTCGACACCCCCGCTCTCTTCGGCCTTCGCCTCCAGCGCGACGACGCACGCCGCCCACAGGGAGAGCATTCCCATCGCAATCGCCGTACGTCGGTTCACGGGAGCCCTCCTGGTTCCTCTGTCCCGGCACCTTCCTCGTCGGAAATCCAAAGCACCATGGTATTCGTTTCCGGCTCACTCAGCAGCGCCATCGAATCCACGTGACTCTCGACCACATCCAGGTTGGCGCTATTGTCGACGCCGGCAATCTGGGGCGGTCGCGCATCCTTGGCGGCCGGCGACAGCGCAAACGCCAACAAGGCGGCCGCACCCAAAGCAGCGAGCGCCGACGCCGGCCACGTCCAGTCGTACTGGTGGGTCTCCCACCAGGAACGCGCTCTCACCATCCAAGAGGGGGGCACGACGTTGATCCGCGGTTCGATGCCCGACCAGAGCCCGCTGAGATCCACTTCGTCCGCTCGAACCGTAACGGCGTTCACGACCAGATCCTGGATTCGCTCCAGCTGCTGCAGTTCCTGTTCGCAGCTCGGACAGCGCGTGCTGTGCAGCGCCACGCCCCGCAGCTGACGGGCATCAAGTTCCCCGTCGAAGAAAAGCGGCAGCAGCGGGTGCGCTTCACGGCAGTTCATGCGGCACTGGCTCTCGTCGCTCGACACGAGTCCGCGGGCACGTGCGGCGCAGGATGCGCACGGCAATTCAACGCGGGGCTGGCGCACGTCACGGTCACAGACAATCTCGCAACTTGCTCTGTAACTTCTTGCGCGCGTAATGCAGACGGCTCATGACGGTGCCTTTCGAACACTTCATGACCCGGCTGATATCCTCGTAGGATAGCCCCTCGACTTCGCGCAGGAGTATGACGGCTTTGTGATCCGGGGTCAACTCGCTGATTGCCTCCGCCACACGATCGCCAATCTCTCGCGCGCTGGCTCGATTGTACGGATCGCTGAGCTGGGAGTCGGGGATGTTGGGCTCGAGATCCTCCCCGGTGATCCGGTCCACCAGTGAAACCGTCGGATGCCGCCGATCCCGGCGGCGGAAGTCGATGGCCAAGTTGACCACGATGCGGTACAGCCATGTATAGAAGCTCGATTCCCCTTTGAACTTGCTCAGGTTCTCGTATGCCTTGACGAAGGTCTCTTGAGTAAGCTCAAGCGCATCCTCACGGTTCTGCACCATTCCCATGGCAATGGACAGAACCTTCCGCTGATACCGCTCGACGAGTTCGCGAAACGCCTCTTTCTCCCCGCGGCGGCTCTCACGGACCAACTCCCGGTCAGTACGCTCCACGGGGCTTTATCCTAGTCGAATAGACGGGCGCATAACTGGGGTTATTCAGGGTTTTTCTCGTTCGAGATCAATGAGCCTCCGCCCACGTCCGGCCGACCCCAATGTCGACGCGGAGCGGCACGCTGAGCGGCATGACTCCTTCCATCTCCTCGCGCACGGCCGACTTCGTCGCCTCGACGTCGGGCTCCGCGACCTCCAGAAGCAGCTCATCATGCACCTGCAGTAGCAGGGCAGCTCGCAAGTGCTCGCGCGGCAACCGCCGCTCGACCGCCACCATCGCCATCTTGATGAGGTCGGCAGCCGATCCCTGGATCGGGGTGTTCGTGGCGGCCCGCTCCGCCGCCTGGACGACGCCACGGTCGGTGCCGCGGATCTCCGGTATTGCCCGGCGTCGACCCATGATCGTTGTCACATATCCCAGTGAGCGGGCCTGGTCGATTACGGACTGCATGTACGTGCGAACCCCCGCGTATCGCGAGAAGTACTGTTCAATGTAGCGCTGGGCTTCCGCCAGCGAGATGCCCAATTCTTGGGCAAGTCTCTGATGGCCCATACCATAGATGATGCCGAAGTTAATCACCTTTGCGGCCCGGCGCATGTCCGCGCTCACCAGGCCCGGGAGCACGCCAAACACCTCCGCGGCGGTGCGGAGGTGGATGTCCTGATCGGTACGGAAGGCCTCGACGAACGCTGGGTCAGATGACAGATGGGTGAGAATCCGCAACTCGATCTGCGAATAGTCGGCGGCGAGCAGGACGTGTCCCGGCGGGGCGACAAAGGCGCCACGGATGCGCCGCCCCTCGTCGCCCCGAACGGGGATGTTCTGCAAGTTTGGATCGCTCGAGCTCAGGCGGCCGGTGGCCGTCACGGTTTGGTTGAAGGTCGTGTGCAGCCTCCCGGTGATCGGGTTGACCGCCGCCGGTAGCGCATCGACGTAGGTCGACTTCAGCTTGGCGAGTGCCCGATAGTCGAGGATCTTCGCGGGGAGCTGGTGCACGCGGGCCAGGCGCGTGAGCACATCGACGTCGGTCGAGTACCCTGTTTTTCCTCGCCGAACCCCCTGCTTCGGCAGGCCGAGCCGGTCGAACAGGATGGTCCGCAGCTGGGCGGAGGAGTTGATGTTGAACTCGCCGCCGGCCAGGTCGTAGATGTCCCGCATCAACCCATCCAAGCGGGTGGCGAACTCACGGCTGATGCCTTGCAACCGCGGCACATCGATGAGGATCCCGCGCCGTTCCATCTGCGCGAGGACATGTGTGAGCGGCATCTCCACGTCGAAAAACAACCGCTCGAGCTGGTCCTCGCGCAGCCGTCCGGCAAACCGCTCCCGCAGCGGGTGCAGGAGGCTCGCACCGGTCGCCGCCGCCTCGTCGCTCTCCCGGAAGCCCCCGAGGTGGACCCCGAGCACGTCCGACACCAGATCTTCCAGCCGGTGGGTTGCCGCGCCACCGAGCAGGTAGGACGCGATCATGACGTCGAAGCCGACGTTGCGCAGACGGAGATCCCGTGCGCCGAGCGCGAGCAGATCGCGCTTCAGATCGTGCGCAACGATCTCGACGTCGACGTCATTCAAGAGCGGCGCCAAGGCGCAGCGCGCGTCCGCGTCATCCAGGGACACCACCATCGGTGGCCCGCTGCGGCCACAGAGCACCAGCGCGCGCCCCGGCGTCGTCACCGCAGGCCCGGCGTCGGTTCGCGTGACCAGGGCAAGCCGACGATCGCGCCTGATCGCCTCGCACTCCTGGCGGATCTCGCCGGGGTCACGCAAGGTCGGGGCCGCGACGGTGAGCGGCGGAGCGCTCTCCGACAGCTGGCGAAGCAGCGACTGGAACCCCAGGCGAGCGAAGAGCGCACGCAGGGCATCTGTATCGGGGCCCGTCAGACGGAAGCGCTCCAGGGAGCAGTCGACCGGGACATCGCGCTTGGCCGTCGCCAGAGCCCGGCTCATCCTGGCGACGTCAACGCTCGCGCGAAGACGCTCCGCGATCGCCTTGGCGCCGCGCAGCTTCATGTGCTCGACCTCGGGGAGGTGGCTCAGCACCCCTTCGAGATCGCCGAACTCCCGAATCAGCGCGACCGCCGTCTTCTCACCAATGCCCTTCACCCCGGGAATGTTGTCGATGGCGTCCCCCATCAACGCCAGCACATCGATGACCCGCGCCGGGGCGACACCGAATTTCGCCTCGACCGCCGCTTCATCGATCCAGCGGTCGCGCATCGTATCCCAGAGCCGGACTCGCGGCCCGACCAGCTGCATGAGGTCCTTGTCGCCGGTGATGATCACGCACTCGGCCTCTTCCGCGGCCAGGCGATCGACGACCGTCGCGATGACGTCGTCGGCCTCCACTCCGGGAATGGACAGTACCGAGATGCGAAACCCCTCCACCACCCGATGGACGAAGTCCATCTGCGCCGTCAGATCCGGCGGCGTGGGGGCGCGATTGGCTTTGTAGTCGGCAAATTGGTCATCGCGAAACGTTTTGCCCGGTGCATCGAAGACGACTCCCAGATACTGCGGCTTCACCTCGTTCAGGAGCTTGAGCAACATGGTGGTGAACCCGTACACGGCATTGGTCGGCAGCCCGTTCGGAGCAGTGAGCGGCGGCAGCGCGAAGAACGCGCGATACACGTACGAGCTGCCGTCGATGAGGTAGAGCCGCGGGGAGTTACCGGCCATGAGCGGTGGCGCGGACGCTAACAAAAGGGCTCGCGTTCAGCAACGAATGGAGATTCGAATGGAGATTCGACCCCTCCGACAGTAGCCGGCGACAGTAGCCGGCTTGACAACCTCGGGGTCGCTGATTAAACGGCAAGCGCTCTCGCGCCGAAATTTTCGGTGAATCTTGTGAAAGCTTGAACGTCAACAAAGTTCCGAAAGTGTGGCTATGATCGAGGTCCGCAACCTGACCAAGCGGTACGGCGACCTGGTCGCGGTCGACCACGTCTCGTTCACCGCGCAGAAAGGTGAAATTCTGGGGTTCCTGGGCCCAAACGGGGCTGGGAAGACCACGACGATGCGGATCATCACCGGGTTCCTGCCCGCCACCAGCGGGACCGTGAAGGTCGCCGGCTTCGATATCTTCAACGAATCCCACGAGGTCCGCAAGCGGATCGGGTACCTCCCGGAGAACCCACCACTCTACAACGACATGACCGTGACGACGTATCTCGACTTCGTGGCGCGGATCAAAGGTGTCCCGCGATCGGAGGCGCCCGGAGCACGGGCGCGGGTGGTCGAGACGTGCGGGCTCACCGGTGTCGACCGGCGTGTGCTGGGCCATCTCTCCAAGGGGTTCCGTCAACGCGTCGGCCTGGCGCAGGCACTCATCCATAATCCGAGCGTCCTGGTTCTAGATGAGCCCACCATCGGGCTCGATCCGCGGCAGATTATCGACATCCGCGCGCTGATCCGCGAGCTCGCCGCCGAGCGCACCGTGATTCTCTCGACCCACATTCTGCCCGAGGTCGCGCAACTCTGCCACAAAGTCGTCATCATCAATGAGGGACGGATCGCCGCGGAAGACCGTCTGGAGAACCTGACCCGCGAGCTCAGCCTCGAGGAGGTGTTCCTGCGCGCGATCAGCGGGGACGGCAAAGCTGCCGCCGAGGAGGCCCGGCCGTGAGAAATGCGCTCGCCATCGCCGGGAAGGACATCCGATCGTACTTCGTCTCGCCGACCGCCTATGTGGTGATGACGGGGTTCCTGCTCTTGGGCGGGTGGTTCTTTTTCAATCTGCTGGCGCGCTTCAATTTCCTGCTGCAGATGTACGCGAGCTTCCGCAACCCGCAGGCGCTGGAGCAACTGAATCTGAACGAATTCGTCATCGCACCGCTGCTGCACAACCTCTCCGTCGTGCTCGTGATTCTCGTGCCGGTCATCACTATGCGGTCGTTCGCCGAGGAGAAGAAGGTCGGCACTTACGAGCTGTTGATGACCGCCCCGCTCACCATCACGGAGATTGTCCTCGGCAAGTTCATCGCCGCCTTCGTGTTCGTCTTCCTCATGCTGCTGCTGACCGGCATCTACCCCGTCATCCTGCTCGCGTACGGGAACCCGGAGATGGGCGTCATTCTGGGAGGTTTCCTCGGCCTCTTGCTGCTCGCCACCGCCTTCCTCGCCCTCGGGCTGTTGACCTCCTCGCTGACCGAAAACCAGATCATCGCGGCCGTGAGTTGCCTGGTTCTCCTCCTGCTGCTCTACGTGATCTCCTGGCCCGCCGACACGGCCGGTGAGGGCCTGGGATCGGTCCTGCGTTACTTGTCACTCACGGAGCACTTTGGGGAGATGGTCAAGGGCGTGATCGACACGAAGGACCTGGCCTACTTCGCCATCGTCACCGTGCTCGCGCTCTTCCTGACCCACCGCTCGGTGGAGTCGCTTCGCTGGAGATAGACGGTGCGTCGCTCGAGTGGACTTCTCGGCATTCTCGGCATCACCTTCCTGCTGTTTGCGGCGGTGGCCTTCTGGCTCACGCGCGCTCGCGGTCCCTTCGACGTGCTGTACATTGCCGTCCACGGTGGCGCCGGCCTGCTGTTGCTCATCGCGTACCTCAGCGCGGGACTGGACAACCTCCGTGATTTCCTCGGCGAGCGTTCGACCAAGTACGGCGCGAACACCATCCTGGCGTCGGTTTTGTTCCTCGGCATCCTCGCCGCCCTCGGTTACCTCTCGACCCGCTACCACCGCCGCTTCGATCTGACCGAAGCCAACGTGTTCAGTCTCTCGCCGCAGTCGGCGCAGGTCGTCAAGAACCTGGATAAGGACTTGCGCCTCCAGGCGTTTGTCGAAGGCGGAATCAACCCGCAGCTCCGCGACATGCTCGACAGCTACCGATATGCTTCGAGCAAAGTCGGCTTCGAGATGATCGACCCCGACCGCAATCCCGAGCTGGCGGAGCAGTACAAGATCAGCCAGTACAACACCGTCCGCGTCCAGTACGGGGAGGCGTCGACCACCGTCACCAAGCCGACGGAGGAGGCCGTCACCAACGCGATCATCAAGCTCACGCGCGCGGCGCAGCAAACCGCGTGCTTTGTCGAGGGCCACGGCGAGCCGGACATCGATGCGGCTGAGGACGCGCGCGGGATGTCCCAGGCCAAGGTAGCGCTGCAGAACGAGAACTACGAGGTCAAGAAGATCCTGCTCCTCAACCGCGAGGACGTTCCCGCCGAGTGTTCTGTTGTTGTGGTGACGGGTCCGGTGAAGCCGTACCTGGAGCATGAGCTGAAGGCCCTGGAGAAATATCTCCGCGGCGGTGGTCGCGCCGTCTTCATGATTCCGCCGCGCGCCGGCGCCGAGTTTCAACCCTTTCTCGCCAACTGGGGCGTGACGCTCGGAGACGATGTGGTCGTCGACCAGGTGCTACGGCTCTTCCAGGGTCCTGCCCTGGGCTTGGAACCCCTGGCCGAAACCTACGGCGCTCACGACATCACCAGGGATTTCAAGGGACGGACGGTGTTCCCGATGACGCGCTCGGTACAGAGCGACGCGGCAGGCAAGAAGGGTTTACAGGTCACGGAGTTGGTCAAGAGCAGCCCGTCGAGCTGGGCGGAGACCGACCTCGCGGGCCTCTTCGAACGGCGCGAAGCCAAGCTGGAGGGGGACAAGAAGGGCCCAATCTCAATCGCGGCGGCGGTGGAAGCCAATCTCAGGGATATGGGAGAAGAAAAGGACGGCGTGGCTCGGCTTGCGGTGTTCGGCAGTGCCCAGTTCGCCGACAACCGCAACTTCGAAGGCACGTTCTACAACCGCGACCTGTTTCTCAACACGGTCGGCTGGCTGGTCGGACAGTCGGATCTCCTGTCGATTCGCCCGCGAGCGCTGCGCGCCTCTCGAGTCAGCTTCAGTCAGGAAGAGGGGACAAGCATCTTCTACCTCTCCGTTCTGGTGCTCCCCGAGTTGCTGCTGATCGCCGGCTTGGCGGTCTGGTGGCGCCGCGAGTAAACCCGCGCTTCGTCCTTGGGGGACTGTCGATTCTCTCGCAACCAGCGTTCCTGAGATCCGGATTTCCTCTCCCGCATTGCCGGCGGGAGAGGATGAAGGTGATGGTTCAGTAGGCCCATGCGGTTTCGTACAACGATCATCCTCGCCCTCGTGCTCGCGGGGCTCGGCGCTTACCTGTACTTCGTCGAGCTCGAGCGCGTCGCGGAGGAGGCGAAGAAGAAGACCCTCTTCGAGTTCAAGACCGAGGACGCGACCGGGATCACCCTGACCTATCCCGATCGCAAGATTGTCGTGAAGCTGAGTGATGGGAAGTGGCGCCTCACCGAGCCGGTCCAGGACCTCGCCGACGAGTCGATTGTCACCAATCTGCTGAACGCCATCGCCGAATGCGAGATCAAGAAGACCCTCGAGGATGTGCCAACCGATCTCGCGCCCTTCGGGTTGGACAAGCCCAGCGCTGAAGTGCAGGTCACGCTCAAGGATCGTGAACTGCCGGTGATCAAGGTCGGGAAGACCAGCCCGGTCGGCTTCTCGACCTATATCCAGCGCGCCGACGACCCGAAGGTCTACCTGACCAGCTCCGCGTTCCATACCGGCACGGACAAGCAACTGAAGGACGTGCGCGACAAGCAAATCCTCAGTTTCGACGACAACGCCATCCGGAAGATCACCGTGCATGGTCCCGATCGTGACATCCTGCTCAAGAAGTCGGAGTCCGGCTGGTCACTGGAGCAACCCACGGCCCATGCCGCCGACGCCGCAACCGTGCGGAGCTTCCTGTCGACCTTGCGCTCGATGCGGGCGACGGACTTCGCCGCCGAGCAAGCCTCCGACCTGTCGCAGTACGGTCTGGACAACCCGCGCCTGGCGATCACCGTCACCCCAGACAAGGAAGACGAGCAGAAACAGATCCTCGTCGGCAAGGAAAACGACAAGAAGGACATCTACCTCAAGGTCGCGTCGCGGCCGACGGTCTATGTCGCCAGCAACTGGGTCTATCGCGACCTGAACAAGACGGTGAACGATTTCCGGGACAAGACGGTCATCGCGTTCGACAAGGACGCCGCGACCAAGCTGGAGATCCAGCGGAGCGACGGCGAGCGTTTCGTCCTCAGCCGCAGCGAGAACAAGCCATGGACGCTGGAAGGTAGCGAAACGGCACCCGACGAACCTGCGGTCACGCGCTTCCTCAACGACCTCAAAGACATCAAGGCCCACGAGATCGCCAGCGACAAACCCGAGGACCTGGCCCAATACGGGCTGGCCTCACCCCTTCTCAGCGTAACGGTCCGCGGCAAGGAGGGAGCACTCCTCGGAGCCATACGCATCGGCTCTTACAGCGGCAGCGGTGAATCCAAGACGACCGAGTACGCCGTCCTGCGTGACGATCAGCCAACCATCTTCCGCATCCGCGAGCACCTGTTCACCCGGATCAACAAGAAGGCCGCCGACTTCCTGCCGAAGCCGACCGCCACACCCGTGGCAACGGCGACACCGGCGAACTGAAAGAATCGCCGATCGGTACAGTCCGCTGGGCGGACCGCACAGCCGCACCGCATCCTTCGCGCAACTCGCTCCCCGAGGCAGTCTGCAACCGGTTTTCCCGGGAGTGGCATGCGGAAAACCCGTGCGTCAGTTCGGAGGGGATGTTCGCGGGCCAGCCCCGTCGCGTACCCGCTCCTTGATGCCGGTCTCGCCGAAGAGCAACAGCACGCCGTTCGCACCCTCCGCCGCGGCGGCGATCCCGCGACGGTCCGCCTCGATGGCGGCGGTGAAGCGCCTGCCGCTGTCGGTGCTCGTCGCGACCACACCCCCGAGCCCGACCATCACCACCGTTCCGTCCGCTAGCTGCGCAGCCGCCTGCAGGGACTGGTCGGTGCCGCTCTCCACCGCCGTCCAGCTCTCACCCAGGTCCTCGCTGCGGAATACGTGACCGCGCATGCCGAGGACCAGGATCGCCCCGTCGAGAGATAGCCCCCCCCACAACGATCCCTCGTAGGGCAACTGAAGGTGCTGCCAGGTGCGGCCACCGTCCCGGGAACGGAAGACGCTACCGAACTCGGCCGCGATGAAGAGCGAGCTTTCGGGACCGGCGAAGAGGTGGTTCAGATGCGGTTGCTCCTCGTCCAACTCCAGCGGTGGCTGGCGTTCCCAGTGCCGGCCGCCATCCCGCGTCTCGATCACCATGCCGAAGGACCCGACGGCGATGGCGTGGTCAGCGTTCTCGAGCCAGACGGAGAGCAGCGTGGCCTTGTCCTCCGCGGCGGAGAACTGAAGCTGCCAGGTTTCGCCGCCGTCGCCGGTGTGCAACACGACCGCGTCATGCCCCACAGCCCACCCTTGCCGGGCGTCGGCGAAGGCGACCTCCGTCAACGTCATCCGGGTCGGTACCAACCGCGCCTGGCGCCAGGTCTTGCCGCCGTCGTCCGAGAGCACCACGTGACCCCACTCGCCGACGGCCACCAGACGCTCACCGGCGCGGGCCACGTCGAGCAACAGCGTTTGCGTCGCGAGGCGCGAGGGAATTGCCTGCTGGGGCGACTCCCCCGCGATGCCGACCGCCGCCAGCGCCATTGCCAGCGCGCCAGCCAGCATCGCAAGCGCGGAGCGCCACCTCCTGCGTTCTCGAGGACCGCCCACGTGCATCCCAATCTGGTCCGTGTCCGCCCCCGCAGCGGAACGACCCTCGGCCCGCGTCACGTTCCCGTCCTCCGAGAAGTTCGCGTCGACCCGCGCGCAGTCCACGAGCAACGCGGCCGCGGCGACCTGCGCTCGCGGAAAGCCTGACCCGGCGCTTCGTCGGTGTCGCGAGGCCCCGCCAGGTGTCTCAGGATGTCCTGCCGCAGCATGTGCGCACCCTCAGTGGCTGCCCGACGGCGCCATGGCCGCCCCGCCGCGCGGAACGAGCAAGTCGATCACAACGGCCATGGCGGGCAACATGGTCACAGCCATCACCATGTTGATCATAAACATGAAGGTCAACAGCAGGCCCATGTCCGCCTGGAACTTGAGCGCCGAGAATGACCAAGTGGAGACGCCGATGGCCAGCGTGATCGCCGTGAAGATCACGGCGTTGCCCGTCTCGAAGAGGGCCTGCTTGTAGGCCGTCGTGATGTCGAAGCCCGCAGACAGGTGGACCTCCAGCCGGTTGTAGATATAAAAGCCGTAGTCCACACCGAGCCCCACGGCCAGCGCCATCACCGGCATGGTCGCCACCTTGAGACCGATCTCGAGCTCCTTCATGAACCAGTAGCCGAGGAAGGTCGCCAGCGTCAGCGGCACGCAGCAGCAAATCGTGGCGCGCCAGTCGCGGTAGGTCACAAAGACCAGCAGGATGATCGCCACGTAGACGTAGACCATCATCGGCAGCTCGGAGGTCTCCAGCTCATGGTTCACCGCGGCCTGCACGCCAACGTTGCCGCTCGCCAGCCGGATGCGGACGCCTTCCATCGGACGCATCGCGCGGAACTCCTCGACGGCGGCGATGACACGCTTGATCGTTTCCGCCTTGTGGTCGGCGGTGAAGACGTAGAGCGGCATCAAGGTGCATTCCGCGTTCAGCAGGCCGGTCTCCTCCGGGATCCGCCCCGCCGCCCTCACCAGCAGGTAGCGGTCACGCGGCAAGGCGTTCCATTTGAGATTCCCCTCAGCGCCGCCCGCGTTCGCCTCCTTCGCGACCGCGGGCACGGACACCACCGAAAGCACCCCCGGAACGTTGCGCAGGTGCCAGTCGAACTCGTTGAGGTACTGCATCGTCTCGTAGTGGATGCACGATTCCGGCGGCGTCTCGACGATGACGGTGAGCACATCGAGCCCGAGAGAGAATTTGCTGACGATCATCGACGCATCGCGGTTGTACCGGGAGTCCGGGCGCAGCTCCGGGGCGCCGGCGTGCAGGTCGCCCACGAAGCGCCCCTGGCTCTGCCAGACCGCCAGTCCGAAAATAATGGCGAAGACGACGAACGCCGGCACGGCGTAGCGGGGCTCCGCGATGGCCGCCAGCCGGCGGATCACGCGCTCGCGGGCCTCGCGGGCGCGCGTCTCGCGTGCCACGTAGGCTTCGTCGAAGCGGAAGAAGGACGCGAGGACCGGGAGCATCAGCAGGTTGGTGATGATCTTGAACCCTACGCCGATCAGAGCCGTGATCCCCAACTCCTGGATCATCGCGATGGGGATTATGACGAGTGTTGCGAAGCCGATCAGGTCGGTGATCAGCGCCATGGAGCCAGGGACCAGCAGGCCGCTGAAGCTCCGGCGAGCGGCCGTCACGCTGTCGGCGCCGGCGCAGATCTGCTTCGAGATGACGTTGATCTGCTGAACGCCGTGCGACACCCCGATGGCGAAGACCAGAAAGGGCACCAGGATCGCCAAGGGGTCCAGCCCGAAGCCCAGCAGGTGGATCACGCCGAACTGCCAAACCACCGATGTGACCGAGCAGAACAGCGGCAGGAAGGTCAGGATCCAGGAGCGCGAGTAGTAGTAGACCGCCGCCGCCGTGAGCAGCAGGGCCAGCCCGAAGAAACGGACGACGCCCGCCGCGCCGTCGGCGATCTGGCCCATCAGCGCCACGAAGCCCAGGATGTGGATGTCGAAATCGTCGCTCTCGAACTTGTCCCGAACCTCGCTCTCCAAGCGGGCGGCCAGATCGAGATAGTTGAGCTTCTCCTCCGTCCTGGGGTCCACCTCCAGCAACTCCGCCGTCACCATCGCGGCGCTGTAGTCCTTGGCGACCAGGCGCCCCACGTAACCGCCCTTGATCACGTTGTTCCGAACCAGCGCGACCTCAGCAGGCCCTATGCTGTCAGGCAAGACCCGGGCGGGGATCACGTCGTCGGCGATCAAGCCCTCCTCGGTGATCTCGAAGTAGCGCGTGTTCGGCGTCCAGATCGAGGTGACGGTGCGCCGGTCGACACCGGGCAGGAAGAAGAGCGCGTCGGTGACCTCCTTCAGCCTGGCCAGAAAGGACTGGTTCCAGATATCGCCGTGCTTCGCGCGGACCACGACGATCACGCGATTCGACCCGAACAGCCGGTCCTGGTACTCGAAGAAGGTCTTGATGTACTCATGCCCGCGGGGCAGCTGCTTGGCAAAGCCGGCGTCCATGCGCAGCTGCACGGCGAAGTAGCCCATCACGGCCGTGAAGAGCCCGAGGGCAATCAGGATCACAGCGCGGTGACGGAAGACGAGGTTCTCGAGAAAAGCAATCACGCTCTGTCCGCGCTACCGTACCAAGATTCCGCCCGATCGGTCGAAGGCGGAGCGACCGCCATGCCCGTTCGAGTAGGGAGGGCGCCCAGCGTCCCGGCGAGTTCGCCGAGACCTCAGCGCCTCCCCTCCTGGCGAAGGTCGTCCGGCGTGAAGCCCTCGTCGGTGACGAGGCCTTTGCGGCCCGCCAGGTAATCGGGCTCCGGTTCCTCGTTGAAAGCCGGCGTGATTACGTAGCGGCCCGCAACCAGATCGTAGTAGATGGAGCTGTTGGCCACGCACGAGGGAATGTCGTAGAGGACCTGCGGCGTATGCTCCGACACGCGCCACAGGCTTCCCCTCGTATCGTAGCCGTCGACGACCACGATCAGCCAGGAGTCCTCGTCGATGAAGAAGACCCGCCGGGCGATGGTGTGACGCATGTCGGGGCGCACGGTGGCTTCCACCACCCACACGCGGTGCAGCTCGTAGCGGATCAGGTCGCGCCGCGGGTAGCGGGACTGGAGGAGGTCCGCGTACTTGAGTTTGTTGTCAAAGAACTTGTGGACGTTGTACGGGACGTAAAGCTCCCGCTTCCCGACCAGCTTCCACTGGTAGCGATCCGCGGCCCCCACGTAGCCGTTGACCTGGTCGATGGCCACGAGACCCTGCCAGCCCGGGACGGGGTTGTCGTACTCGAAGTTCGGGTTGCGGCGCACCCGCCGCTGCCCGGGGTTGTAGGTCCAGGCCTTGAGGTGACCGTCCGTGAGCGCGTAGACCAACGTCAGTTCGCCGGCCTGCTTCGCCGGCGCCACCGTGTGCGACAGGGACCTGGTCCAGACACCCTCGAGCGACGCGAAGTCCGGAAACTGCGGCAACGTGGAACGAAAGATGAACCGCTGCGACCGCCGGATCGGTTCGAAGGAACCGCCCAGGGTCGGAACCAGCGTTGCTTCGTAACGCATGTAGCCCGTCACGCCGTTGAACACCGAAAGCTTGCCGTTCTGAATCACCTCGCAGCCCGTCTTGGCAAGCGGGAACACCGGGGCCCGCATGCCGTTCGTCAACAGGCAGGCGTCATCGACGCTGGCCACGCGGGCGTTGTTCTTCGCGACGTCGTAGTAGTCCGGCGGATAGGCGCAGCTCCGCCGCGTCGGGTAGACGTCCATCCGGTAGCCCTCGTAGGTCTTGATCAGCGCGACCTGCCCCGGCGAGAGCTTGTCCGCATAGCGGTCAACGTTGCTGGCGTCGATCGTGAAGAGGACCTTGTCGTCCGCGAACAGATCGGTTCGCGGTTGGCCCGGCTGCCAGTCTTTGGGCGGCGCGGTGATGCCTCCGGTCCATTCGGGAATCGTCCCGTCCGCGTTGCCCGCTCGCTGCGCGCCGATGGGCGTGAGTTCCGGGCCACCTAGGCGGGCAATCTCTTCCTCGGTTGAGCCTGCCAGAACGGCTGTTGCCATCAACGACAGCCCCAACGCCAGCGCGGCGGTGACGAAACTACGCATCTGACTTCTCCTTCGTCGATTGGTCACGTCGGTCCTCGAGACGGCGCGGCCGCGGCGCCGCGTCATCGGGTGGAGAACGGCATGGCAATTCATCGGCATGCGTCCTGACATCCCATGTCAGTACCGGTAGGCGAGGCTGATGGACACAAAGTCCCTATCGTGCACCAGGTTTTTTGTGCCGCCGCCGAAAAAGTTGGCGTAGGTGATGCTCGCCTCCCAGGTCTGGAG
>Ga0316622_100000253_pt1 | contig 29057 bp, 23 predicted proteins | sample OWC_Aug_OW2_C1_D_FD_207646 | JGI IMG/M metagenome (GOLD analysis project Ga0316622, IMG submission 207646) | Wetland soil microbial communities from Old Woman Creek delta, Ohio, United States - OWC_Aug_OW2_C1_D5_C | ecosystem: Environmental > Terrestrial > Soil > Wetlands | place: USA: Ohio... | reverse complement strand
GATGGCCGAGAAACACAAGATAATGGTCTATGCGCTCAGCACCTGCCCATACTGCAAACGAACGAAGCGATTCCTGGACGACCACAAGATTGTCTACGAACATGTTGATGTCGACCTCCTGGACGACTCGAAGCAGGACGAGGTCATGGACAAGATCGAGAAGCTGACCGGAAGAAGGTCGTTCCCGGTCGTCGTCATCGGTGAGGAATGGTGGATCGGGCACGACGAAGACAGACTGAAGAAGGCATTGAAGATATGAGCGACCAGAAAGCTGATAGAGTCTATTGCCCCGTGTGTCTGGCCAAGTTCAGATTCGCCGAAGGCTGGTCAGAGGGATCTGTTGTCACATGCCCCATCTGCGGGGAGCGCCTCGCACTCAGGAAGGCTGCCGACGGATGGGTGGGTGACAGGGTAGACAAGGGCAGCGAGAAGGAGATCCGGGACAGGATCGACAGCTTCGCGGAGATCAGGGGATACACATTCAACGATGTTAAGGAGGACATCGTCGAGGGACTGATGGGCAAATACAAGCGCTTCGGCGATTTCTACTGCCCCTGTCGCATGGAGCATGTGCCCGAGTACCAGTGCCCCTGCAAGCCCACAAGGGGCGGAGATGTGGAAAGGAACGGCAAGTGCCACTGCGGGCTCTTCTGGAAGAAGCAGTGAGCTCTATATCTCGTGGACTGCCCCATGGGGGCAACTGTCCACACAGACCGCGCAGCCAGTGCACTTCACCTTGTCGAAGGTCGGCCTGAAGGTCTTGCGGTCGATGTACAGAGCGCCTTTCGGGCACTTCCTCGCTGCCGGGCAGTAGGGATTCTGGTCACAGAGATTTCGTTCGAATTCGACTGGCATGTTACTCAGTCAGTCTACGCACAGGTCCTATTTTAGGGTTGTGCAAGAAATATGCACAATCGAAGGACCTCCGATTTCGGCTAATGAAGGTTGCCTTCACTTGATTCTCACGAATGATATGCAGGTGCAAAAGGGAGATATATATGCCTAATGATGAATGAGTGTGGAAGAGGAGAAAGCCAGAAGGACCGTCGAGATAGCTGCCTCGATCATGGCGGCCCGGGACATCGACACCATCCTCAACATGATCGTCGACTCGATAACCGACGACTACGGTTTCGAAGCGTGCGACGCCTTCATCCTTGACGAGGAGCACGACAACTTCGTGCTCAAGGCCAGCAAGGGTTTTTCGGATGACATCGCGAAGAAGACATCAGGCTTCTCCAAATCCAAGCAGTCGATAGCCGAGGACCTGGAAAAGTCCGAGCAGCTCGGCAAAATGACATATGTGTTCAAGGCCCAGCCTGACGAGAACGGGTCGGATTACTACAGTGTTCTGCACCCGGACAGAGTCAAGGAACCGAGAGCTCACCCCAACGACTGGCATGAGCTGGACGTCCTCTACGTGCTGTTCAGGGACCCCGACGGGAACCTCATCGGGTTTCTCGAGCCTGACGGACCGTCCAATAGGAAGCTCCCAACCCCGGAGCTGGTCAGCGCGCTCGAGATGTTCGGGAGTCTGGCATCGATCGCGATTGCCAATGCGAAGCTTGTCGCGGCGCTCAATAGGACGGTCAGACTGTTCAGAGCGCTCCTGGACACGACTGCAGCCATCCAGGAATCCGCCGATCTGAAGGATACTCTGCGGACGATAGCCGACAGGATGAATGACATGGTTCCTTTCGACGAGATAAGCGTGTATCTGGTCGACTGGAACAGGAAGCTTCTGATTCCGATCTTCGCGACGGGACCCTATGTTGACGAGGTCATGGCAGACGTTGGGCCGATGACCGGATTGGCAGGCGACGTCGCGAAATCCGGGAAGGTCGAGATAGTGGAGGACTCGATGGATGACTCCAGGGTCGAGGATATCCCGGGGATAGAAGATCTCGAGATACGCCAGACGATGATGGCCATACCCCTGAAGACCAAGCAGGGTGTCGAGGGCGTCCTCGAAATCTACAGGGACAAGAACAGGAAGTTCACAGCGGTGGAGGTGGCCGTCGCTGAGCCGTTCGCAACACACGCGGCCATCGCGATCGAGAACGCCAGGCTCAGGGAAGAGCTGAAGAAGAACTACGACACGGTCCAGGAGGCGTACGAGGAGACAAAGGACCTGGACAAGATGAAGGACAGCCTCGTCGACACGATTTCGCACGAGCTGAGAACTCCCCTAACGACCATCCACGGCTACGTCGAGATGGCATCCTCGGGCATGTACGGGGAAGTCACTCCGAAGATGCAGGACAAGTTCAAGACGATACTTCAGCAGGTGAACAGGATCAACGTGCTGGTCTCTTCGATGCTGGAGATGTCCCGGCTGGACAAGAAGACCCTGGAACTGGACTTCGAGCCCATCAATATGGCGATGGTCACCAGGGAAGTGCTCACTGACCTCGAACATGATGTCCAGGGGAAGAATCACACGGTCAACGTACTGTTCGGGAACGAGCTGCCAACGGTCATGGCCGACAGGGTGAGGATACACGATGTCATAGAGAACCTCGTCAGCAACGCGGTGAAGTACACGAACGCCGGAGGGAAGATCACGATAGGCGCTGACATACTGGGCGGCAAGGTGCACCTGTGGGTCAGGGACAACGGGGTCGGCATAGCGGACGAGGAGCAGGACAAGATATTCGACAGGTTCTTCCTCGCAGACGCGGGGCTCGTTAGAGAGGATGGACGAGTCGGCATCGGCCTCTACACGAGCAAGGAGATCATCAGGAGGCACGGCGGGGACATGTGGTTCGAGAGCAGGAAGGGGCAGGGAAGCACTTTTCACTTCACGGTGCCCTTCAAGCAGCGTCCGACTTAATTCGTACAATCCGCATAGGCTCTGCTTAGATGGATTGTTTTTTGGATAAAATCGTAAGCAAGGGGTTTTGCATTCCTGAGGTGCTGTTCACATCTCGCAGGAGAGCTTCTCGAATACCTCGGGCGCTGGCCACGACTTGTCTTCCATCAGGTACTTGTGCATTGACTTCGCGGCCTTCTTGCCGTCGCCCATAGCCAAGATGACCGTGGCGGCCCCTGAGGCGATATCTCCGCCTGCCCAAACGCCCTTCTTCGAGGTCCTGCCCTGCTCGTCGACAGCTATTGTGCCCTCCTTGGTCGTCTTGAGGTCGGGCGTCGTCATCGGCACGAGCGGGTTGGGGCTCTGACCGATGGCTATGAGCACCGTCTGCGCGTCGATCACGAACTCGGAGCCCGGAATCTTGACGGGCCTTCTCCTACCGGATGCGTCTGGCTCGCCCAGCTGCATGCGGATCGCCTTCACCTGCTTGACGTTGCCGCAGTCGTCCCCGATGAACTCGACGGGCGCTGCGAGCAGCTCGAACCTGACGCCCTCCTGCTGGGCATGGTGAACCTCCTCGCGCCTCGCGGGTAGCTCAGCATCTGACCTCCTGTAGAGGATCACGCTCTCCTTGCAGCCCAGCCTCAGCGATGTCCTGGCGCAGTCCATCGCTACATTGCCGCCGCCAATCGTGACCACGCGCTCTCCCGCGCGGATGGGCGTGTCGTATTCGGGGAATTTGAACGCCTTCATCAGGTTGACCCTGGTCAGGAACTCGTTGGCCGACATGATCCCGTTCAGGTTCTCGCCCTTCAGGTTGGTCCAGTCTGGCAGGCCTGCGCCTGTGGCAACGAACACCGCATCGTTCTCCCCGAGGAGCTCGTCGACGGTGTCCAGCTTGCCGACTACGAAGTCGTTCTTGATGTCGACGCCCATGCGCCTGATGTAATCGACCTCTGCGTGGACGATCTCCTTCGGCAGCCTGAATTCAGGGATGCCGTAAACCAGAACGCCGCCGCAGTACTGGAGCGCTTCGTAGACAGTCACTTTGTGACCCAGCTTCGCCAGGTCACCGGCGACTGTGAGGCCCGCGGGACCCGCGCCGACAACAGCTACTTTCTTGCCGGTGGGCGGAGGAACTTCGACCTTGCCCTTCTTCATCTCCCTGCGCTCCCAGTCCGCGAGGAACCTCTCGAGCCTGCCTATGCCGACGGGCTCGTTCTTCTTACCGACAATGCACAGGCCCTCGCACTGGTTCTCGTACGGGCAGACCCTGCCGCAAACCGCTGGCAGGTTCTGCTTCTGCCTTATGATCTTGATTGCCTCCTGGAAATTGCCCTCCTGGACCTGCTTGATGAACACGGGGATGTCGATCTCGACAGGGCACCCGTCCATGCAGACCTTCCGGTTCGGGCCGCGCTTGCATTGAAGGCATCTCTGGGCCTCGAGGATGGCGGTCTGGGCATCCTGCCCGATGGGCACCTCGTTGAAGTTCCTGATGCGCTCCTTCGCGTCCTGCTCCGGCATCGGGTACTTCTTGGGCACGATCTTCTTCGGTTGCTTCGGTTGCTGCTCGTCGGCCATCTACTTCGCCCCCTGCCACTTCTTGAGAGACACTGCCTCCTCGGGCATGTATCTCCTGTTCCTCGCGGTAAGATTCTCGAAATCGACTGCATGGCCGTCGAACTCTGGCCCGTCGACGCAGCCGAACTTGGTCTCGCCGGATACGATGACCCTGCAAGAGCCGCACATGCCAGTCCCGTCGACCATTATGGGGTTGAGCGAGACGATGGTCTTGATGTTGTGCGGCTTCGTGATGTTCGCGATGACCTTCATCATGATGATCGGGCCGACCGCGTACACGAGGTCGATCTTCTTGTTCTCGGCGATCATCTTCTTCAAGACGTCGCTCACGAACCCGTGGTGACCCTTCGAGCCATCATCCGTGCACACATAGAACTCGTCGCTGACATTCTTGATCTCATTCTCGTAGATGAGCAGCTTCTCATTCTTCGCGCCTATGATGTTGACCGTGTGGTTGCCCGCCTGTCTGAATGCACGGACGACCGGGTACATGAGCGCCAGCCCGATGCCGCCGCCGATGGACACGACATTGCCGAACTTGTGAAGATGGGTCGGCAATCCCAACGGCCCGACGAGGCTGAACACCTTGTCCCCTGCCTTCAGGGTGCCGAGCTCCTTCGTGGTCTTGCCGATCTCCAACGCTGCGATCGTGATTGTTCCCTTCTCCGGGGAGAAGTCCGCCATCGTCAGAGGAATCCTCTCACCGTGCTCTGTCGGAGTCACCATGATGAACTGGCCGGCCTTCGCCTTCTTCGCTATGTGTGGGGCCTTGATCTCCAGTTTGATGACATCCGGCGTGAGCTTCTCTGCCTTCACTATCTCATACATTTTAGCACGCATCCTGCCCTCGGCCAGAAGCCCGGCCCAGAGGGCATGAAACGAGGCCGTGATGCCTGTCGGCGCTGCATTTCAACGTCGATATATAAGGTTGCTGGGATTACGATTATTAAGGGCAATTTCTTCCTATGGAAATCGTACCGCGACGCCCTTTTCAGAATCTTTTTCTAAAATGAGTCCGACGATTCGAAAAGGTACTTCCGCTCAGTCGCCCGTCTCCTGCATCTGCGCTGTGCCCGCGAGTGTCACCAGAGGCACAGCCTCGATCTTCCGGTACACCTCTTCCGGCTGCCTCGTCACGCCGTCCACCCTCAGAAGGAAGCCCTCGACAGAGATCCCGAAAAGCCTCTCGTTCTCCTTCAGGTGTGGGAGGATCAAGTTCCAGTCGGCCTTCGTCAGGCGCGAGATCCTGCCGCCGTTCAGCTGGTCCTCTCCGACCATCTTCTTCGGGTCGCGCACATAGATTGCGCCTCCAGAAGCCAACGAGAACAGGTTGCCTCCAGGATACGGCTCCGGCAGCTCCACAGGGTTTCCGTTCGGATCGAACTTCATCCCGTTGAGCACCACGAAGCCTCCACCGTAGAGCGGGTTGCCGGCCATGAAGGACTCGGCGAGGTAATCCAGGCAGGTGCCGTTGATGACGACCTTGGGCCGGCCCACGGCGTTGATAAGAGGTCTGCCGGCAGCGTTGCCCATGACATAGGCCTCTCCTCCTTTCGCGCCGTAGAGGAAGGTCTGTCCCACATCCCCGTGGACGACGAGCTTGCCCTCAGCGAGTATCTGCCCGAGCTGATCCTGGCCGTTCGCATGAACGAACAGCTCCGCGCCGTCCAGGCCTGAGGCCAAGTAGTCCCCCGGGCTTCCGTAGACGTCGATCCTGAGTCCCTTCGTCTTCGGACCCAGTCCGGCGCCGATGAATCTCTGCCCGTGCGTTGCGATCAGTATTACTCGGTTCCATCCGAGGTCTCTCGCCCTCTTGATGAGGAACGAGACGCCGTCGTCGCCCTCCATCGGGAAGTTCTCGCAGTCTATCACGAGGCGGTCGAAGGGAGACACAGGTACACGCAGCCTATCCTGGGTCTTCAGCCCGATGAGGGCGAAGGTTGACTTCGCGCTCTTCTCGACCGGTGGCGCGCACCTGAGCATCTTCACGATTGCCTCGTTGGCCTTCTGGTTCAGCCTGCTCCGCCTGATCCTGCCGGAGGAGTATTTCATGTCTATGATGAGCGTGAGAAGATCCAGGCTGTCGGCCATGCTGGATTCATTCCTGCACGCCTCCTGGACGATGAACGAGAACAGGTTGCCGAGGTCGCTGCCCGAAATATCCTTCACTCGCCTGACGAACATGTTGAAGGCTTCCCTCGGGCTCTTCTTCGCGATGAGATCCGCGCCCAGCGTGCTCAGCTTCGGCTTCTGTGGGAGCGGGTCGGCCATCGCAAAATCCTCCACGTTGTCCCATTCCTGTGAGGCCGTCACGGGCGTGCCGAACTTGTCGGTGCATATCAGCCTGAGCCCATCGGGTGCGGTCTTCTCCGGGAAGAGCGTGAATATGAACGCGCCTCCGTCCGTGTGGCTCCCACCCCTGGCGTTCCAGTACTGGTCCGCGTACTGAGGGACCGACGGATACTGGGCGGAGATGCTCTTGAGCGCAGCATCTATCGCCTGCTTCTCGGAGGCTATCAAGCCAAGCTGCACATGCCCATCGACTAGGGCGAACACTTGCGGCCGGAGCATCGACGTGTCCGTTATCCCCATCAGCTGGAACTTGTTGTCGTAGAAGCAGTTCCTGCCGACGATGAAGAACCACGGACCGTCCGGAGACCCGTGGATATGAGTGGTCTGTATTGCGCGGTACAGTCTCCGCTTCTCCTCAGGGAGCAAGGCGAAGTCGCGCTCTGTCGTCGGGGCTAGGGCCTCGATGATGTGCTCGAGCGGGTATCCGTAGGTTCTGTTGAGCAGGTCGAAGAGCAGGACCGACACTTCCGTATCCGTGAGGAATAGGGGCACGATATTCCTCTGGGCCAGGTATTCCGAGACCGAGTAGTAGTTCGCAAAGTCCCCGTTATGCACGAGTGCCTCGTCGAGCCCTATGAACGGGTGCGCACCGCCCGGATGCCAGACCCGCCCTTTGGTCGGGTATCTCTGGTGGCCGATCCAGACGAACGCCTTCATGTCCTCGAGCTTGTAGTACCTGAGGACGTCCTCCGCATAGCCGACGACCTTCATGACTATCATGTTCCGGCCATGCGACATGACGAATGCGGACATGGTCGCGCCCGCGTAGAACTTCTTGTTGATCTTGAAGCTCGTCTGATAGACGAACTCGTCTTCCGCCCTGCGAGCGTCCAGCTTCTCGAGCTTGTTCTTCTTCACGAACTCCTCGAGGGCGTCTTTCTTCGCCCTGCAGAAGTACCTCCATACCTCTGGAGGCGTGACCTCCAGGGATTTGATGTAGCCCTGGTCGGCGGTGACATCGACCTTGTACTTCTTGTCCACCTTGTAGTTCGGTTTCAGGAGCTCCTCTTCGAGACTGTCGCGAACCTGAGGCCGTAGATACGCGACCTGGACCAGATAGTCGTCTTCCAGGACCCGCTCAGTCACCTTCATCTGGTCCGCGCTCAGACCGACCGCAGCGATGCCGCCTCCCTTGCCATTGCCTCGGTTGTGCATTTGAAGCAACGGCTGGAGTATGTGCCTCCCTGCGATCGGGACCGTGCTGGCTATGCCGACCACTCCACAACCGCCCTCGGCCTCTAGTGGGCGAGTGGATAGTTCGGAGCTCGGCTCGCGCATCCAGCTCCTGCTTCCGAGAAGGAGTTCGGTGTCCGAGGTCACTTGACCGCCTCCTTTGATTGGCCATTCCCGTGCACGAGCAGGTCGGTCCTGCCGCGGAGTTCTGAGATGTCCGTCATGCCGAGCCTCGTGAGCAGCTCGCACCACTGTAGCCGCCACGCGTTGTAGAGATTGGATATTCGTTCGGCGCCCCAATCAGCATCCGTGAGCTTCTCCAGGATCGGATCAGTGGTGGCGATGCCTCTCGGGCAACCTCTCCCGCTCTCGCAGTTTCCGCATCGGACGCAGCTGAGTGCGACTAGGTCCGCGGTCCCGATGATGACGCCATCCGCTCCAAGGGCAATCGCCTTCGCGACGTCGAGTGCGGTCCTCAGGCCGCCGCTGGCCAGAAGTGTGACCTGTTCTCTGATGCCTTCCTTCATGAGGAACTTGTGGACTTTGGGGATGGCGTACTCTATCGGCATCGCGATGTTCTTCTTCGCGATTTCCGGGGCCGCTCCCGTACCTCCGTATCCTCCGTCCAGATGAACGATATGTGCTCCTGCGTAGTAGCTGCCGACCGCGACCATCTCGACATCGTTCGGGGTCGAGACCTTGACTGAGAGAAGTGCCCTGGGATTGATCGCGTGAGCCCAGTCGAGGTGCTTCTTGTGATCCTCGACGGAGTACACGCTGTGGAACGGGAACGGAGAGAAGAGGCTAGTGTAAGGCACAGCCTCTCTCATGCGGGCAACTTCCGGCGTGTTCTTGTCATGCAGCAGGTGTCCGCCCAGGCCGGGTTTTGCGCCTTGGGCGTACTTGAATTCGACGATCCTTGTGCGCTGGACAGTCTCCTCTCGGACCCCAAAGAGACCAGTTGCTATCTGTGTGATTACGTGGTCCTTGTACGGCAACAGGAGCTCTGGATAGCCGCCCTCGCCCGTGCAGGTGAATGTGTTCCACTTCTTCGCGGCCTTGGCCCTGGCGAGCATCGTGTAGGCGCTCACGGATCCGAACGACATCCCTCCCCCGTAGAACGGGACGGGGATCCTGATCTTCGTCCCTGAGTCCCGGCGATTGAGTTCGATCGCGGTGCAAATCTGATCCGGGTTCACCTTCCCTTTCAACTCGGGCAGCTTGAAATGGAGTTTGTCGAATCCTCCCCCGGATGCGCCCACGTTTCCGGGGTGATCGAGCGGGACTGGTCTCCCGGTCTCCGACATCGCCCAAGTCGCCAGAATCATCTCAGAGGACCATCTGGGATCCCCAAGGCTGGCGAAGGTCTCGCTCGGCCCGACGGTCAGCGAATTGGTCGGACAGTTCGCCACGCAGAAGAAGTAGTTGACCTCGCAGGACGGCCCGATGCATCTCCTGTCATCAGGCGGGAGGATCTTCACATGACCCTCGATGCGCTTGTGGACACCGTACGGGCACAGACTCGCGCACAGTCCGCACGAGATGCATGTGTCAGCTCTTGCGACCGTGAACCTGTTGATGAACCTGAGGTGCTCCGAGGGCACAAGTGCGGCCTCTGGGAGATCCTTGGCGCAGTGCTTCGGATCATCAACCACTGCCGGCACCTCCCTCAATGTCCGAGAATGACTCGCGCTCGACGTCCTCGAAGAATATCGCCCTTCCCAGTTCTCCCCTGAGACGCCTGACCTCTCTGAGGCCCATGGCGCCCAGCACTTCCAGGAGCTGGTCCCTCCAGGCGCCCATCAGGTTGGTGACCCGGTCTTCGATCCATTCGGCAGGGGCGTCTCCGAGATTCGCGGGGCAAGAACCTATCGAGCACGTGAAGCAGTTCCTGCACTCGAGCGACACGACTGGTGCCCTCTCGAGTGCGACGACGTCCGCGCCGCAAATCAGAGTCTTGGGCACATGCTCCGCAGCGGCGATCCCGCCGCCCGCAATGATCGTTATCTGGTCGCGCACGCTCTTCGAGACGAGCGCCTTGTGTATCGCTCTCAGGCTGTCCTTGGCATGCCTTGGCTCCGCAGTCTCGATCTCCATGCCGTCTTCATCGAACAGCACATGCGCGACATCCACCTTGGCCTTCACGAGGTCCACGATGCGCTTCTCAACATCCTTCCCAGCATTCAACCGGAAGCCGACAACTGTGTGCGGGTACATCGACTGGAAGCGCTTGGCGTCCTCCTTCCAGGTCGCTCCAAGCGTGAGCTCCGTCATGCGCACGCCCCGCGGAAGAACGATGCTCCTGATGTCGGTTCCCTCCCCGTAGACGGGCACGAAGTGGCTGTTCAGCTCCGAAGCGGTCTCGTTCAGTAGCGCCTCGGGAGACGACAGGAGCAACGAGTCGACGTGCTTGGCCGCCCTGGCCATGCCGATCTTCATCGCATCCGTGGAGGCCCTGAGTCGAGTTGTATCTACCACGAAGGGAACCTGCAGCTCGATCACAGGTGGCATGTCGGTGACGAGCTCGCCAGATTTTCCGAACTCAAGCCATGCAGGCCTGCTGCCCAGGTCGACGCTCGTGGAAATGTACTCTCGGCCATGGATACCGTCCCGAGTGGGCCTGACGATCTCGGACATGTCAGTCCACATGCCATCGTATCCTGGGCCGGCGAACGGCCCGCGGTAACCAGCGCCGAAGACCGGTATCTTGCCCGTCTCTGCCTCGTTCCAGATCGTGAATATGCGCAGCGAAGTCCAGAGGCCGCGTGCGAGTGCTTTGTACTCAGGGCCTACCATCATGGTGAGCGCCCTCTGGGGACAGTCTTGGATGCACCTGAAGCAGTTCTTGCACAGGCTGTTGATCGGGTCGGCCATCTTCCTCGGGTCGGTCTCGCTGCGCTTGTGAACTCCGTAGATGCAGGCCTTCTCGCACTTCCCGCAGTTGATGCAGTTGTCCGCCCTGATGATCGCGAACTTCGGGGCTGGTGCGGCTCTGTTAGGAACCAGCTTCAGCGGGATGTGATAGCGCTCATACTTCGTTGCGTCCACCTCCCATGCCGTGCTGGGGTGCCCCGGAAACAAGCCCGCGCTCAATCAGCCTGTCGAACTCAGGCTGGCACTCGGCGTATCTGATGAACGTCTCGATCTCCTTCTGATCCTTGCCGTACAGTTCCTCGAGCTCCTTCTCGAGCTTGTCGTAAGCGTCGATCAGCGAGAGCTTCGATTGACAGACCTGCTCGCACGCCTTGCACCTCATGCACAGGAATGTCCGGTCGGAGTGCTCCTTGCTGATCTTGTCCCCGCGTGCAATTGCCTTGACCGTCAGGAGTTTGCCCCTAGCCGTGACTCGTTCGTCCTTCACGATCAGGTACGCTGGACAGACGCTCACGCAAGCGCCGCACATCGCGCACTCGTCGGCTATCTTGAGCAGGTCCGTGCGCGTCTTCGGCCTCAGCTTGCGCTCGGCGAATCTGTACCCCGTCCGCATGACGCGCATCGTCAGAGGGGAGAAGACCCTCATGGTCTTCAGAGCGGGTCTCATGATGCCCGGGCTGAACGCAGTCCCGAGAAGGCCGCCGAACCTGCCTGAGAGGTAGAAGTACTTGCCCGTGTTCATCACGTTGCCTGGGTCGAGCTTCTTCTTCGCCTCGCGAAGTCTCGCGAGATGCGCCTTCTCCTCCGCGTTGGTGAATGCGGTATTCCAGATGCCGATCGAGTAGGGCCTCGCCCCGTCGTCGATCAGCATGGACGTGAGTATCATCGACTTGGCCGCATCGAGCGTGAAACTAATCGTGTTCCCCTGGTCGGTGATGTAGTAGCACAACAGCAGACCGTTCCCGTCGCCGAGCATATGGACCTCGAACATCGGCTCGAGGCCGAGCTCTTTGCACAATTCCTCCGCTTTTTGGAGCGAGTCTGGGAGGATTCTTAGAGGCATGACGACCTCGGACCCGAGCATTCCCGGGCCGAACTTCCTCATCTTCATGGGGAAGAACCGTTCGTTCCACATGTACCGCGCGAGGTATTCCTTCTCGTCCTTCAGTCCTACGGCCTTCACGAACTGCTGGTACCGGGATTCGGACTCCTTGCCTTCGATGTTCACGATGATCCCGTGCTCGGTTGTGAACCGCTCTCCGCCGAGCATGCGGTTGATGAGCGTGAACTTCAGTGGGCTCTCATAGACGATGTGAGCGGGCTTGACGTCGCTGATGCCAATGGCAGAGGCGAAGCTGAGCGCGCTCCTGAAATCATGGAACATGACCATGTGGGGCGTGGATGCTTCGGGCTTCTTACGCACCGAGAGCGTGGCCTCGGTGATGATCCCAAGCTGCCCCTCGTTTCCGAAGAGCGCGGGGAACATCTGGTCACCCCTGCCGATCTTCCGAACCAACCCGTCCGGTGTGACGATACTGATCTCCAGGACGCTCTCCCTCAAGTGGCCCTTCGAATAGCTGTTGAGACCCATCCCACCGGTGGCTATCCAGCCGGCGACAGTCGAGAACTTGCTTGAGGGGCACGTGTTCAGGGCCAGCCCGTGCTTCTCCAGTTCGTGGTCGATGTCCGCCCAGCGGGCTCCCCCTTGCACACGAACGACCATCCTCTGCGCATCAATGGCGAGAATCCCGTCCATCACCGACATGTCGACCACCATGCCACCCAGGACAGGGGCCGCGCCTCCGAAAGGAGATGACGCCGAGCCGCGGGGGACCACAGTGACGTGGCGTGACGACGCGAACTTCAGCAGAGCGGAGACCGAGCCCTCGCTCTTCGGCTGGACGACCACGGTCGGGTTCGAGCGGAACATGATCTCCTTCATGAAGCGGGGAATCTCGGACTGGTCCCGAGAGTACAGCAAGCGCTCCCCCGAAGACGAAATGATCCTGACATCATCGAGCCTGAGTGCAGCAATAGCTTCTGCGAGCCTGCCCTCAGAGCGCTCCTCTTTCGCTGAAAACTCGGTCGGGGGCGGAGGAGGGGCCGAGTTATTGCGGTAAATAGGCGGGCCTACTCCTGCATCTGCCATCTTGTGCATCCCCCCTCAGGAACCCATGCTCCCAGGAGTCCCTCTGGTCGGAGAGCGCGAGCACCATGAACCACATGCTCCGGTGGGGAGCAACCCTCCAACCCGAAAGCCTTCGTGGACTCAAATGGCTTCTTGCGCCTCAAACGGATAACGCCGTACGCTAGAGTACATATATAGCCCTTTCCCAAGGCCTCTAGCGATGCGATGGCCAGATGGTGACGCCTGGCATCATCAGCCGGGCGGCAGCCAGCCTGAATGCTAAAAGTACGGGAGAAGGTTATTAATAGCATTCACAGTAGTCGCTAACTAGCACGAGTTGTGCCGAGTGAGACGACAAGCCGAACATCGCATGTTTCTGAAGCCGATGATTTGACTCGCGTTACAGCCGGATGCAATTGTGCGCAAAGGAAGAATAGCCATGGAAGAGAGCGCAGGAAACACTGCAGCAGAGCAAGCAAGCGTGGAGGTCAAGATCAAGGACCTCACGCCGCAGTCGAAGAGAGTAGACGTTGTGGCAAAGTGCCTCGAAGTAGGCGAACCAAAGGACATTCCCGGCAAGTTCGGGAACAGCAGAAAAGTCGCCGAGGCAACGATTGCGGACGAGACAGGAGCAATCATCCTGTCCTTGTGGGACAACCAGATCGGCACCGTCGTCAAGGATGACGTTGTCGAGATCAAGAACGGGTATGTCTCATTGGTCCGCGGTCACATGCGGTTGAACGTCGGCAAGTACGGCACCATCGCCAAGTCCGAGAAGCCCATAGACTCGCCCAGCACGGCAGTCAACATGAGCGACAAGGAGTACGAGCAGGAGCGCAGGCGCTTCGGCGGCGGCGGTGGCGGCGGCGGAGGCGGTTACGGTGGCGGCGGCAGAGACCGCAGAGGCGGATACGGCCGTGACAGGAGAGACCGAGACTCCTCCGACAGCGACAGGCCAGCATACATGAACAAGGGCCGCAGACGGTTCTAGTCGCGCCCTGGAGTCATGAGATCGCCTCCTTTCGGGGGCGATGGAAACCACTTATCACTTATGTTTTTCCGTTCTCACTCTACGAGGGATGGCGCTGAAGGCTGACTGCCGTACTTCTCAGGGTGGTCCTTCTCAGGGCCGATCATCCTAGCGAACAAGAGGTAACCCAAGCTGGTGACGACCCCAAAGGCGCCGAAGATGAGCCAAATGAATCGATCCTCATCCATGATGTCGAGCGTCACCATCCCGAACAACATGCCTGCTCCCATCGCCAGCGTCTGGACGAACCCAGCGAAGCCCATGTAGAGACCGCGTTCGACCTCGGGCGACATGTCCGCGATGATAGCTCCGATGATGGACATGTACACCAGTTCCCCCAAGGTCATGACAACGGTGCAGGCGACAACGCCCACGACATCTCCCACGAAGAACAGGCACGAGAAGCCGATGGCCGCCACGACCTGTCCAGACAGAAGAACCAGGGAGCGCCTGAACTTGACGGTTCTGGAGGTTATCCACAGCTGTAGCGTGACCACCATGAGCCCGTTGATGGCGAAGAGCGATTCGACGCTGCTGGTCGAGAAGTCAAGGTCGTTCTTCAGGTAGACCGTGAGCACCGACATCCACTGAGACAGGAAGAACCAAAGAGTCCCTGTGAGCGTGCAGAGCAGAAGGAAGGACCTGTTTCCCGCGACCGCCATCGTCTTTCTGAAGGTGACCTCCTCAGAGACCACGCTCTCGGGTTTGGTTTCAGGTATTATGAAGAAGTTCATGACGAAAGCTGCGGCGAGCATCGCTGAGCCGAACAGGAACAGTTCCCTGATGGACCATATCGAGACTATCAGAATGCCCACCGACGGGCCGATGAAGATGCCCGCGTTCCAGGCAATCCTGAGAGTACTGTACGCCTGTGGTCTGTCCTTCGACGGGATCACGTCTGCGATCATCGCGTTCGCGGCGGGCATGTAGAGCGTGCCCACGAAAGAGTCAGCGAGTATTATGATGAAGAGCGTGAGGAAATCGAACGCGAAGAAGTACATGGCCATCGTTATGGACATGAGCCCGAGACTCATCAGGAGGACCGGCCTCCTCCCTATCCTGTCGGCAAGCATGCCCCCGATTATCATTGCGGGAATCCCGGATAGCGTGTACCCGGCCAGAGCAACCCCTGCGAGGGACTCCGAGATGCGTATGTTCTCCACCATGTAGATCGTCAGGACCGGGAAGATCATCCCAAAGCCGACGTTCTCAATGAGCGCGCTCGCTACGAGAACCTTGAATGCCCTTGGCGCTTTCCTGAGGGTTTCCAGGTACATGGCATCGCTCACCGGGATTGAAAACCGACAACACTTCCTAGGATAAGAAGCAACGACCTCCGAGCACAATGAATTAATTACCCAGCGCCCAATCTACAGTCTCGGAAGGACACGATGGGCGTCGCCAAGATAACAATCCTGTCGAACGACGAAATCGAAGCTGTTCACGCGAAGACGCTCGAGCTTCTCGTGGATCCCGGCATCAGAATCCGGAGCGAGAGGGCGCTGAAGCTTCTGGAGGACGGCGGAGCCGCTATCGACCGCAAGGGCATGCGAGCGAGCTTGCCTGAGTCACTTGTGAAGGAGACAGTGAAGAAGCTGCCCAAGCAGGTGAGGCTCTGTGCGAGAGATCCGAAGCAGGACATGACTGCCCCGAAAGTCGATCATCCTTACATGGCCACCAACGGCACGGCAGTGTACGTGGCCGATCCTGACACTGGGGAGAAGAGGACCTCGCTGGCCAAGGACCTGCGCGACTTCATGATTCTATCTGACGCGTTGGCGCCTCTGGACTATGTCTGGCCTATCGTCACATCTCACGACGCGCCCGAGAGTGTTCGCTCACTGCACGATCTCGCGACGGGACTGACGAATACCACCAAGCATTTCCAGGGCGAGGCGCTCTCGGCAGAAGAGGCTCGCGCTCAGGTGGAACTAGCATCGGCAGTCATAGGAGGTCCGGACGCACTTGCCAAGCGCCCTATCTTCTCTGTGATCCAGTGTCCGATATGTCCCCTCGAGCTCGAGAAGGGATCCGTGGAGGCGGTGATCGAGTTCGCGAAGGCAGGCATACCTGTCGTTTCGATGTCCATGGGCCTTACTGGGCTCACCTCGCCCGTGACTCTAGCCGCGACAGCTGCCATAGTCAACGCAGAGAACCTGGCTAGCTTCGCAGTCTCCCAAATGGCTTCTCCAGGCGCCCCTGTTGTGTACAGCTCTGAGTCGACTTCACCTAACATGTTCACGGGCGAGATACACTACGGAGCCCTCGAGGAGATACTGCTCGCCGCAGCATCCGGACAGATGGCGAAGCATTACGGTGCGGCGTCCATGGTTGGTGGATTCGGTCTCGGTCTCGGAGGCGAGACACCAGGCATCTACATCGACCCCGCTGAGCTGATCTTCACGGGCATCACGTCGATGACGCTCACAGACTTCGCATCTGGGATCGGAGGTCTTGACCAGGCGAAGGGGGCCTCCCTGGAACAGACCGTGATTGACTGCGACGTCTGGGAGCAGCTGAGGGAGTACCGGAAGGAAGTTGCCTTCGACGATCCGCATTTCGTGCTAGACCTGATCAGGAAGGTTGGCCCGGGAGGCAATTTCCTGAAAGAGGCACACACTGCACGCAATCTGAGAAAGGAACTCTTTGTTCCGCCGCAGGAAAAGACCGCGCTGTATTCGAACTACAAGCTGAACATCGGACGCAAGCAGATGGTGGAAGAGGCAAAGAAGAGGGTCAGGCGGATACTCGTGACACACGTTCCTGAGCAGCTCGATTCCGATACCCAGAGGAAGATGAAGACTATCCTCGAGAAACACTCCGGATAGGACTCAGGGCATGTAGTCGGTTCACTTTGTCGTGCTGATGGATTCGACGAATTTCTGCCAACGCCTCGCGTCATCCAGCCTGCTGATGACATCTGCTTTCCGGAACTCTGCCTTCTCCTTTGTCTCGACCGTCCTCAGCTCATCGATCGCCCTCAGGAGCCCACACGTCTCCTCGACCATCGCCTTGGCAGTATCGAGGGTCATAGGGTCGTGCGCAAGTCGCGTCTCGAGAAGATGCTCTCTTTGCTTGATGAGCCGAATCAGCTCATTCACCTGTGCCACCTCATCGTTCGTGAGCTGGTCCTTGGTCGTGAGATTGTAGACCAGTTCGCGGAGGTCTATCTCGGAGCCGCCCAGGAGTTCGTGTTCAGGGATGAGCATCCCCACCCAGTAAACAAGCGAGTGCACTCTGGAGAGCAACATGGCCCTCTCATCGTCCGTCAGGAGCCTCCTCGCGTCAACTAGTTCTTCAGCAGGTGCATCGGGCTCATTGGATTCGTCCATGTCGACTCGGTGTCATATCCCTTCTGGGTATTGATGATTGCCCGGCAAAAGTGTGTAGTATGTAGTCCGTGATTCCTAGTCGAATGAGATCCCGATCCTCTGACCCTACACTTCGGCAGTATAAGCTGAGCAAGAGGGTCGTCGATATTTTCTGGGACCTGATGGTCAGGGTCAAGTATCCCAAGATTGGGATGCTCACGATGGTCGTCATCTTCGCCTACCTGACCTTCAGACTCGAGGACGTCCAGTCCTTCTTCCACAGCCTTGGGAGCCTCGGCTACATCTCTGCATTCCTAGGTGGCATGTTGTTCGCGTTCGGATTCGGGGCGCCGTTCGGGGTCGCGATTCTCGCGACTATTGCCGATGAGGTCGCTGTGCTCATTGCGGGGCTTGTCGGAGGCCTGGGCGCACTTCTATCGGATTATCTCCTGTTCAAGTTCATCCGGGTCACCTTCAACGACGAGATCACGAGGTTCAAGGAATCAAGGGCGTTCTCGTTCGTTGACGGCGTCCTCATACGGAGGCTCCCGCCCAAACTGTCGTTCTATCTCACACTCGGAGCGGCGGGATTCGTGATCGCGTCACCTCTCCCGGACGAGATAGGCGTGGCCATGCTCGCAAGCATCGCCACGGTGAAGGAGAGAACCTTCGCGGTCTGGTCGTTCGCGCTGAACACAATCGGGATTCTCGTAGTCCTCAGCGCGGGAGCACTCGTGTGAATCGCAGCCAGAATCACTTCTGCGGCTCTATAATTACCTTGATGGACTCCCCGGCTTTCGCGACCAGCTCGAAGCCCTTCTGCGTGTCGGCGAGCCCGAACCTGTGAGTGATCATATCGCTGACAACGACCTTCCTGGTCCGCAGCCATTCGATTGCCTCCTGGATATCGTGCTGGCTGCCCGCATATGTCGAAGTGATCGTGACCTCCTCCTTCCAGAGTTCCGCGAACGGGACTGGAGTCATCGTCCCCGGCATTGGAGGAGCGAAAAGCAGGACAGTTCCGCCCCGGTCCACGCTTCTGAGCCCCTGCTCCATCGCCTGCGACGCGCCCGCTGAGACCACGACGAAATCGGCGGGCCTCCCACCGTTCGCTTCCCGGACCAGCTTCGACACGTCCTTTCGGGCATCGATCACAGCGTCCGCGCCGAATCTCTTGGCCGCATCGAGCCTGTAGGGTGAGAGGTCCGTCGCTATGATCCTCTCGGCGCCGGATGCCTTCGCGAGCTTGATGTTCAGAAGACCCGCGATACCACTTCCGAGGACGAGCACGGTGGTGCCGACCCTGAACTTCCCCAGCCTGAAGCCCCGTACGACGCAAGCGAGCGGCTCGATGAAAGCGCCGTCGTCATAGGTCAGCTCGCTCGGGAGCGTGTAAGTGCCGAGCTCGACGTTGATCTCCGGGACCCTGATGTATTCGGCAAAACCGCCCGGGTAGAAGTTGGTGCTCCTGAGAGTATCGCAGGTGGATGTGTGTCCAGCGAGACAGTAACGGCACTTCATGCAGGGCACGTGGTGTGAAACGAACACGCGTTGACGGGGCTTGAACTCCCGTATCTGCTTGCCGACCTCCACGATGTCTCCCGCGATCTCGTGCCCCAGAACGAGCGGCGCCTTCTTGATCCTGTACCATTCCATGACATCGCTGCCGCAGATGCCACTGGCGACTACCTTCACCAACATCTCGCGCGGTCCTATCTCCGGCTTTGGCATGTGCTCCAGGCGAACATCGCTGTTCCTGTAGTACATCGCCACGCGCATCTGGTCTCGGGCAGCGGACAAGGCGGCTACTTCCCCTTGACGAGCTTCTTGTACAGGTCGTATGCCTGCTTCGCGGTCGCCTCTTCGTGCACGATCTTCCGCACCGCCTTGATCATAGGTATCGGGTTGTCGGACTGCCATATGTTCCGGCCCATGTCGACTCCGACAGCACCAGCCTTGATCGAGTTGAACGTGAGGTCTAGCGCGTCCTTCTCCGTCAGTTTCGGGCCGCCTGCAACGACGATTGGCACCGGACAGCTCTCGACAACCTTCTCGAAGTCGTCGCAGTAGTAGGTCTTCACGATGTGAGCGCCAATCTCCGCGGCGATTCTGGATGCAAGCGAGAGATATCGCGCATCTCTCTTGCCCAGCTCCTTGCCGACCGCCGTGACGGCAAGCACGGGCATGCCGACCTTGTGTCCCTCGTCGACGAGCTGCGACAGCGAGAGAAGCGTCTGCCTCTCGTGCTTGCTCCCGACGAATACCGAGAGCGCCACGCCCGAGGCGTTGCACCTGACCGCGTCGTCCATGGCTGTGATGATCCCCTCGTTCGAGAGGTCCTCGCCGATTATGCTAGTCCCCCCCGAAACCCTCAGCACGATGGAGTTGTGCAGGGAAGAATCCACGGAAGACCTCAGCACCCCGCGTGTGAGCATCAAGGAATCCGCGTAGGGGGCGAGCGGCATGATGGTCTTCCTAGGGACTTCCAGCCTCGATGTCGGACCCAGGAAGTATCCGTGGTCCACGGCCAACATGACCGAGCGTCCAGTGTCTGGCATTATGATGCGTGCAAGCCTGTTCCTCAAACCCCAGTCCATTGAATCAAGCCTCCTGTACCTCGGATCCCCCGAAGTGTTTCGCTTGAAAGAGGACGTACGATATTTATAGGTTCTCAGCAGCCGCCTGGGACCAGGCTCACTTCTTGTCAGACTTCTTCTTGCCGATGAGAACCTCGATATCGAATACTCTGTCCGCCTCCGTCTTGGTCATGATGCCCTTCTCGACGACCAGGTCCTTGACGGACATGTCCCTCTTCAAGGCCTCCTTCGCGACCTCTGCGGCCTTCATGTACCCGATGTGCGGGTCGAGGAAAGTCGCGATGGACGGGTTCTTCTCGAGGTATCCCCTGCATTTCTCCTCGTCGGCCTCGATTCCGGACACGCACTTCTCTATGAACACGGGAATGTAGTTGTTCAGGAGCACCATCGACTCGAGTATGTTGTGAATCATGACCGGGTTCATCACGTTGAGTTCCATCTGCCCCGCCTGGACGGCCATGGAGACCGAAATGTCGTTCCCGATGATCTGGAAGCAGATCATGTCCATGCATTCGGCCATGACCGGGTTGACCTTCCCAGGCATGATCGATGACCCTGGCTGAGTTGCGGGCAGTCGTATCTCCGCCCAGCCGGTCGTCGGGCCGGAGTTCATCAGCCTGAGGTCGTTCGATATCCTGATCAGTTCGAGGGCGACGGCCTTCAATCCGCCCGATATGCTCGCGAAGTCGAGCCTGCTCTGAAGGGACTCGCGGGCGTCCTCGGCCTCGATGAGGTTGAGACCGGTTATCTTCCGAAGGTGCCTCACCACCTGCCTGTGATAATCCGGATGAGTGTTGGCACCTGTGCCGACCGCAGTCGCGCCCAGAGGAACCTCCTCGAGGAGCTTCAGCTTGACCTTTAGCATCTCGCGGGACTTCTTCAGCGCGACGGAATACGCCATGAACTCCTGGCCCAGCGTGACCGGGAGCGCGTCCATGAGATGCGTCCTCCCCGACTTGAGAACGTTCCTGAACTCCATCCCCTTCTGCACGAATGCCTTCCGTAGGTCGTCCAGGTTGTCCAGCAGCTCCTGGGCTATGATGAGAATGCAGAGTCTCATCGCCGTCGGGTAAGTGTCATTCGTTGACTGGGCCATGTTGACGTGATCGTTCGGGCTGATAATCGCATAGTCACCTTTTCGATGACCTATGAGTTCGAGAGCCCGGTTCGCGATGACCTCGTTCAGGTTCATGTTGAAGGAGGTCCCCGCGCCCGCCTGGAAGTCGTCCACTACGAACTGGTCGTGCAGCTTTCCCTCGAGTATCTCGTCGCAAGCATCGACGATGGCTTTGGCGATCTCAGGCTCGAGCCAGCCGACGTCCTGATTGGCCAGGGCAGCGGCCTTCTTCACCATCGCATAAGCGTTCACGAACTCCGGTCTTGCCATGATGCCGCTGACCGGAAAATTCTCAGTTGCCCTCAAAGTCTGAATTCCGTAGTATGCTTTGTAGGGAACCTTGCGCTGCCCGAGGGAGTCGCGTTCGGTCCTGGTTTTCATCGTAACATCTGCCCGAAAGAACTGCGTCAAGATTCCTGATGCGAATATTAGTAGCTTGTCCCTGTCGACACTCGGAGCCAGAACACGGCCCGTCAGCCTTCGCTGACGAGCTGCCCACGTCGAAGGTTATAACACAGAGTTGGCAATATCTCAGGACCGCCGAGAGGAACCCGATGAACGAGAAGGTCCACGCCCATCTGAGAAAGAGGGACGGTTACAAGTTCGAGATCACATTCGACGAACTGCCGGGGAAGAGCGTTCTCATGGATGAGCCCTCCCCGATTGGAAGGTCCGAGGGGCCGAGCGCGGCGATGATGCTCTCGTCGGCCATCGGGCACTGCCTCACATCGAGCCTCCTGTTCTGCATGCAGAAATCGAGGGGCACCGTGGGCGACATCGAGGCGGATGTCGAGACGAGCCTGACGCGGAACGAGAGTGGGCGCTGGAGGATTTCTGGAATTAAGGTCAAAATAAAGCCGATAATACCAGATATTGACCGAGAAAAACTCGAACGATGCAAGGGCCTCTTCGAGGATTTCTGCATCGTCACGGCGAGCGTCAGAGAGGGCGTCAAGATCGATGTCGAGATGGAGGTCTAGAGAGACCAGAGGTGAGATGAATGCCGCTGATACCGCAGAAGGAAAGGGATGTCCTCGCCAAGGAGTTTGGCTCGAAGCTCGTGAATGATGTCAGGCTGATCGTGTTCACCCAGGAGATACCCTGCATGTTCTGTCGAGAGACCTTGGCAGTGTGTCAGGAGCTGGAGGAGCTGTCCCCGAAGATCAAGGTCGAAGTCTACGACTTCGTGAGGGACCAGATGAAGGCGAAGGAGCTCAGGGTCGACAAGATACCAGCGATCGCCGTCGTAGGGTCGAAGGACTACGGAGTAAGGTTCTACGGAATACCTTCGGGGTACGAGTTCACGTCACTCGCGAGCGCGATAGTGGATGTGTCGAGAGGCGAGAGCGGCCTCTCACAGAAGAGCAAGGACCTGCTGAAGCGTGTGGACAGCTCGGTCCACATACAGGTCTTCGTCACGCCGACCTGTCCGTACTGTCCATCGGCCGTAAGGCTGGCACACCGCATGGCCATCGAATCCGAGATGATCTGGGCGGACATGGTCGAGTCGACCGAGTTCGTCCCGCTCGCGCAGAAGTACACCGTGACCGGCGTGCCCAAGGTCATAATCAACGAGAGGTTCGAGATGCACGGGGCCATCCCCGAGGACCTGCTGGTAGCGCACGTGCTCCACGCGCTGTCTCGCCCGGAACCGGTCCAGCCAAGATAGAATCGTCCGAAGAGGTGTTGATGTGGTGAAGAAGGCGGCAACGAAGTCCAAGCCCGAAGAGGTGCTGGAGGTGCTCTCCAGCATAAAGGGGGTCAAGCACGCCTTCTATCTCTCGAAGGACATGAGGAAGGGGCTGGTGAAGATCGAGAAGCAGTACCCTCCGATAGGCCCGCTCACGATCCGCAACGACGGCGTGTTCGAGTGCCTCAAGAGGGAGCACGTCGCGTGCATAGTCAAGGACAAAGGGTTCAGAGCACCCCCGCACCCGACGGTCCTCCTCGTGAACGAGGACGGCGAGGTGATTGGAAGAGAGCTCCTGCCAGGCGAGAAGGTACCGGAGAGGGTCGGCAGGAAGAACCTGTTCATCGGGAAAGACTTCGTGATATTCGTCGGGGAGACTTCAGGCAAGGGAGCACGGTTCATACTTCCGCCCGTTCAGTTCAAGGAGGTCGAGAGGATCGAAGGGACCTCGTGCGTCCTGTCGTCGAGTCCGTCCACGCTGGGCGACCTCTTCCTGAGGAAGGGTGCCGGCCTAAAGGACGATCCGAAGCTCGCGTCGGTCCTGATAGGATTCGACCTCTGCAGGCCTTAGCGCCGTTATATCCCGGTGATAGGCGGCCTTGGAATAGGGCAGCAATCGGTCCTTCCACCTCGGAGCGCCCATTTCAATACGATATTAGTATTTGGACATCCGTTCCTAGAATCCGTCTGACCCTTCGAATATCCTTTTAAAACATGCGCCCTGAATTAGGAGTTCTTCCATCTCGTGGGACGGGTTAAGTGCTAACCTTTAAATTCAATCTAGGCATCCGCATTAACAATCATCTCGCGCGGAGCGTTTGCGCGGGAATGGATTAGGCCAATGGTGTTAGAATGGCAGGCAAAGCGAATCCGTTTGAAGAAATGAAGAAGATGGTCGACAAGGCGGGGAAGACCCTGGGCCTCGACGCGGGCATCACAGAGGTTTTGAAGAGCCCGAAGAGGGAGCTCCATGTGCACTTCCCGGTCAAGATGGATGACGGAACGATTAAGGTCTTCACTGGATACAGAGTCCAGCACAACGAAGCCCGTGGCCCATACAAGGGCGGCATCAGATACCACCCGCAGGTGGATATCGATGAGGTCCGCGCATTGTCATCCTGGATGACATGGAAGACCGCAACTGTCGACATCCCGTACGGCGGGGCAAAGGGCGGCATCATCTGCGACCCGAAGAAGATGTCAGTGGGCGAAATCGAGAGGATGACGAGGAGATACGCATCCGAGATATCGATCATCATCGGCCCTGAGAAGGACATCCCGGCTCCAGATGTGAACACTGGCGGCAGGGAGATGGCCTGGATCATGGACACATACAGCATGATGAAGGGCTACGCGGTCCCCGGCGTCATCACCGGAAAGCCAAGAGAGCTCGGCGGTTCCCTCGGCAGGCCTGAGGCGACATCGAGAGGCCTCGTCTTCACTGTCAGAGAGGCGGCGAAGAAGATCGGCATGAACCTGAAGGGCGCCACAGTGGCCATCCAGGGATACGGTAATGTCGGCGCGTTCGCCCACAAGCTCATCGAGCGCGACTTCGGCTCCAAGGTGATAGCTGTCACGGACTCGAAGGGCGGCATCATCAACGAGAAGGGCCTGAAGTACGAGGAGGTCTGGGCGCACAAGGTCAAGACGGGCAGCGTCATCGGATTCCCCGGCTCGAAGCCGATCAGCAACGAAGCCATCCTCGAGCTCAAGGTCGATGTGCTCTTGCCATGCGCTCTTGAGAACGTCATCACGAAGGACAACGCTGGGAAGATCAAGGCCAAGATCTCAGGAGAGGGAGCCAACGGCCCGACGACCTTCGAGGCAGACGCGATCATGTGGAAGAACGGCGTGCTCGTCCTGCCTGACATCCTCGCGAACGCGGGCGGTGTCACAGTGAGCTACTTCGAATGGGTCCAGAACAACTACAACTACTACTGGACCGAGGAAGAAGTCAACGAGCGGCTCGACAGGAAGATCACAGCGGCGTTCCACGAGGTGTGGGACATGCACGAGAAGCACAAGTGCAACATGAGGGACGCAGCGTACCTCGTCGCCGTGAAGAGAGTCGCCGACGCAACGAGAATCAGAGGCTTCTACCCGTAGACGGCTCAAACAACAACCCATCCGGGGCCAGCATGCTCCGGGTGGTCGATTCATTCTTTTCTGTTTCCACCGTCAGAAGCATCACTGCGAGGGCGAGTCCTTCCTGACCTCAGACGCGATGTCGTCAGCTGGGACTTGCCTCTGCTCGCCGCTCTTCATGTCGCGCAGCGTCACCATACGCTTGGCCATCTCCTCCTTGCCAACGATGACGGCGTATCTCGCATTGACGGAGGAGGCGTATTTCAGATTCTTGCTCATCGACCTTCGCATAAGATCCACATCTGCGCGCAAGCCGTTCGATCTCAGCCGCGCGACTATCCCAAAAGCGTATTTCCTCATGTCGTCCTTTGCGGGGATGACGTATGCATCAAGAGGAGCTGGAACGGCGATCTCCTTCTCAGCTTCCAGTGCGAGAACGACGCGGTCTATGCCGATTGCGAACCCGGTGCTGAAGACGGGTTCCCCGCCGAACAGCTCCGACAATGTGTAGGACCCGCCGCCCATGATCTGCTTCTCAGCGCCAAGCCTGGGCGCATCTATCTCGAACACCATCCCGGTGTAGTAGTCGAGCCCGCGGACGATGCCCATGTCGATCTCGCAATCCTCGATGCCGTAGAGCTTCAGGATGTCGAACAGCTCGTTCAGATACTGAGTCGCCTCAGACTGGTCGAGGTTGTTGAGCAGTTCCTGCTCACCCTTCATGTCCGCCATGGCAGCTATCCTGTCGAACAGGGATCTCGGAAGAGCGCGTGCGTCGAACATCTCGCCCAACGCATCCCAGTTCTCCTTGTCTATCATGTGCAGGACCTCGGAGGCCAGCTTCTCGTCGGGTATCTCCTTGTTCACCAGAGCCTTGAGGATGCCTATGTGCCCGACACGGACGATGAAGTTCTCCAAACCTGCTGCGCGTATGCAGTTCACAGCCAGGGTGATGACCTCGGCGTCGCTCTCCGGGTTCTTCGTTCCGATGAGCTCCGCACCCAGCTGGAAGAACTCCCTGTACCTGCCGCTCTGCGGGTTCTCGTACCTGAAGCAGTTGCCGATATAGTACAGCTTCAGCGGCTTCGGCAGAGTGGACAGCTCGTTGACATAGAACCTGACGACGGATGCCGTGATCTCCGGTCTCAGAGCCATCTCCCTGTCGCCCTTGTCGCGGAAGACATACATCTCGTCGATGACGCTCTGACCCGAGCGGAGCGTGAAGAGCTCTGCGTGCTCGAAGGTAGGCGTCACGACCTCCCCGAACCCGAAGAGGGCGCAGGCCTCGCGCATCGCGGCTTCGACCTTCCTGCGCTTGGCCATCTCGACGGGACCGAAATCCCGAGTCCCCCTGGGCCTCTGAATCATCGGTCGCAAGAAGGGCGATACGACTCATAATCCTTTTGGAGGCGATTCACGGTGAGATTCATATCCAGAGGTGCGGTTCACCACCCTCAGATATCAGATGGAGACTCTCTGGGTCGCGCTTGCAATATTCCTCGTCACCTATGCACTGATCTCAATACGCAGGTTCCCGAGGTTCAAGGTCGACAGGCCCGCTGCTGCGCTCATCGGCGCTGGACTGATGATAATCTTCGGAGTCGTCGGGCCTGAAGACGCGATAGGAGCCATCAATCTGGACATTCTGATCCTGCTGGTCGGGATGATGATCCTGGTCGCGGGGCTCGAGCTCTGTGGGTTCTTCGAATGGGTCTCTCTCCGGATGATTAAGTACTCCAGGAATCAGTTCATGTTCCTCGTTCTCACGATGGTGGTGACAGGCTTCCTGTCGGCGCTGGTCCTGAACGACACCATCGTCCTGCTGTTCACGCCTATCATAATCAGGACATGCAGACTCCTGAAGTCGAATCCAGTGCCATTCCTGATCGCGGAGGCGCTCGCGGCCAACATAGGAAGCGTCGCCACGGCTGTTGGCAACCCGCAGAACGCATATATCGCGACGAAGACCGGGATATCCTTCCTGGAGTTCTCTGCGAGGCTAGTACCTGTGTCGATTGTGTGCATGGCAGTCGCAATCCTCATGCTCTACGTCTTCTACAGGAAGGACATCGAGAAGGGGAGCGCACACGACTACAGGAGGAAGATCCTCTCTGAAGGTTGGAAGGCCTTCGAAGAGGAGCTGGTCAAGGGCGACGAATCCACGACCGCAGGGATAAGGAAGATGAAAGAGAGGAGGCTCGGGCTCTACGCACTCCTCGTGATCACCGCAGGTACATTCATGGCGTTCGTGGCGAGCCATATCATAGGTGCACCGATAGCGATCATCGCTTTCGTTGGGGGTGTCTTCGCGCTGTTCGTCGTCCCGGTCATCACCGACGTCAAAGCGAAGGACATGCTCGCAGGAGTCGACTGGACAATCATCCTGTTCTTCGTTGGTCTGTTCGTGGTCCTCCAGGGAGTGAGGGACTCCGACCTGCTAGCAGAGATAAGCGACTTCTTTCCGGGGTTCAGTGAGGGGGAGCAACCGACCGTGGCTTGGCTCACGGCCCTCTCAGCCCTCTTGTCGAATCTCGTGAGCAATGTCCCCGCAGTGCTGCTGCTCGGCGAGATGATCCCCATCTCGGACACACAGCTCTGGCTGGCACTCGCATCCAGCTCAACCCTTGCGGGGAACGCGACCATTCTTGGCGCGGCGGCGAACGTGATCGTAGTCGAGAAGGCGGAGGCGAAGGGAATCGATGTCAACTTCTGGAAGTTCACGCTCGTTGGCTTCCCGATTGCGATGGTGACTCTCTTCCTTTCGACCCTCATGTTGATCGTCCTCTTCTGAAAGAAGAGCCAGTACATCGTCTGACAGCTAGCCAGCACTGAAAAAGCGACGTTCTGGCGTAAGGGATTTATATGTCGGACATTGATGCACTGACCGTCGGAAGTATTCCGGCAGCACACGGAGGGATGCACGTGCCCATGAAACCAATATCCGTCGACAGGGCGAAGGTGATTGCGACCGAGAAGAACCTCAAGCCTGGAAAGGTGAGAGGTACATCAGAGATCGAGTTCACCAGGGGCGGAAGCCCAAGGGTCGAAATCATCGACTGGCCTGAGTTCGAGCAGATCCTCGCCACGAAGAATCTCGAGATTCACGAGGGCGGCGGATTCATGAAGCTCATGAAGAAGGGCTAGGCGAGCAGCCGGTTCTTCTTCAGCCAAAACCCTTTTCCCCGAGTTTTCATCTCTTCACGATTATCGTGACGACGTCCTGGTCCCTGACCTTGTGCTCCAGGCCGACTATCTGTCCAGGGAACCTGGCGCTCTTCCCCCAGATCTGTGCGTACCTGAAGCTCTTCCTGAAATCCCTGTGGATGGCGTCGCACACCATGCCGATGTCCGAACCCTCCTTGATCACCAACGGCTCCACCAAGTCCGCCTCCTTGCCCTGGGGTTTCATGTAGATCCGTATGAACCTGAGCGCTACGTAGATTGCCTCCTTCAGTTGCTCGAGCCCCTGCTCTCCCTCAGCGGAGATCGGGATGATCTTCCAGCCCTTGAGCCTCTTCTCGATCTGCTTGAGATACTGCGGGGTCACGAGATCCGTCTTGTTGATGGCCACTATGGCTGGTACGTAGAGCCTGTTTCCCGAGATGTAGTCAATCAGCTGGTCCTCTGTGATGTCGTCCCTGATCACTATGTCAGCATTGATGTGACCGTACTCGTTCATCATGTCGCGGACCAGATCCTCATCCAGGATGGACTGCTTAGTCGTGAAGTTGACCAGCACCCCGCCCCTGTTCTTCTTCGCGATGACGATGTCCGCTGGCTTCTGGTTCAGCCTCAGGTTGGCCGTCTTGAGCTCCTCGACGAGCACCTGAATGTTCGTCTCGAAAACGTCTATCATCAGCAGGATCATGTCCGCGGAGCGCACGACCGAGAGGACCTCCCTGCCCCTGCCTTTCCCCTTCGAGGCATCCTTGATCAGACCGGGCAGGTCCAGCACCTGTATCTTCGCGCCCTTGTACTCCATCAGCCCTGGGACGACGGTGAGTGTTGTGAACTGGTAGGCAGCGACCTCGCTCTGCGCGTTGGTAATCTTGTTGAGCAGAGTCGACTTGCCGACGCTCGGAAAACCGACGATGGCGATGGTCGCGTTGCCCGATTTCTTCACCGCGTAGCCCGCGGTCTTCGGGCCCTTCGACCTCCTCAGCTCCTGCTCGTCCTTGAGGCGGGCCATCTTGGCCTTCAGCTTGCCTATGTGGTGCTGGGTCTTCTTGTTGTAGTCCGTGCGGGCTATCTCGTCCTCTATCTCCTTGATCTGCTCCTCTATGTTGGCCATTGCTTCAAGCCCT
>Ga0316622_100000252_pt1 | contig 29120 bp, 20 predicted proteins | sample OWC_Aug_OW2_C1_D_FD_207646 | JGI IMG/M metagenome (GOLD analysis project Ga0316622, IMG submission 207646) | Wetland soil microbial communities from Old Woman Creek delta, Ohio, United States - OWC_Aug_OW2_C1_D5_C | ecosystem: Environmental > Terrestrial > Soil > Wetlands | place: USA: Ohio... | reverse complement strand
GGCGATGCTGGCCCTTCCAACCTTGCCCCCGGTGCTGGCCGGCATCGTGCCGCCTCGCACCGGAACCTCCAGGCGGAGCCACCTGCACGCGCTGTTCGCGGACCTGCGGCTCGCCCTGGCGCAGAGTGGCCTGGTGGTGACCTTCCTCGCGCATCAGGCGTGGTTGATGTCCGATGCGATCGGCCGGACGCTGTATCGGCAGTTCGTCAGCCGCCGCCGCCTGCTCGAATGGACCACCGCCGCCCAGGCGCAAGTCAGCCCGCGCCTCGAACTCCCCGGCTTCTACCGGCACATGGCCGGTGCCGTGGCAATCAGCGCCACGGTGGTCATCCTCGTGTACGCGGGGCTCGCAAGCGCCTATGTGGCGTTGCCGTTCGCGCTGCTGTGGATCATGTCGCCCGTCGTGGCGCGCTGGGTGAGCCGGTCACCACAGGTCGCGGGCCTTCCGGCCGTCACCGACGTCGACAGTCGCGCACTGCGGCTGATCGCGCGCCGCGCGTGGCGTTACTTCGACACTTTCGTCACCGTCGCCGATCACATGCTTCCGCCGGACAACTTCCAGGAGGATCCGCGGCCGGTGGTTGCCCATCGCACCTCCCCGACCAATCTCGGCCTGTATCTACTGGCGAGCGTCACCGCTCGCGACTTTGGCTGGGCCGGAACGATCGACACGGTCGAGCGCCTGGAAGCGACACTCACGGAGATGAACGGCCTGGAGCGATTCCGCGGTCACTTCTACAACTGGTACGACACGCAGGACCTGCGTCCTCTCGAGCCGAAGTACATCTCCTCGGTCGACAGCGGCAACCTGGCCGCCCACTTGATTGCGCTCGCCAATGCCTGCGTCGAGATGAGCGTCCGGCGCCCGACGGGTCCCGAGTTGCTCGCAGGCATCGGGGACGGGCTCGCGCTTGCGCTCGAATCGTGGTCCGGGCCCGCCAACGGGCCGCTGGGCGAGGCCCTCGGCGCGCTCGCCGTTCTGCTGGATGAGGGCCCCGGGACGTCCGCGGACCTCGCCGAGCGGCTGGCGGCGCTTGCGCCGCGTGCCGCCGCGGCCACCGCCATCGCGGGCGCTTTGGCGCGGGAGCGAGCTGACGAGGCGACCGCCGAAACTGCGGCGTGGGCCGACGCCACGAGCCGATCGATCGAGAGCCACCTGCGCGACGTTGCGGCGGATTCGTCAGGAAACGACCACTCCCTCCAGCATCGCCTCATCGCGCTCGCGGAGACGGCGCGGACGATGGCCGGGGCGATGCGGTTCGACTTTCTATTCGACCCGGAACGCAAGCTGCTCTCGATCGGCTATCGCGTCATGGAGGGCGGTCTCGACCCGAGCTGCTACGACATGCTCGGATCCGAAGCGCGCCTGGCGAGCTTCGTGGCGATCGCGAACGGGGATCTCCCCGGGCGCCACTGGTTCCGCCTCGGACGGGCCGTGACACCGATCGATCGCGGCGCCGCCCTCGTCTCGTGGTCTGGATCAATGTTCGAGTACCTGATGCCGTCGCTCGTCATGCGCGCGCCGGCCGGGAGCCTGCTCGAGCAGACGAGCCGCCTCATCGTGCAGCGGCAGATCGCCTACGGTGACGAGTTGCACGTACCGTGGGGCATCTCGGAGTCCGCATACAACGCGCGCGATTTCGAGCTCACCTACCAGTATTCGAGCTTCGGGGTGCCCGGCCTGGGCCTGAAACGCGGTCTCGGCGAGAACGTCGTGATTGCGCCCTACGCGACCGCCCTCGCTGCGATGGTGGATCCGCACGCGGCCACCCTCAACTTTGCCCGTCTCGCCGGCGCCGCAGCCCAGGGCCGCTACGGTCTCTATGAAGCCCTGGACTACACCCCGCGGCGCCTGCAAGCGGGCCAGGCCGTCGCGATCGTGCGCGCCTACATGGCTCACCATCAAGGAATGACGATCGTCGCCCTCGCCAACACACTGCTGAATGGCCTGATGCGAACCCGCTTCCATACCGAGCCGCGGATCCAGGCAACGGAACTGTTGCTGCAGGAGCGAACGCCCCGGGATGTCGCCTTGCCCCATGTGAGGGCCGAGGAGACCGGCACCGGCTTGAAGCCCTACGACGCGGTTCCGACGATTTCGCGGTCGCTGCACACTCCGCACGACGCCACGCCGCGCACGCGCCTGCTGTCGAATGGCCGCTATGCCGTAATGCTCACCGGCGCCGGATCCGGATACAGCCGCTGGCGGGATCTCGCCGTGACGCGCTGGCGCGAGGACGTCACCTGCGACGCGTGGGGCTCGTATGTCTTCCTGCGGGACGTCGACAGCGGCGAGGTGTGGTCTGCGGGCCACCAGCCCACGTGTATCGAGCCGGACGACTACGAAGTCACGTTCGGCGAGGATCGCGCCGCAATCGTCCGGCGCGATGGAGACGTCACGACGACCCTGGACGTCGTGGTGTCGGCCGAGAGCGACGCCGAAGTCCGCCGCGTGTCTATCTCGAACACCGGCAGTACCGTTCGACAGATCGAGCTGACCTCCTACGCTGAAATCGTCCTGGCCCCTCCGGCGGCCGACGCCGCGCATCCCGCCTTCGCCAAGCTGTTCGTGCAAACGGAGCACCTCGCCGACACCGGCCTCCTCCTCGCGACGAGGCGACGACGGTCGTCCGCGGATCCCGAGGTCTGGGCCGCGCATCTCGCGGTCATCGAAGGGGACCCGGTCGGCGAGCAGCAACTCGAGACCGACCGCGCCCGCTTTCTCGGGCGCGCTCGCGAGCTTCGTTCCGCCATTGCCGTCACCGACGGCGGGGCGTTGTCAGGCACCGTAGGCACCGTCCTGGATCCGATCTTCAGCCTGCGCCGGCGCTTGCGGCTCGCCCCGGGCGCCACGGCGCGCGTCGCGTTCTGGACGCTTGTTGCGCCGACTCGCGCAGAGGTGCTCGACCTGGCCGACAAGCACCACGATGCCGCGGCCTTCGAACGCGCCGTCACGCTCGCGTGGACACAGGGACAAGTGCAGCTCCACCACCTCGGCATCACCGCCAACGAGGCGGACCTCTACCAGCGTCTCGCCGGTCACGTGCTCTACAGCGATCCGACGCTGCGACCGTCATCGGACGTGCTCCGTCGCAGTGTCGGCGGGCAGGCGGCGCTCTGGGCGCATGGGATCTCCGGGGACCTGCCGATCGTGCTGGTGCGCATCGACGACACGGATGACCTCGACATCGTCCGGCAGCTGTTGCGCGCGCTCGAGTACTGGCGGCTGAAGCAGTTGACCGTGGACCTCGTGATCCTGAACGAACGAGCGCCCTCGTATGCGCAGGACCTGCAGGAAGCGTTGGAGACGCTGGCCCGCACCGGCCTGTCGCGGCCGCGCATTCACGGGGAGGCCGCGCCGGGCGGCGTCTTCATCCTGCGTTCCGACATCATTCCGGGCGACACACGCCTGGTGCTCCTTGCTGCAGCCCGAGCCGTCCTGCTCAGCCGCGGCGGCAGCCTTACCGAGCAGCTCGAGCGACTCGAGCGACCTGCGCCGCTGGTTGCGCCGCCGGTCAAGGTCGTGGCCGGGCCCGGCTTCCCGGCAATGCCGCCCGGCATGCCGACGCTGGAATTCTTCAACGGCACAGGTGGCTTTGCGGCAGACGGCCAGGAGTACGTCACGATCCTGCGCGACGGGCAGTGCACGCCGGCGCCGTGGATCAACGTCATCGCCAATCCCGGGTTCGGGTTCCAGGTGTCGGCCGAGGGCAGCGGCTATACCTGGGCTGCCAACAGTCGCGAGAACCAGCTTACCCCATGGTCGAACGATCCGGTCGGGGACCGGCCCGGCGAGATCATCTATCTGCGCGACGATGAAAGCGGCACACTGTGGGGGCCCACGGCCCTGCCGATTCGTGACGAAAGCGCCGCGTATGTCGCGCGGCACGGGCGGGGATACAGCCGCTTCGAGAGCACGCAGCATGGGGTCGCAGTCGACCTCCTGCAGTTCGTCCCGCTCGACGCTCCGCTCAAGGTCTCGCGCCTCAGGATCCGGAACATCTCCGCTCGCACCCGGCACCTGACCGTGGCGGCTTACGCGGAATGGGTCCTCGGCACGTCGCGCAGCGCGGCAGCGCCGTTCGTCTCGACCGACATTGATGGCGTCACCGGCGCGATGTTCGCGCGCAACGTCTGGAGCGACGCGGTGACCCGCGTGGCATTCGTCGACCTCGGCGGCCTGCAGACATCCTGGACGGGCGATCGGCGGGAATTCCTCGGTCGCAACGGCGCCCTCGCGCGCCCAGCGGCGCTCGCGCACAACGGGAAACTCTCGTGCCGCACTGGCGCGGGCCTCGACCCGTGCGGCGCGCTGCAGACCTCGGTCGAACTCAAGGCGAATTCCGCGGTCGAGATCGTGTGGCTCCTCGGCGAAGCGGCCACGACGCCCGATGCGCAGTCATTGATCACGCACTGGCGTTCCGCCGACCTCGACGCCGCGTTGCGATCCGTCCACCAGCACTGGAACGAGGTACTTGGAGCGGTCGTCGTGAAGACGCCGGATCGATCATTCGACATCATGCTGAACGGATGGCTCCTCTATCAAACACTCGCCTGCCGGGTATGGGCACGCAGTGCGTTCTATCAGGCAGGCGGTGCATATGGATTTCGCGATCAATTACAGGACTCCATGGCCCTGGTCCTGGCGATGCCGGCGCTCACTCGTGAACATGTTCTGCGCGCTGCCGGCCGGCAGTTCGTCGAGGGCGACGTCCAGCACTGGTGGCTACCCCGCACTGGCCGCGGGGTTCGTAGCCGTGTCTCCGATGACCGCGCCTGGCTTTGCTACTGCGTGGCGCACTACCTCGAGGTGACGGGCGATCACGCGATCCTCGATGAGATCGTCCCGTTTCTCGAAGGGCCAGCCCTGCGCGAGGATGAATCCGACAGCTATTTCCTGCCGGTCCCTGCCGACGAGACGGCGTCACTCTTCGAGCACTGCGCGCGTGCGCTCGATCAGAGCCTGGTAGTGGGAGCGCACGGATTGCCGCTGATCGGAACGGGAGACTGGAACGACGGCATGAACCGCGTCGGCTCGGGCGGGCGCGGCGAGAGTATCTGGCTCGGGTGGTTCCTGCATACGGTACTCACGAAATTTGCACCTCTGGCGGAGGCGCGTGGCGAACTGTCGCGCGCCGCGAGCTGGCGCTCGCACGCCACTGACCTGCAAGCCTCCCTGGAGCACGACGGCTGGGATGGCGACTGGTATCGGCGTGGCTTCTTCGATGATGGAGCGCCGCTCGGCTCCGCTGCGAGCGAGGAATGCCGCATCGATTCGATCGCGCAATCCTGGGGAGTGCTCTCCAGCGCGGCGGACCCGGAGCGCGCACGGCGTGCCATGGCGGCCGTGGATGAGAATCTGGTTCGCCGTGACGCTGGCCTGGTCATGCTCTTCACCCCGCCATTCGACCGGTCCACGGCCGATCCGGGATACATCAAGGCGTACCCGCCCGGAATTCGCGAGAACGGCGGGCAATACACGCATGCCGCCGTCTGGTCGATGATCGCGTTCGCGATGCTTGGCGATGGCGACAAGGCGGCCGAGCTGTTCTCGATCCTTAATCCGATCAATCGTGCCCGGACGCACGACGACGCCGTGCGCTACAGGGTCGAGCCATACGTCATCGCGGCGGACGTCTACTCGGAACCGCCGCACGTCGGGCGCGGCGGCTGGACCTGGTATACGGGCTCGGCCGCCTGGATGTACCGGGCAGGTCTCGAATGGATACTCGGTTGCCGCGTGCGCGGAGCAAGTCTACTGCTGGATCCGTGCATACCGCGCAGCTGGACGGGGTTCGCGGTCACCCTGCGGTTCCGCGGCACGCCGTACGAAATCGAGGTTGAGAACCCCCATGGCGTCACCAGGCGACTCGTCAGCCTTCAGCTCGACGGGGTAGAACTCGCGGCGCAGCAGGGAATCGTGCCGCTGGTCAATGACGGGGCGACGCACCGGGTACACGCCGTCCTCGGTTGATGCCACGCGGGAACGGTCTAGGCCCCGGATCGACCCAGGACCTGGTACGGGTCGCCGCGTGGAATATCCGTGAGCAGGCGAGCGAACTCCGACTTGACCACGCCGTAGCACTCACACGACCGGCTCTCGAGGCCAGCTCGCTCGAGCACCGAAATGTGGCCGCGGCGATAACGGATGAAACCGGCCCGCTGCAGGTTTCCGGCGGCCTCCGTAACGCCTTCCCGGCGCACGCCGAGCATGCTTGCGACCAGCTCCTGCGTCATGACCAGCTGACCCGACGGGATCCGATCGAGGGTCACCAGCAGCCAGCGGCACAGCTGCTGCTCGACCGAATGGTGTCGGTTGCAGACGGCGGTCTGCGTCATCTCTGTGATCAACGCCTGGGTGTAGCGCAGCAACAATCGCAGCAGCGGTCCGCAGCGGTCGAATTCGCGCCTCAGGAGGCGGCGCTCCAGCTGATACGCGTGCCCCGCCGTCTGCACGACGGCGGAGCTGGGTGTGGTGTCCCCGCCCATGAACAGGGATATGCCGACCACGCCCTCGTTGCCTACCCCTGCGATTTCGGCCGATGCGCCGGACACAGTGATGTAGTGCAGCGACACGATCGCCGTGGTCGGGAAATAGGCGTGCTGCAGCTGGTCGCCGGGTTCATAGAGAATTTCGCCGAGCTGCATCGGGACACATTGGAGATCCGCAGCCAGCCGAGCGAACTCAGCCGCGGGCAAGGCGGCGAGAAGCTGGTTCTGCTTCGGGCTGGGGACTGCTGACATTGCTGATGGCCGGGACGCTGCGATCTAGCCCCTGGGCCAGACTTCCACGCCGATGCCGCGGTAGCCGATGAAGCGGGAGGACCGGTTGAACATGGGCTCCCCACTCACATGGAACGTCTGTTTCGAACCGTCTGCATTCACGCGACTGAACGCGAAATCAAGAAACGGTTGCCGAGCGGCAATGGTTGCCTGCAGGACCGCCCGTTCCGCCTCGTTCCAGCCTGCCACGTGAACATCGCTCGCATCTCCCGCCAGGGTGGGGACCCGCAGCCCGAGCATTTCCAGGACCGGGCCGGAGACCTTAGTGAAGTTCCCGTGTTCGTCCTGCTCCCAGTACCAGTCCGACGCGAGTTCCGTCAGGCTGCGGTAGCGGGCTTCGCTCTCCCGCAGTTCTGCCGTCCGCTCACGCACCGTCTGCTCGAGTTCCTTGCTGTAGTTCTCGAGTTTCCTATACAGCAGCCGCACTTCCAGCATGTTGTGGATGCGAGTCTTGACTTCGACCAGGTCGAACGGCTTGCTGACGAAATCCTTGGCACCGGCCTGCAGCGCGCGAAGCCTGTGACCAGGCTGAGCCGTAATCACAAGGACGGGAAGATAGGCGTCCGTCTCGCTGGTCTTGAGGCCTTCCATGACCTGGAAGCCGTCCATGCCGGGCATCTGGAGGTCGAGCAAGATCAGGTCGTAGCTGTTGGTGCGGTGAAGCGCACAGACCTCGTGGGGATTCATCGTCGAGGCGATGCATGTGTATCCGGCTTCGCCCAGCACCTGCTCGAGCAGGCTGACATTGGTTGCCTGGTCGTCGACGATCAGGATCCTGGCGTTGAGCATCTCGGATTCGGCAATCATTGCGACCGCGCGTGCGTCATGGCCACGTCCAGCGCATCCATGAACCGGTCGACCTTGATGGGCTTGGTGATGTAGCTGAAGAATCCCGCGTCGAGGGCCTTCGCAATGTCACGCGGTACCGCGTTGGCGCTGAGCGCGATGATGGGGATGTGCGCCGTCGACGGGTCCGTGCGAAGGATTCTCATGGCGTCGATCCCACTGATTCCGGGCAGGTTGATGTCCATCAGGATCACGTCCGGGCGGTAGGCGCGCGCAAACTCGATGCCGAGACTGCCCTCCGCCGCGCTCAACAGGCGCAGGTCAGGACGGCGCCCAATGAGTTGCTCCACGAGTTCCAGGTTGGCCGGGTTGTCCTCGACATAGAGCAACGTGCGCAGCGGCTTGCCATCCGGCCCCGGCGATTGCGCCGGCGTCACACACTCGAGGTCGTTACCGGCAAGGTGCGGGGCGCTCGTCAGGCCCAGTTCGACCCAGAACACGCTCCCCGCGCCGACGGTGCTGTCGGCCCCGATGGTGCCACCCATCAGTTCCACCAGGCGTTTGGTCACGACGAGGCCAATGCCGGTGCCTTCCTCGGCGCCGCTCTCCTTGCCGAGGCGGTTGAACGGCTGGAAGAGCTGCGCCAGCTGCTCCGGGGTCAGTCCGAGGCCCGAGTCCCGGACGCTGATGCGAATCACATCCGGGCTGATCCGGGAGCACTCGACGGCGACCGCGCCTCCCGGCTTGTTGTACTTGATTGCGTTGAAGAGCAGGTTGATGAGGACCTGCTTGACCCGTGTCCGGTCTGCCTTGACGAAATACGGCATTTCGATCCGCGGAAACTTCATGGTGATGCCGCGGGTGTGTGCCTGCGGCTCGATCATGGCCCGGCACTCGAGCATGACCTCGACCAGCGCAATCGGCTCCGACGACAGTGTCAGTCTGCCCGACTCGATCAGCGCAAGATCCAGGATCTCATTGATCAGCTCCAGGAGGTACCACCCGGCCTTGAGGATCTGGTCGATGCTGCGCTTCTGCGAGGGCGTCGGGAGCGGAGAGCCGGATTCCACGAGCTGGGCGAACCCCAGGATCGCGTTGAGCGGCGTGCGCAATTCATGGCTCATGCTGGAAAGGAAATCGGTCTTCGCGCGATTCGCCTTGTCCGCCGCTGCCATCGCCTCGTTCAGCTCCGATTCGACGCGCTTGCGCGCCGAGTTGTCGGTACCGATCAGCAGGTACCCGATGATCTCGCCGAAGTCGTCGCGTAATGCCGTGATCGAAACGATGGCCGGAAAGCGGCTGCCGTCCTTGCAGATGTAGGTCAATTCATAGACGTCCTCGATCTCGCGCGAGGCCTTGTATGCCAACGCCTCGAAGCCGGGCGCAATCGTGGTCGCGAGTTCGAGGCTCAGCGCCTGGGCGCGCGCGTGGACTTCCTGCGGATCGTGAATGTCGCTCGGGCTGATCCTGTTGACGACCTCGGCGGCCCTGTAGCCCAGCATGCGCTCGGCCCCGACATTGAACAGCTGGATGATGCCCTTCTCGTCGGTAGCGATGATCGAGAAATTGGCACTGGTGAGGATCGCGTTCTGTAACGCCCCGGTCTTGAGCAATGCATTCCTGCGTCCAGCATCCGCGGCGCCATCGGCCGGGCCGGCATCGCCGGTCGCCGCGGGACCACTTCCTGTTTCGACCATGGCCGATATCCGTGAAAAGAGTGCGGGACGCGACTCGCGATGATCGCGGTCGATGCGCCGGAACTCTGTCTGCTAGCGCACATAGGGAGATCCGCCGTCCCCGGTCGCGGCGCAGCGATAGGTACCCCAGCGCACCGACTGCGCGTGCGGCGAAGCGCACTCTGGCCACGTCGCCCCGGGGAACTTCTTCCGGACCGGAATGGACCAAAGGATCAAGGCCATGATGAATGCTGGCAAGTTGATCACTGCAACCGCGCTGTGCTGCGCCTCACTGGCGGTGCTCAGCGGCTGCGAGACCACGACCTCGGGCGGCACAGTGGGCAGCGATCGCAAGCAACTGCTGCTGGTCTCGTCGCAGGAACTGGACCAGGTGGCCGCCCAGAGCTACGCCAAGCTGAAGTCCGATGCCAGTGCACAGGGCACGTTGAATCAGGATCGAGCCCTGCTGGGACGCGTGAACGCAATCGCAAGACGCCTCGAGCCGCAGACCAGGATCTTCCGCTCCGACGCACCCGGCTGGAACTGGGAAGTGAACGTGATCACCAGCGACCAGGTGAACGCGTTCTGCATGCCCGGCGGCAGGATCATGGTCTACACGGGCCTGGTCAGACAGCTCAACCTGAGCGACGAAGAGCTCGCGGTCGTCATCGGACACGAAATGTCGCACGCCCTGCGCGAGCATTCGCGCGAGCAGGTTTCCCAGGCGATTGCGGCGCAAACGGCCATTGGCGTCGGGACGTCCTTGCTGGGCCTGGGACAAGGCTCCGCGGACATCGCCGGCGTGGGCTACCAGGCCCTCGTCGCAACCCGCTTCAGCCGCACCGACGAGGACGAAGCCGATCGAATGGGGCTGGAACTCACGGCACGCAGCGGTTACGACCCGCGCGCCGGGGTTACGTTGTGGCAGAAGATGATCAACGCAAGCGGTGGCTCGCAGCCGCCGGCGTTCCTGAGCCGACATCCGACGGACAGGAGCCGCATCCAGACGATCCAGTCCCTGCTGCCAACCGTCCTGCCGCTCTACGAGGCCACGCAACGACGTTAGGCGAAGGCCAACGGAAAGGAGAACCAACCGCATGACCACTTCAAGCTATCCGTTCGAACTTGCGCCGCTCCCGTATGACTACGCCGCGCTCGAGCCGCACATCGATGAACGGACGATGCGCATTCACCATGACAAGCATCATCGATCCTATGTCGACAAGCTGAACGGCGCCCTGAAGGACCATCCAAGACTGCACGGCATGACGCTGGTGGAATTGCTCCGCAATCTCGAGCGCGTTCCGGAAGCGATTCGCACCGCTGTGCGCGACAACGGCGGCGGGCACCTGAACCACCAGCTGTTCTGGGAACTGATCGGACCGCCGGGGCCACCCGCGCCCACGGGCCGGCTCAAGGAAGCGATAGAGTCACGCTTCGGGTCACTCGAGGCCTTCCGGGCGAAATTCACTGACGTCGCGACCAAGCACTTCGCCTCCGGATGGACGGTTCTCGTCGCGGACGCGAAAGCGCAGACGCTGGAAATCGTTTCGCTGCCCAATCACCAGTGTGTGCTGGCCGCGGGCCAGACGGTACTGCTGGTCTGCGATGTCTGGGAACACGCGTACTACCTGAAGCACCAGAATCGCCGACCCGAGTACCTGGACAGCTGGTGGCAAGTCGCGAGCTGGCCGGAAGCGGCACGTCGCTTCGAGCGCCCGGACCGCGAGGCCGAGCAGCATTGGGAGGATGAAGGCGGGGCGGTCGGCGGCTTGAAGCCGCGGCGCGCTCGCAGCTGATTTCAACCTGTCCGCGCCTGCGTTCGCTGCCGGTACGATCCCGCGACGCGTCACCCCGCGGAGTCGTCCAACCCCTTGCGCCGGGACGGCCTTCCGCCCAGCAGTCCTTCGTGGCCGGCGAGGATCCCGCCGATCTTGATGCCATCGTCATCGATGTGGAACAGGCGCAATTCGTTGGAATGCGCACTCCCGCGAACCTTCACCACGGCCATGACGCGCCGCAAGCGGCTCTCGACCTCGATGTATCGCTGCACGATGATCGAGTCGGTCAGAAAGGCCGTGCCGTAGGGGCTGAAACGCAGGTCGTTGTACCGGTCCTCCAGCTCCGACGTCATCAGCACGGTGGCGCCGGTACTGGCGAGTGCCGAAACCATGCGCGCCAGGGACTCGCGGAAGTCGTCGCGGAACGTGGGCGCCACTGCAAGCTCGAAGCCCGAGAGCGAATCGATGACGACGCGGCTCGCCTTCAGCCGGCGTATCTCCGTGATCAGCAGCGTCGAGATTTCGTCGACCGACACGCCCGACGCCCGGGTATCGACGACGCCGACCCGGCCACTGTCGATGAGGTCGACCATGGCGCGGCCACGCGACATGTTGGGACGCTGCTCGAAGGCCGCGATGACGCCGGCCTCTCCGCCGCGCGCGCCTTCGGCCAGGAATGCTGACGCCAGGATGCTCTTGCCCGATCCGGACGGGCCGGCGATGAGCAAGGAGAAACCGCGCGGCAGTCCGCCACCCATCATCTCGTCCAGCCCCGGCACACCCATCCGCAACCGGACACCGTCATGCGCCACCGACGCCGCGTCAGCCGGTGCCGCAAGTTGCGGAGGCGCAAACACGTGGATCCCGGCACCGCTGATACGAAACGTGTGCAGCCCCGGCAGCGTGGGCTGGCCGCGCATCTTCATGACCTCCATCTTCCGGACCACGGAGTTGCCCTGCGCACTCTGGCGCAACCACAGCACCCCGTCGGCGACCGTAAAGATGGGGTTCGGGTCGCCCTCCGTGGAGTACTCCCCGATCAGGAAAGTCGTGGCCTGGCCGGCCGTCAACAGCACGCCCAGGTCATGGATGAACTGCTGCAGGCGATTGAGCGACACGCCCTTTTCCTGACCTGCGAGGACCACCGAACGGAAGGAATCCACGAAGACCAGGCCCGGCTCGCGCGCCTCGACTTCAGCAACGATTCGGCCCAGCACCTTGCCGAGATCGCCGGATGCCACGTCGTCGGCGAGGTTGATGAATCGAATGGACTTGTTGAGCCTGTCGAGGTCGAAGAAATCAAACTGCTGCTGGTACCGCAACATCTTCAACGGCGGCTCGCCGAGCACGGTGAAGTACAGCGCAGGCCGCTCAGACGTGGCCAGTTGGAACATGATCTGGTGCGCCAGCGTCGTCTTGCCGCTGCCCGGCGGTCCGGCGATGAGATTGAACGAGAACTCCGGCAAGCCGCCGCCGAGCACCTCGTCCAGCCCCGGCACGCCCGTTCGCAGGCGCCTGATGATTGCTTTGCCCATGGCCATGGCATCGTCTCCTCGATGGTACACAGTCGGCTCCGGGCGGCGTCGTGTCTGTACGATCCCGCACACTGTCGGGAGTTGAATCCAGTGCCCTTGGCCGTTCAATATCCGTCTTGCTCATGAACTTCTGCTCCCACTGCGGCCAGCCGGTCGCGCTCACCGTCCCCGCCGGGGACCACCTGCCCCGCTACGTCTGCACGGGCTGCGGGGCGGTCCACTACCAGAATCCCAAGATCGTCGCGGGCTGCGTGCCTGAGAACGAGGGCCGGATCCTGCTCTGCCGCCGCGCGATCGAGCCGCGGCGCGGTTATTGGACGATTCCGGCGGGATTCATGGAGAACGGTGAGACGACCCAGGACGCGGCCCGGCGCGAGTCCATCGAGGAAGCGATGGCCGACGTGGAAATCGGCTCGCTGCTCGCAGTCGTCCACGTCCTGCACGCCGACCAGGTTCACGTGATGTTCCGCGCACGCCTGCCGAAGGCGGAATTCGGCGCGGGCGCCGAGAGCCTCGAGGTCGTGCTGATGGACGAGGCGGACATCCCCTGGCAGGACATCGCCTTCCGCAGCGTGGACTTCGCCCTGCGCCGATATTTCGACGACCGGCGCAAAGGCGCGGAGGGTCACCACTTCACGACCCTCGATTACCGCAAGCCCGCACGGCACTGAAGCGGAATGTTTTGCGGTGCGGCGTGGCTTTGGCACAATAGCAGGCTGTGCGGCCGTCGACGTGCACGGCCTGTCCCCCAGCCTCCGGAGCGAACCGATGACCTTCGTCGTCACCGAGAACTGCATCAAGTGCAAGTACATGGACTGCGTGGAAGTCTGCCCGGTGGACTGCTTCCACGAGGGGCCGAACATGCTCGTCATCGACCCGGACGAGTGCATCGACTGCACCCTGTGCGAGCCCGAATGCCCGGCGGAGGCGATCTTCTCGGAGGAGGAGCTGCCGGACAATCAGCAGGCGTTCAAGACGCTCAACGCCGATCTGGCCAGGCAGTGGCCGGTGATCACGGAGAAGAAGGACGCCCCGGCTGACGCCAAGGAATGGGACGGCCGACCCGACAAGCTCAAGTTCCTGGAGCGTTGAGGCCGCGCCAGGCTGGCCGACAGGTCAGCGGACGGCGGCGGCTTTCTCCGCTTCCTGCGTCGTCTGCAGGAGCTGGTCGGGCGTCAGGAACCCGCCGACGTAGTCACCCGACTGCGTGAAGATCGCAGGCGTGCCCTCCACGCCCAGGTCGTCGCCCAGCTGGTACTGGGCCTTGATGGCCGCATCGCCGCACGCCTTGCTCTTGATGACTTCGCCGCGCTTCGCGCGCGTCAGTGAATCCTTGCGGTCGCTCGAGCACCACACCGCTTCCGCCTTGTGCCAGGACTCGGTGTCCGGCCCGGTGCGCGGATAGGCCATGTAGCGCACACGAATGCCGGCCTTGTTCAGCTCGGCCATCTGGCTGTGGAACTTGCGGCAGAAGCCGCAATCGATGTCCGTGAAGACCGTGACGGTCATCTTCGGCTTGGCTGGCGAGAAGATGATCATCTGGTCCTCGCGTACCGATGCGAGCGCCTTGGCTCGCACGGCGTTGCGCCGCGAGGCCGTGAGATTCGCCTGCGTGTCGAGGTCGTAGACGTTCCCGCTCAGGAGATACTTGCCGTCCGCGCTGACGTAGACGATCACCGCGCCCATGGTCACCTCGTAGATGCCCGGGATCGGCGAGAAAGCCACGTCTTCCGCGTGCGCGCCCGGGAGCTTGGCGACCACCTTCGCACGCACGTCGGCGGGGACCGCCGTCCCTTTCGACGCGGGCCTGGTGCCCTTGTCCTGGGCGTGCGAGGGCGTGGCAGCGAGGCCCATGGCAGCCATCGCTGCGAGGCTGACGACGAAACTGACTATGCGCATGCGGACCATCCGTGACGGGACATCAAACCGTGCAGGTCTGTGAGACAAGGGCCGGGGCCGCGGGTTCAATCCGCGGGCGCGCGGAGTCTAGCAGAGCCGTGGCGCGGTCCAAACGTGCCGGCCGGCGGGCCTTCAGCCCCGCGGATGGTGCTGCGAATGCAGGTCCTTCAGACGCTCCCGGGCCACGTGCGTGTAGATCTGCGTGGTCGAGAGGTCGCTGTGCCCGAGCAGCATCTGCACGACGCGCAGGTCGGCGCCGTGGTTCAGCAGGTGCGTGGCGAACGCATGCCGCAACGTGTGCGGCGAGAGTTCCTTGTCGACGCCGGCCTTGCACGCGTAGCGCTTGATGATGTGCCAGAACGCCTGGCGGGTCATGCGGTCACCGCGCCGGGTCGGGAACAGGTAATCGGTCTGCCGTTCGAGCAGGATCTCGACGCGCGGACCCTGCAGGAACTGGTGCACCCACTGCACGGCTTCCTCGCCGAGCGGAATGAGCCGCTCACGGTCGCCCTTGCCGACGATGCGCAGGACGCCCTGGTTGAGGTTGACCTGCGAGAGCTTGAGGTTCACGAGTTCCGACACCCGCAGGCCGGTCGCGTACAGCACCTCGAGCATCGTGCGGTCACGGTGTCCGAGTGGATCGCTCACGGTGGGAGCGGCCAACAGGGCCTCGACTTCCTCCTCCGTGAGCGATCGCGGCAAGGATCGCCCGACCTTGGGCATGGCAATCTGCGCAGTGGGATCCTCTCGCAGCGCGCCTTCGCGCACGAGGTAGCGGTAGAAACGGCGGAAACTGGAGAGCTGGCGCGCCGTGGAGCGGGGCCTGGCGCCGGCCTGCACTCTCGCGGCCATGAATGCGAGCAGGTCGCCGCGTCGTGCGCTCGTCAGCTCCGATTCGTGCTGCTCGAGCCAACGGTCGAGCGCCGTAAGGTCCGCGCGGTAGGCCGCCAGGGTGTTCGGCGAAAGGCCACGTTCCATCCAGACCGCATCGAGGAACCGGTCAATCGGCCCCGGGGCGTGCGCACTGCCCCCGCCCCGCTGGGCGCGAGCCAGGACACTGGACTTCACTGCTGTACTCATGGGACCTCGGAAGCGTTCGTGGCGCGGAGTATGCGAGCCGCCCGGACGCTTCCGACGTGACTACCCTCACAGATCCCGGCTACCCGTTAACATAACCGGAACCAGTTCACAGAATGCGGGCAGCAGATCAGACTGCCTGCCCCGCCCGAGGTTCCCCACCGATGCTTCGATCGCTGTCGGGCGCGCTCTGGACGCTGTACGGCGTCTGCGCGCTCGCCGTCTTCGGCCTGCTGTTCGTGGTCGCCGCAATCCTGGTGCTGGCCCTGCCCCGCCTGGAATGGCGTCGCAGCCTCGTCCGGTGGCTCGCGCGAGTCGCCCTCGCGATCTTCGGGCTGCGGGTGACAGCCCGCGGACTCGCGAACCTGCCGGACGAAGGCTGCGTCGTGACCGCGAATCATTCGAGCTACCTCGACGGCATCGTGCTCAAGGCAGCCCTGCCGCCGCGGTTCTCGTTCGTCGTCAAGCGCGAGGCAGCCTCGATGCCGGTGGTCGGCGTGGTCCTGAAACGGATCGGCTCCGAGTTCATCGACCGCAGCTCCCACGGGGGGCGTCACCGCGGAGCACGGCGCATCATGCAGCGGGCCGAACAGGGGCACTCGCTGGTGTTCTTTCCGGAAGGCACGTTCGACGAGCACCAGGGTCTGAAGCGATTCCACATCGGCGCCTTCGTTGCCGCCGCCCGTGGCGGCATGCCGGTCGTGCCGACCGTCATCCACGGCGCGCGCCGGGCCCTGCCGCCCGACTCGCTCATACCGCGGCCGGGCCGCATCGTCGTCGAGATCCTCGAGCCGCTGACCGTGGAGGCCGCAGGAAACTCGACGGAAGGACTGCGGGATGAGTCGCGGCGACGGATCCTCGCCCGGCTGGAGGAGGCCAATCTTGCGACGGCGGCGGCCGATCGCTAGGGCCCGCCCACGACGCGCCGTTCGGGGTCCGTCCGGCGGGCCGTCCGCGACATGGATGTCGCGGCCGGAGCCTCCATGGATGGATTCACGGCGTCCCGCCGGACGGACCCCGAACGGCGCGTCGTGGGCGGGCAGCGAAGCAAGCTACATGCTGCGCCGATACTGGCCTCCGACGTCATACAGCGCCCGCGAAATGCTGCCCAGCGAGGCGACCTTGACCGTCTCCATCAGTTCGCCGAACACGTTGCCGCCGTGCGAGGCGACGTCCTGCAGCCGAGCCAGCGCCGCCGGGCGGCGATCTGCGTTGCGCTCCAGGAAGGCACGCACCGCGCGCACCTGCTCCCGCTTCTCCTCTTCCGACGAGCGGATCAGCTCCGCGTTGCGGTTCTCCTCGCCGCCATCCTGGTGTCCGAGGAAGGTGTTCACGCCGATGATCGGCAGCCGCCCGTCGTGCTTCAGGGTCTCGTAGTAGAGGCTCTCCTCCTGGATCCGGCTGCGCTGGTACATCGTCTCCATCGCGCCGAGCACGCCGCCGCGCTCGGAGATGCGATCGAACTCGCGATACACCGCTTCCTCGACGATGTCCGTGAGCTCGTCGATCGCGAAGGATCCCTGCCAGGGATTCTGCGTCTTGTTGAGGCCCAGCTCCTTGTTGATGATCAGCTGGATCGCCACCGCGCGGCGCACCGATTCCTCGGTGGGCGTGGTGATTGCCTCGTCGTACGCATTCGTGTGCAGGCTGTTGCAGTTGTCGAACAGCGCGTAGAGCGCCTGCAGCGTGGTGCGGATGTCGTTGAACTGGATCTCGCGTGCGTGCAGGCTGCGACCCGACGTCTGGATGTGGTACTTCAGCATCTGCGAACGCGACCCGGCGCCATACAGGTCGCGCATCGCCCGCGCCCAGATGCGTCGCGCGACCCGTCCGATGACCGCGTATTCCGGATCCATGCCGTTCGAGAAGAAGAACGACAGGTTCGGCGCGAAATCGTCGATTGCCATGCCGCGGGCGAGGTAGTACTCGACGATGGTGAATCCGTTCGCGAGCGTGAAGGCGAGCTGCGAGATCGGGTTCGCTCCGGCTTCCGCGATGTGGTAGCCGGAGATCGACACGGAATAGAAGTTGCGGACGTCGTGCTCACCGAAGAACTGCTGCATGTCGCCCATCATGCGGAGCGCGAATTCGGTCGAGAAGATGCAGGTGTTCTGCGCCTGGTCCTCCTTGAGGATGTCGGCCTGCACCGTGCCGCGCACCAGTGACAACGCCTCCGCACGGATCTTCCCGTACGTCTCGCGGTCGAGCAGCTGGTCGCCCGTCACGCCGAGCAGCCCGAGGCCCGATCCGTCGTGCCCGGCGGGCAGTTCGCCCTTGTAGCGCGGACGCTCGCGGTCGCGGTAGATCCCCGCGATCGTCTGCTCGGCCTCGGCCCAGCGACCGCTTTCGCGAAGGTGGCGTTCCACGCGCTGGTCCACCGCCGTGTTCATGAACATCGCGAGGATCATCGGCGCCGGTCCGTTGATCGTCATGGACACGGACGTCGTCGGCGCGCACAGGTCGAAGCCCGAGTAGAGCTTCTTCATGTCGTCGAGCGTCGCGATCGAGACGCCGGAGTTGCCGATGCGCCCGTAGATGTCGGGGCGCTCGTCCGGATCCTCACCGTACAACGTGGTCGAGTCGAACGCGGTGGAGAGCCGCGCAGCCCCGTGACCGCCCGCGACGTAATGGAAACGCCGATTCGTGCGCTCCGGGCCGCCCTCTCCCGCAAACATGCGGGTCGGGTCTTCTTCCTCGCGACGATAGGGATAGACCCCCGCCGTGTAGGGGTAATGACCGGGCAGGTGCTCCTTGAGCAGGAACGTGAGCAGGTCGCCCCAGTCCCGATGCTTCGGCACCGCAAGCTTCGGCACCTTGTTGTGGCTCAGGGTTTCCGTGTAGTTTGCGCCGCGGATTTCCCGACCGCGCACCACGTAGCAGTACTCGTCGCCTGTCGCGGACTTCGCGAGGGCCGGCCAGTGGCGCAGCAGGTCGACTGCCTCGGGCCCCAGCGCATCGAGCGCGTCGTTGTAGGCCTCGCGCAGCCGCGCCCAGGCGCCGTCCGCCGCCTCCGTGAGCGAACCGTCCGGGAACCGGTCGAACGGCGCGGGCAGCGCTGGATCGTCGAGCGAGCGCAATGCCTCGTACAGGCTGTTGGCGCGGCTGGCGGCCTCGGCGCGGTGCTGCACGTCGTCGCGGGCGCGGCGACCATTGGCAGCGATTTCTGCGAGATAGCGCGTGCGGTTCGACGGCACGAGCGAATGGCGCTCGACGAGTTCCGTCGGCCCCGGGTTCGCGACGTGCCAGCGCGCAGCGCCGCCCGTCTTCTCGTCGAGCCTGCGGCACAGCGCCGCGAACAGGCGATTGACGCCGGGGTCGTTGAACCGGCTCGCAATCGTCGGGAAGACCGGCACGTCGGCGTCAGCGACCTGGAACGCGGCGTGATTGCGCCGCCACTGCTTGCGAACGTCGCGAAGCGCATCCTCGGCGCCGCGCTTCTCGAACTTGTTGAGCGCGATCAGCTCCGCGAAGTCGAGCATGTCGATCTTCTCGAGCTGGCTCGCGGCGCCGTACTCGCTCGTCATGACGTACAACGGCAGGTCCACCAGGTCCACGATCTCCGAGTCGCTCTGGCCGATGCCGGCCGTTTCGACGACGACGAGGTCGAATCCCGCGTATTTGAGCAGGTTCAGCACGTCTGCGAGCACCGCGCTCGTCGCCAGGTTCTGGCGGCGGGTGGCCAGCGAGCGCATGAAGACCTGCTCCGCCGCGAGCGAATTCATGCGGATGCGGTCTCCGAGCAGCGCACCCCCGCTGCGCCGGCGCGTCGGGTCCATGGCGACCACGGCGACGTTGCGGTCGGGGAACGTGCGCACGAATCGCATCAGCAACTCGTCGGTGAGGCTCGACTTGCCCGCGCCGCCCGTGCCCGTGATACCGATCACCTGCGCCCGGTGACTCGAGCGCGTCACGGCCTTGCGCAAGGTTTCGCGCAGGCTCGTGTTGTCGTCGTCGGACTCCAGGGCCGAGATCGTGCGCCCGATCTGCCGGTGGTCGCGCGGTCCCACGGGGCCGAACTCGAATGGTGGCCGCGACCACACGCGCACACGCTGAATGACGTCGTCGATCATTCCGTCCAAGCCGAGCTTGCGTCCGTCTTCGGGCGAGTAGATGCGCTCGATGCCGTAGGCGTGCAGGTCCTCGATTTCGTGCGGCGCGATCGTGCCGCCGCCACCCACCACGATGCGTATGTGGCCTGCGCCCTGCTCGCGCAGCATGTCCACCATGTAGCGGAAGTACTCGTTGTGCCCGCCCTGGTAGGAACTCACGGCGATGCCGTCCGCATCTTCCTGGATCGCTGCGCGCACGATGTCGGCGACGCTGCGGTTGTGACCGAGGTGCACGACCTCGGCTCCGTGCGCCTGCAAGAGACGACGAATGATGTTGATCGCCGCGTCGTGACCGTCGAAGAGCGATGCCGCGCTCACGAAGCGCAGTGGCGCCCCGGCCTGCTCGGTCTCGGGGAGCCGCAGCGCGCTGCCCGTCGTATTGCGATCGCTCATGTGTCTGCCCCTTTGCTCGGCTGGACGTGCAGTCGGAGTTTAATCCTACTATTGAGTAGAATATTACTGGGGAGTATGATTCGCGGATCTTCTCCAGTCAATCGGTCATGGCCAATCAATCTCCCTGGACCGCGCACCGGCGCAAACGGCGCGACCACGACATCAAGCGGGATGCCGTGGTACGTGCAGCTGCGCAGGCCTTCAATACGCGTGGCTATCACAACACATCCCTGGACGACATCGCCGCCGCCCTCGGCGTCACGAAGCCCACTGTCTACTACTACGTCGCGAGCAAAGAGCAACTCTTGTTCGAGTGCTTCCAGGCGGGGCTGCAGCGCATCCGGGACGCGTTTCGCGAGGCCCAGCGCTCCGACCGGCCGGCGCGTGAGCGACTGAATGCCGTCGTGCGTGGCTATGCCGAGGCAATCGCGTCCGAATACGGCTGGTGCATGGTCCGCGCCCATGATCACGACCTCGGCCCGGAGATGAGCCGGCAGATCAAGACGCTGAAGTCCGAGATCGACCAGGGCATGCGCCGCCTGCTGCGCGAGGGCGCGGACGATGGCTCGATCGGTCCCTGCGACCCGAAGATCACGGCCTTCGCGATGGCGGGGGCCCTGAACTGGATTGCCCACTGGTATCGCGAGAACCAGCCGATGACGGCCACCCAGGTCGCCGAGGCGTTCATTACGTTCTTCGAGAACGGCCTGCTGCCGCGCAAGGGCCACTGACGACCGTATCTTGCGCTGCAAAATGAGGCGGGCTTACACTCGGGCGCTTTTTCCCCAAACCGCCGCCAGTTCGCGACGGCTCACTGCACGAGGAATTCCACATGAACGACAAGGTCATGATCGTGGCGGCGCGCCGAACCCCGATCGGCGGCTTCCAGGGTGCCCTCTCCGCCGTCAGCGCGACGCAACTGGGTGCTGCGGCCGCCCGCGCTGCACTCGCGGACGCCGAACTCGCGGCCGACGCAGTGGATGAGGTCCTGTTCGGTTGTGTGTTGCCGGCCGGGCTCGGGCAGGCACCGGCCCGACAGGCCGCGCTGGGCGCCGGCATTGCCGCGAGCGTCCCTGCCACGACCGTGAACAAGATGTGCGGATCCGGCATGAGAGCCCTGATGCTGGCAGCGGACCAGATCCTCGCTGGCAATGCGAGCGTGGCCCTGGCGGGCGGACTGGAGTCGATGTCGAACGCGCCCTACCTGCTCCTCAAGGCCCGGGCCGGCTACCGCATGGGTCACGGCGAAATCATGGACCACATGTTCTACGACGGGCTGCAGAGCCCATGGGACGGCCAGGCCATGGGTTGCTTCGCCGAGACGACCGCGGAGAAATACGGATTCACGCGCGCCGCGCAGGACGCCTTTGCAGCGGAATCGGTGCGCCGCGCACAGCGAGCAGTCCGCGATGGCGACTTTGTCGCCGAGATCACGCCCGTGACGGTCAAGACTCGCAAGGGCGAGCAGACGGTCGCACAGGACGAAACGCCCTTCGCGGTCGACATCGAAAAGATCCCGACCCTGAAACCCGCCTTCCGCAAGGACGGAACGGTGACGGCTGCATCGTCCTCCTCGATCTCGGACGGCGCTGCAGCGCTGGTGATTGCCAGCGCGAGCGCTTGCGAAGCGCGTGGATTGCGGCCCCTCGCCCACATCCTCGCCTACACGAGCCACGCCCAGGCTCCCGAGTGGTTCACCACCGCGCCGGGCCCCGCCATCCGCAAGGCGCTCGACCGCGCCGGCTGGCGGGCGGGCGACGTCGATCTCTACGAGATCAACGAGGCGTTCGCCTGCGTCACGATGGCGGCGATACACGACCTCGGCCTCGACCCCGCGCGCGTCAACGTGAATGGCGGTGCGTGTGCGCTCGGTCACCCGATCGGCGCGACAGGCGCCCGGCTGGTCACCACGCTGGTGCACGCGCTGCGCCGGCGCGGACTCAAGCGCGGCATCGCGTCGCAGTGCATCGGCGGCGGCGAAGCGACGGCGATCGCGATCGAACTCGTCGCCTGAAGACCCCCAGCGCCCGACCGGGACTCCGAATGCAACTCAATGACAAAGTGGTCGTCGTCACCGGCGGCGCACGCGGGATCGGCAAGGCCATCGCGCAGTCCTTCGCGGCTCGGGGCGCGAAACTGGCGCTCATCGACCTCAACCAGTCCGACCTCGACGCGGCACAAGCCGGGTTCACCGCTGCGGGCGCCACGACGATCACCTGCGCTGCGAACGTGGCGCGTGAGCAGCAGGTGATCGAGGCGCTGGACCGCGTCGTAGCCGAGTACGGACGGCTCGACGTGATGGTCAACAACGCGGGCATCATCAAGGACGGGCTGCTCGTCAAGGTGAAGGACGGCAAGGTCGTGGGCAAGATGGGCCTCGACCAGTGGCAGGCCGTCGTCGACGTGAACCTGACCGGCGCGTTTCTCTGCGGCCGCGAGGCCGCGGAACGCATGATCCGGCTCGGCAACGGCGGCGTGATCATCAACATCTCGAGCATCTCCAGGGCCGGCAACGCGGGCCAGAGCAACTACTCGGCCACCAAGGCCGGTGTGACCGCGATGGCGGTGACGTGGGCCAAGGAACTCGCGCGTTACGGCATCCGCGCCTGCTCGATCGCACCGGGCTTCACGCGCACCGACATCCTCGCCGGCATGTCGCCGGAGATGCTGGAGAAGGTCACTGCCCCGGTGCCACTGAAGCGTCTCGGCCTGCCCGAGGAGATCGGGCACGCCGCCGTGTTCGTCGCCGAAAACGACTTCTTCACCGCCCGCAGCATCGACATCGACGGTGGGCTGCACTTCTGACACCAAACCGCCTCGACGGGAGGATCCAAGCCATGCTGATGCAGGATGTTCGCGCAATCGTGACCGGTGGCGCCTCGGGCCTCGGACTCGCCGTCGTCGAGAGCATCGTCGCGGCCGGCGGCCGCGCCGCCCTGTTGGACGTCAATGAACAGGCAGGTGCCGCTGCAGTGACACGGCTGGGCCCCGGGGCGAGTTTCCAGCGCGTGGACGTCACCTCCGAGCCGGCAGTGGACGATGCCGTGCACTCCGCCGTGGAGGCCATGGGCGGGCTCAACCTCGCTGTCAATTGTGCGGGCGTCGGCTGGCCGAAGCGCATGGTCGGCAAGGAGGGCCCGATGCCCGGCGAGTTCTTCCGCAAGGTGATCGAGATCAATCTCGTCGGCACGCTGCTCGTCTCCAAGGCCGCCGCAGCCGCGATGCAGAAGAATGCGCCGAACGCCGGGGGCGAACGAGGCGCGATCGTGATGACCGCTTCAGTCGCCGCGTTCGACGGCCAGATCGGCCAGGTGGCCTACTCCGCCTCGAAGGCCGGAGTCGTCGGCATGACGCTGCCGATGGCGCGCGAACTGGCGAGCTTCGGAATCCGGGTCGTGACCGTCGCACCGGGGCTCTTCCTGACGCCGATGATGGCCGCGCTGCCGGCCGAGGCACAGGACTCCCTCGGCAAGCAGGTCCCGTTTCCGCCGCGGCTCGGTCACCCGGACGAGTACGCTTCGCTCGTCAGGCAGATCGTCGAGAACCCGATGCTGAACGGCGAGACTATTCGCCTCGATGGTGCGATCCGGATGGCACCGCGCTGAACGGGCCACGCGGATAGAATGGGCCAACAGGCAAGCGGGGTGTCAGATGACTGAGGCAGCACTCGAAAACATCGAACGCGACGTCATGGAATACGACGTCGTGATCGTGGGCGCGGGCCCGGCGGGCCTCGCGTGCGCGATCCGGCTGAAGCAGCTGAAACCGGACCTCAACGTCTGCGTGCTCGAGAAGGCTGCCAGCGTCGGCGCCCACGCGCTGTCGGGCGCGGTGTTCGAGCCCGGAGCGCTCGACGAACTGCTGCCGGGATGGCGCGACGAATACCAGGGCATCAAAGTGCCGGCGGGACGCGATGAGTTCGCGTTCCTGACACGCGCGAAGCGCATCAGGATGCCTACGCCGCCGCAGATGAACAATCACGGCAACTTCATCATCTCGGTCGGCAACCTGTCGGCCTACCTCGGCACGAAGGCCGAGTCACTCGGCTGCGACGTCTTCGCCGGCTTCGCTGCCTCGGCGCCATTGTTCGACGAGTCGGGTGCCGTCGCCGGCGTGCGCATCGGCGACATGGGTCTCGACAAGGACGGCGCGCCCGGCGAGAACTTCGCGCCCGGCCCCGAGATCCGGGCGCGCACGACGATCATCGCCGAGGGCTGCCGCGGCAGCGTCGCGAAGATCCTCATCAACCGTTTCCGCCTCGATGCCGGCAAGTCGCCGCAGACGTATGGCCTCGGCTTCAAGGAGTTGTGGCAACTGCCCGAAGGGCGCGTGCAACCCGGCCTGATCCAGCACACCGTCGGCTGGCCAATGGACGCCGGCACGTACGGCGGCAGCTTCCTGTACCACCTCGACCAGAACCGCCTGTACGTCGGCTTCGTCGTGGGGCTCGACTACGCCGACCCGCGCTTCAAACCCTTCGAGGCATTCCAGCAATTCAAGAATCATCCGTCGATGAAAGCGCTGTTCGAGGGCGGCGAGCTGATCGCGTACGGCGCGCGCACCATCGTCGAGGGCGGCTGGCAATCCATGCCGACGCTCGAGATGCCCGGCGCGCTCCTGGTGGGCGATGCGGGCGGCACGCTGAACGTGCCCAAGATCAAGGGCGTCCACCAGGCCATACGCTCGGGTGCCCTCGCCGCCGAGCACCTCGTCGAGCACGACCGCACGGACGGCTACGACCAGCGCTGGCGCGCCTCCAAGGGAGGCCGCGAGCTTTACAAGGTCCGCAACATCCGGCCGGGCTTCACGCACGGAACGTGGGTCGGCATGGCGAATGGCGCGCTCGAGACGGTCACGGCCGGCCACTCACCCTGGACGCTGCAGAACCACGCCGACCACTCCGCACTCAGGCGCCTCGACCAGTTCGCGTCGCCGGACCGCGGCTGGATCGAGCGGGACCTGAAGCCCCGCGATCGCGTGAGCGCAGTGTTCTTCGCAGGCAACACGCACGAGGAATCGCAGCCGACACACCTGAAGGTTGCCGACACCACGATCTGCGCGACCCGGTGCGCCCAGGAATTCGGCAATCCCTGCGAGCACTTCTGCCCGGCCCACGTCTACGAAATGGTGGACGACGGCAGCGGCGGCAAGCGATTGCAGATCAATGCGTCGAACTGCGTGCACTGCAAGGCCTGCGACATCAAGGACCCGTACGAGATCATCACCTGGACGACGCCAGAGGGCGGCTCCGGACCGAATTACCAGAGCATGTAGCCAGGGGGGATCGCGCATGTCGGATCCGATCTGGACGCCTTCGCCGGAGCGTGTCGCAGCCTCCAACCTGACGCGATTCGCGGCCCTGGCGCGCGAGCGCTTCGGCGCTCCGCCGGGCGACTACGCGGCACTCTGGCGCTGGTCCGTGGACGAGCGCGAAGCATTCTGGACCGCGCTGCTGGAATTCGCGGCGGTGATCTGCGCGCCGGGCGTCGCCCCCGTGCTGCAGCACCGTGACCGGATGCCGGGTGCCGTGTGGTTCGAGGACACGCGGCTCAATTTCGCGGAGAACCTGCTCGCCCGGGACGACGATCACGCAGCGCTGGTGTTCTGCAACGAGCGCGCCGCACGGCGCGAAATCACCTACCGCGAGCTTCGCGCCGAGGTCGCACGCGTCGCAGCCGGATTGCGCGAAATCGGCATCGGCCCCGGGGACCGCGTCGCGGGATACGTGCCGAACCTTCCCGAGGCGATCGTCGCCATGCTCGCCACGACGAGCCTCGGCGCGGTGTGGACGTCGTGCTCGCCCGATTTCGGCATCAACGGCGTGCTCGACCGTTTCGGCCAGATTGCGCCGCGCGTGCTGTTCACGGCGGACGGCTATTTCTACGGCGGCAAGACGCTGGATTCGCTCGCTCCGATTCGGGGCGTGCTCGAACGATTGCCGTCCGTCGAGCGCGTCGTGGTCATTCCATACGTGGCCGGCGAGCCCGACCTCGCGAGCGTGCCGAACGCAGTGCCTTATGCGAGCTTCGGGACGGCCGGCTCCACGCTCGAATTCGACCGGATGCCGTTTGACGCGCCGCTCTACGTGATGTACTCGTCCGGCACGACGGGCGTTCCGAAGTGCATCGTGCATGGCGTCGGCGGCACGCTCCTGCAGCATCGCAAGGAGCACCTGCTGCACACCGACATCAAGCCGGACGACCGCCTGTTCTTCTTCACCACCTGCGGCTGGATGATGTGGAACTGGCTCGCGAGCGGGCTCGCGTGTGGCTGCACGCTGGTTCTCTACGACGGGTCCCCCTTCGCGCCGGACCGCGACGTCCTGTGGCGCATGGCCGAGCGCGAACGCGTCACGGTATTCGGCACCAGCCCGAAGTACCTCGCAGCGCTCGGGAAGGACGGCGGCGCGCCGGGCCGGTCCTTCGATCTTTCCTCCCTGCGGTCGCTGCTCTGCACCGGTTCGCCACTCGCGCCTGAGCAGTTCGACTTCGTGCACGCGAGCATCAAGCGCGACGTGCACCTCGCCTCCATCTCCGGCGGCACGGACATCATCTCCTGCTTCTGCCTCGGCAACCCGTGGCTGCCGGTCCATCGCGGGGAGATCCAGGGCGCCGGCCTCGGCATGCGCACGGAGGTCTATGACGATGACGGGCACCCCGTGCGCCAGCGCCAGGGAGAACTCGTCTGCAGCGCTCCCTTCCCGTCGATGCCGGTCGGCTTCTGGAACGATCCGGACGGCCGCAAGTACCACGCGGCGTATTTCGAACGGTTCCCGAACGTCTGGTGTCACGGGGACTACGCCCTCCAGACGGAGCACGACGGCATCGTCATCCTCGGCCGCTCCGACGCAGTGCTGAACCCCGGTGGCGTGCGCATCGGCACCGCGGAGATCTACCGCCAGGTGGAAAAGCTCGACGAGATCCTCGAGAGCCTCGCCGTGGGGCAGGACTGGATGAACGACGTACGCGTGGTCCTCTTCGTGAGGCTGCGGCCAGGCGCCGAGTTCGACACGGCGCTCGAGCAGCGGATCCGCGACACGATCCGTGCCAACACGACACCACGGCACGTCCCGGCGAAGATCGTCGCCGTGCCCGACATCCCGCGCACGATCAGCGGCAAGATCGTGGAACTGGCGGTGCGCAACGTGATCCACGGGCGTCCGGTCCGCAACACCGACGCACTCGCGAATCCCGGGGCGCTCGAGCACTTCCGCGACCGCCCGGAACTCGCGAGCTGAACTCGAGCCTCGATGAGCGATCGCAACCTGTTGCGGCGTGCCTACCAGGATTCACTGCGCCGCCACGGGTATCGACCGGATCCGGCCCAGGAGCAGGCGGTCGTCCGCCTCGAGGAACTGCGTCTGCGGCTCGTCCGTTCGACGTCGCAACCACGAACCGGCTGGCTGGGACGACTGCGTCCGCCACGAACGTCCGCCGACAGTGCCGTGCGCGGGCTCTACCTGTGGGGCGAAGTCGGCCGCGGCAAGACTTTCCTGATGGACCTGTTTCACTCGCACGCGGGCGTGCCCTCCCGCCGCGACCACTTCCACAGGTTCATGAAGGACGTTCACCGTCGCCTGCGCCAGCTGCGTGACGTCGAGGACCCGCTGGCGCGCGTTGCTGCTGAAATTGCGGGCGAGGCGCGCGTCGTCTGCCTCGACGAACTCTTCGTGAGCGACATCGCCGACGCCATGATCCTCTCGGGGCTCTTCTCGGGCCTCGTCGATCGGCACGTCGCCCTCGTGTTCACGTCCAATTCGCCGCCCGGCGGGCTTTACCGCGACGGACTGCAGCGCAGCCGGTTCCTGCCGGCCATCGCCCTGCTCGAGCGTCACTGCGAGGTCGTCAACGTCGAGTCCGGAGCGGACTATCGCCTTCGGCAACTCGAGAAAGCACCGCTCTACCTCGACGCACGCAGCCCGCGAGCCGAGGCAATGCTGGCCAGCCGGTTCGAGGAGATCGCCGGTGACGCCGGGGAAGGCGCCGGGACCCTCGAGATCGAGGGCCGCGAGATACCGGTGCGAAGGCGAAGCGCAGGCGTGGCCTGGTTCGATTTCGCGAACTTGTGCGAGGGCCCCCGCGGCACCGCCGACTACGTCGAGATCGCCCGTGATTTCCACACGGTGTTCGTCTCCGGCGTGCCCGTGTTCGATGCTGCCAGCGACGATGCGGCGCGACGCTTCATCGCACTCGTCGACGAGTTCTATGACCGCAGCGTCAAGTTGGTGCTTTCCGCAGCCGCAGCCCCGGAGTCACTGTATCGCGGCGAGCGACTCGCGTTCGAGTTCCAGCGCACGCGCAGCCGGCTGGCAGAGATGCAGGCGCACGAATACCTGGCGCGTCCACACCGCCCTTGAGCCTATGGCGCGCTGGCCGCGGCGATCGTTACACTTGCAAGCATCCCATTCGCCGCGGCGCCCGCGTGAAGCCATCCAACTCCATCCGCATCGACCTGGAGCGTTTCCTGCCCTATCGGCTGTCGGTGCTCACCAACGTGGTGAGCGGCGCGATTGCCAGTGTCTACCAGCAACGTTTCCGGCTCACCATTCCCGAGTGGCGCGTGATCGCGGTGCTCGTACGCCACCCGGGGCTCTCCGCCGCGGAAGTGGCCGCACACACGCGCATGGATGCCGTCGCCGTGAGCCGCGCCGTCAGCCGACTGCTGCGCTCCGGGCGCATTCGACGCACGATGTCCTCCTCCGATCGCCGCCGGTCCGTACTGCAGGTTTCGCCCGAAGGCGAGGCGATGTATCGGGAGATCGCGCCGCTCGCGCTGCGTTTTGAACGGGACCTGCTCGACGGCCTGCGCGGGCCCGAACTCGTGTTGCTCGACTCCGTGCTCGACAAGCTGATGACGCGCGCGCAGGTCCTTGCGAGTGCGGCACAGCGCCACGCCGTGGTCGAGCGACGAGGTCCGCGCAAACGGGCTGCCGCCGGCCGTGCGAAGGGCGACTGATCTTGCATCGCAGTAAAGAGGCGTGCCGACCCCGCCTTCGGTGCTGACCTATAATTCGATGTTCGACAGCGGCCGACGACAAGGAACCAGACCATGCCAGGAACCATTCCGGCTGCACGCCAGCAC
>Ga0316622_100000251_pt1 | contig 29163 bp, 28 predicted proteins | sample OWC_Aug_OW2_C1_D_FD_207646 | JGI IMG/M metagenome (GOLD analysis project Ga0316622, IMG submission 207646) | Wetland soil microbial communities from Old Woman Creek delta, Ohio, United States - OWC_Aug_OW2_C1_D5_C | ecosystem: Environmental > Terrestrial > Soil > Wetlands | place: USA: Ohio... | reverse complement strand
TCCGATCCCGTTCGACTCCCGACTCCGCTCTTCCGGGGCGTGCAAACCAGTGCGCCGCCGCGGCTTACGCGCAACGCCTTGGATTTACGCGGCAAACGCGTTCCTGTCAATGACTGCCTCGCGGGACATGGCGGGTCCCGGCGGGCGCCGCCCCCCGCCGCCGGACCCTTGACAGATTCGCTGCGATCCCCTATCGTGATTCCAGTCCTGGCCGCATCCTCTCGTAGAGAAACGAAAGTATGGTGTGCCGGAGCCGAAGACGTGCCCAGGCACGCGACCCGATCCGTCGGCTCGGATCGGGGACCAGGACGGTTAGCGGCTCCCTTCGAGGGAGCGACAGGAGTCTGGGAGTATGGGAACGAGACTGTATGTCGGCAATCTGCCCTTCAGCGCCGATGAGGACCAGATCCGCGATCTGTTCGCACAGAACGGGCGCGAGGTCAGCGAGGTCAAGCTCGTGACGGACCGGGACACCGGCCGGCCGCGTGGCTTCGGCTTCGTGGAGATGGGGAGCAGCGACGATGCCGACAGTGCGATTCGCGCCCTCAACGGGTACGAGTTCGGTGGCCGGGCCCTCACGGTGAACGAAGCCAGGGAGCGCACCGGAGGCGGTGGCGGCGGGTTCGGCGGCGGGCGCGGGAGATCGCGCAGGTTCTAGCCTTCCGCGGCTTGTGAACGACTCGAAGGGGGCATCTCGAACGGTGCCCCCTTCCTCTTATCCTCTCGATCCTTCCTGTCGGTTTCCACCCCGCCAGCGCGGAGTGCCGGTGCAGCCAGCCACGACGCTCGATCGCGCCGCGGTCAAGTATCCTGCTCATTCCCCCTTGCGCGACCGGCTCATCCGGAACGTGGACGGTTACTTCCGCGAGAACGACCTGCGTCCGCAAGGCGGCGCCCGGATGGTCGCGAAGAGCGCCCTGATCCTGGGCTGGTGGCTCCTCTCCTACCTTCTGCTCGTGTTCTGGGCCTCGACGTGGTGGCAGGCGGGAGTCCTGGTCGTGTCGCTGGGGCTCGCGGTCGCAGGGGTGGGCTTCAACATCCAGCACGACGGGGGGCACGGCTCCTACTCGCGGCGCGGGTGGGGCAACAGGCTCTCGTCCTGGACCCTCGACCTCATGGGGGGAAGCTCCTACGTCTGGCACTTCAAGCACAACCTCCTGCATCATCACTACACGAATCTGGACGGAGTGGACGACGACCTGAACGCCGGCCCCCTGCTGCGCCTGGCGGATGGCCAGCGCCGGCGCTGGTTCCACCGCCTCCAGCACTGGTACATCTGGCCGCTGTACGCCTTTCTCCCCCCGAAGTGGCAGCTCTATGACGACTGGAAGTGCCTGATCACCGGACGGATCGGGAACCAGCCCTTCCCACGCCCAAGAGGTTGGGACCTGGCGCTTTTGATCGCGGGGAAACTGCTCTTCTTCGGCTGGGCGTTCGCTCTTCCTCTGACCCTCCACTCCGCCGGCGCCGTCCTCGCCGCCTACGCGCTGGGCGCCTTCGTCACCGGAATGGTCCTCGGGACCGTCTTCCAGCTCGCACACTGCGTCGAGGAGGCAAGCTTCCCGCACGCTCCGGAGCGCGGTGCGCGCATGGAGCGGAGCTGGGCCGAGCATCAGCTCGCCACGACCGTCGATTTCGCCCCGAAGAGCCGCTTGCTGACCTGGTATCTCGGGGGGCTTAACTACCAGGTCGAGCATCATCTCTTCCCCCGGATCGGCCACCTTCACTACCCCGCGCTCGCGCCGATCGTGAGGTCGGTGTGCGCAGCCTCCGGCGTCCGCCACGTCACCCACCGGACCCTGGGGAGCGCCCTTCGCTCTCATGTTCGCTATCTCAAGCGGATGGGACGGGAAGAGTAAGCAGGGTGGCGGACGGGGCCGGAACCCGTCAACATGTCAGGAGCCGCTCTTCCCGTGCCTCGGGAGGCGGCCGGAACCGGGCGTCGCGCCCCGCGTGGAGTGCACGAATGCAGCGATGGTGGCGGAAGGCCATGTTGCTGGTCCTGCCCGTGAGCGCGGTCGCGGGCTGGTTTCTGCTGCGGGCGGACACGCCGCAGAAGAGCGCCGGAGTGGAGCCGATGAAGAGCGAGCCGCACATCTGCCGCACCCTGACCCCCGAGGAACGGCGGGTCATCGAGCAGAAGGGGACCGAGCGTCCCTTCACGGGCGAGTACTGGAGCCACCACGAGGACGGCACCTACCGTTGCAAGCGCTGCGGCGCCGCCCTCTTCCCGTCCAGCGCCAAGTTCGACTCGGGCACGGGCTGGCCGAGCTTCGACGACGCCCTCCCGGGCGCGGTGCGGGAGGTGCCGGACGCCGACGGGACGCGCACCGAGATCGTTTGTGCGGCGTGCGGAGGTCACCTGGGCCACGTCTTCCGGGGCGAGGGGTTCACCGATCGGAACGTGCGCCACTGCGTGAACTCCGTCTCGCTCTCCTTCGAGCCCGCAACGGCGGGCGCCGGGGCCGCAGCCAGCGCGGCGCCGCGCACACAGGAGGCGTTCTTCGCCGGGGGCTGCTTCTGGGGGGTCGAGTACTGGTTCGACCGGATCCCGGGCGTGGTCCTCGCGGAGTCCGGCTACATGGGAGGTCGCACCTCCTCACCGAGCTACAAGCAGGTGTGCGGCGGCGACACGGGCCATGCCGAGACGGTGCGCGTGGTGTTCGACCCCACGAAGACGAGCTACGAAGCGCTGGCGCGGCTGTTCTTCGAGATCCACGACCCGACCCAGGTCAACCGGCAGGGCCCGGACGTGGGCGAGCAGTACCGCTCCGTCGTGTTCGTGCGGGACGAGGAGCAGCGCCGCGTCATCCAGGATCTCATCGCACTGCTCGAGAAGAGGGGCCTCGAGGTCGCGACGCGCATCGAGCCGGCGGGTGAGTTCTGGAAGGCCGAGGACTACCATCAGGATTACTACGCACACAAGGGATCGACACCGTATTGCCACGTCCCTGTGAAGAGGTTCGGAGAATGATCGCGCTGCTCGCGGCCTGGGCGCTCGCCGCCGCCGCGCTCGCGGCCGCAGACGCCGCCCCGCCTGCCCTGACCGACCAGGTGCGCGCCGCCGAGCGCGCGTTCGCCAAGACGATGGCGGATCGCGATCTCGCCGCGTTCGGGACGTTCGTTTCGGAGGAGGCGATCTTCCTGGGCCGGGACGGGGTCCTGCGCGGCCGGGCACAGGTGATCGAGGGATGGAAGCGATTCTACGAGGGGAAGGAAGCGCCCTTCTCCTGGGAGCCGGAGCAGGTGGAAGTGCTCGCTTCCGGAGATCTCGCGCTGACCAGAGGCCCCGTGCTGGACGCGAAGGGGAAGCGCGAGGGGAGCTTCAGCTCGGTCTGGCGGCACGAAGCGGACGGCCGCTGGCGGGTGATCTTCGACCAGGGATGTCCTCCCTGCTCGTGTCCCTGATCCATCTCCCTAACCCCCCGACCCGCTCCCCTTTCCCACCCGCAGCGCGACGATGATCTCGCCCAGGCGCGAGGCGAAGCGCCTCCGGTCGGCGGGAGAAAACGGCGCGGGCCCGCCGCGAATCTCCCCCATCGCACGCAAGTCCTCCATGAGACCGCGGGTGGCCAGAGCGTCGCCGATCGATGCTTCGCTGTAGAGCTGGCCGCTCGGGGCCAGGACGCGCGCGCCCTTCTTCAGGCAGCGGTCCGCGAGCGGAATGTCCGCGGTGATCGCGATGTCGTCCCGCGCGATGTGCTCGGCGATCCAGTCGTCGGCCGCACCGAAGCCGGGCTTCACGCGCACCCGCTCGACCCGGCCCTTCTCGGGCACGCGCAGCGGACCATGCGAGACCACGACCACGCGCAAGCCGTGTCGCAGCGCCAGCCGGTACACGTCGTTCTTGACGGGACAGGCATCGCCATCGACGAAGATCTCCAGCACTTAGCGCCGGCCCCCGCGGCGCGGCCCCGCGCGGCGCGCCTTCCCCCCGCGCGGCGCCTCCGCGAGCGGCGCGTGCCGGTCCAGGATCGCCTGCAGCCGCGCATCGCGGGCGCGGGCGCTGGCGCCCCTCGGCGCGCCCCCAGATCCGGCCCCCCGTCCGCCTCCGCCGCCCGACCCGCGCGCGCTCGGGGGGCGGAAGCCGAGCGTGACCTCCAGGCGATCCTCGGGCTTCTTGCCGTAGTCGAACTCGGGGAGCGTCACCCGCGGGAGGCGCTGTCCCAGGACATCCTCGATCGCGCGCAGTTCCTTCTCCTCGTCCGGGGAGACGAGGGTGAACGCGTCACCGGTGCGCTCCGCGCGCGCGGTCCTGCCCACGCGGTGGATGTAGGAGTCGGGGTCGGCCGGGACATCGAAATTCACCACGTGCCCCAGCTCCACGATGTCGATCCCGCGTGCCACGATGTCGGTGGCCACGAGGATGCGATGACGCCCCGCCTTGAAGCCGGCCAGGGCCGCGGTGCGCTGGCCCTGGGAGCGGTTGCCGTGAATGCGGGCCGTCGAGACCCCCTTTCGCTCGAGGTACAGCGCGAGGCGGTTGGCGCGGTGCTTCGTGCGCGTGAAGACGATGGCGTCGGCGATGATGTCGCGCCGGATGAGCTCGAGCAGCAGCCCCGCCTTCAGCTCGCGCGGGACCGGGTACACCGCCTGGGTGATCCCGACGGCCGGGGCGGATCTCCGCTCCAGGTTGATCGTCACCGGATCCTTGAGCATCTCATCGGCCAGGCCGAGGATCTCGTGCGGGATCGTGGCGCTGAAGAACAGCGTCTGGCGCTCGCGCGGGATCTGCCGCAGGATCCGGCGGATGTCGGGAAGAAACCCCATGTCGAGCATGCGGTCGGCCTCGTCGAGCACCAGGACATCGAGCTTCGCGAGCCGGGCGTAGGGGCGCCGGAAGTGATCCAGAAGCCTCCCCGGGGTGGCGACGATCACATCCACGCCGCTGCGGAAGGCATGCTCCTGCGGCCCCATCGCCACGCCGCCGTAGACGCTCGCGCCCGTGACCGGGGTGTGAACGGCGAGCTCCTCGAGGTGGGCGTGGATCTGTGCTGCCAGCTCGCGCGTCGGCGTGAGGACCAGCGCGCGCGTGACCCCGCGCGGCTTGGCCATGAGCTTGTGCAGGATCGGCAGGAGGAACGCGGCGGTCTTGCCGCTCCCCGTCATGGCACAGGCCAGGATGTCGTTCCCCTCCAGCGCCGGAGGGATCGCCTGCTCCTGGATCGGCGTCGGCCTGGAGAACCCCAGGTCCTTCACGCCCTTGAGCAGGTCGTGATGGAGCGAGAAGCGGGAAAACTGCATCGGCCTTTCCTCCGCACCCGGCGTCGCCGGGTCCGCCGCGCATGGTAAGCCATGGTCGGCGCGGGGGAAGCGTATCAGATGTGCACCGGGGTGCTCGCGAGTGCCACGCGCGGACCGCCCCGGATCCCGGAATCGTCATCGCGGTGTCGACCCCGTAATCGCTCACCCAATTCCCCCGAGAAACCGAGCCCTCGCGCCCCGTCGCGGGGCATGGTCCTTGCCTCTGCAAGCCCTCGCGCGAGGGTAGGGTGACAGGCGAAGGACAGCCTTTGGCGGGGGGCGCAAGAGGGCCCCGGCCCGGCAGGCCCGCGATCCGTCCGGACGGGGCGCCCCCGTTCGAAACCCGCCGGGACGGCACGACCAGGCTCGGTGACCGGCTGCGTGCGGAGCGCGAGCGCCGCGGATTCGGGCTCGAGGAGATCTCGGAGTCCACCAAGATCCGCAGAACCTACCTGGAGGCGCTCGAGCGGCACGACTGGAATGCCCTGCCCGCCGACGTGTTCACGCGCGGCTACGTTCGTGCCTTCGCGCAGCACCTCGGCCTCGACCCCGAGCAGATCATGCGCGTGTACGCGCGGGAGCGAAGGATCAGCGCCGTGGGGGCCCCCTCCGAAAGCCGGGACGACGGGCGCCAGGCGGCCAGAGCCGTCCTCGAGAAGCTCGCCAAGACCCGAGGGGCCGAGGAGTCGGCGCGGAGCGGCTCCAAAGCCCGCTGGCTCGTGGCTGGCGTCGTCGCGGCCGGCATCGCCGCGGCGGCCCTGTCGGCCTTCTTCTGGCTCCGCGGCCCGGACCGCCCGAGGCCGAGCGCGACCGCGACCCGGGAGGTTCCGGCCTCACCTGCCGCTGCGACGACTCCACCCGCGAAACCGGAGCCGGCCGCTCCCGTCGCCGCCACTCCTCCTCCCGTCCTCGCGGCCGAACCGCCGCCTCCCACCGAGACCGCGGGCGAGACACCCCTGAGGATCGTGGACTCCGGAGTCGGAACGGGGGTGGTCGAACGGCAGCTCGTGGGGACGAGCGATCGCTTCGAGGAAGGAACCGTGGTCTGGTTCTGGACGAGCGTCGTTGGCGGCCGGCCGGGCGACGCGATCCAACACGTCTGGATGCATGACGGCCAGACCATCGGTGTTGCGGAGCTAGAGGTCAGCAGCCCGTCCTGGCGCACCCAGAGCGGACGACAGCTCCCCCCGGGGCTCACGGGCGACTGGACGGTGGAGGCTCGTGATCTCGAGGGACACGTGCTCGCCAGGAACGAATTCACCTGCGTCGAGGCTAGCGTCGCGGACTCCGAGCCCTGATCCCGAATCCAGCGAGAAGATCGGCTGAGCGCGCGTCGTGCCGGCCGGGGGGCCGGGAGAACCCGGCCGGCGAGCGGGATCAGAGCCCCGCGGGGACGCAGTTCTTCGCGTTGTGGCAGTCGGCCACGCACTGGTTGGGGTAGGTCCTCCCCCTGTCGCACACGACCGGCGCGTAGTAAAGCGGGCACCGGCAGGCGCTCGCCGCGTTCTCGAGCGCGGCCGCGTCAAAGCCCTCGCACACGGGTGCCTCCGAGGCCTCGCTCAGGATGGTGTCTCCGTACGGAACGCAGCCGGTCGCCCCGGCGCAGGTCGCGACGCAGAGATTCGAGTACACCTGGCCGTTGCTGCACAGGACCGGCTGGTAGACGTCCGGGCACTCGCAGCCCTTGGGGGGCGGAGGTGGCGGCGCGGGCTTCTTGGCGAACGCGAGGTCCGCCGCGAGCCCGGCCGCGAAGACGAGCGCCAAGACGAACATGATGACGGAAATTCTCCTCATGTCGAAACCCCTTTCTATCTGGTCCGCACGGCCACCGCGGTCGTGGGGTTCATCCTCCCCGGCCTCAAGGAATCATGCTCCGGACGTGGTCTCGAGGTCAAGGATGGGCGCCGACTTCCGCGACGCGGACCCTCCCCTTGCCTTCCACGATCTCGAAATCGATGCGCACGTCCAGATACACCGGGACGTTCTCGATGGATGTCGCGACCCGGTAGTCCGCCTTGCCATCGCCGTCCCGGTCCGGACCGTCCTCGAACTCGGCGACCCATGCGGGCCTGAAGGTCCAGCCGCGGACCGCGGCCTCGGCCGCAGCGCGAAAATCGTCCTCGTACGGACCGGCGCTGGACGGCACGAGCGGACTGCGCGTGATGTCGACGACTTTCCCCTCGATGTTGACCACGAAGCGCACCCCCACGGTGGCCGCCCCCGCCCGAGCCTCCAGCGGGCGCGGCGGGTACTCCGGGACCTCGAGGTTCGCGAGCGGGAGCGGAGCGTGGAGCTGCACGTTGGGAGGCAGTTTCCGCGCCGGGTTCGCCGGATCACTCAGGAACTCGAGCGAGGAGGCACCCCGGACCGGCTGGGGCGCGGAGGCGAGCTTCGGGACGCGGGCACAACCCGAAACCGGAATCGCGAGGAGGAAGAGCGCGGGCAGCGCTCGGATGCTGCGCGCAAGGCACCTGTTCATGGTCGGTCGCCAGAATACGCGCTTCCCGACGCGTCGGGAACTTCCCCGCTGTCGGGCGCTCAGGGACACCCCTCGACGTCGTCCAGGAGGGCCAGACTGGCCAGCTGAGCGAAGGCATCGGCCCGGCTCCGGCCGACCACCTGCTCGTGCACACCACGCCGCCGCGCCTCCGCGATCCATCCGATGCGCCAGCCGACCTCCCACCCGGCGGCCTCGAGACGGCGCGCGATGTCGTGCCATTTCTCGTCCGCATCCTCTCGCAGCCCCGCGAGCGTCTCAGCGATCGCATCGAGGAGCTCGCGGTCGGTGTCGGACAGGGCGGCCCCTCGAGGCGATCCGAGCGCGCGCGAGTTCGTGCTCGGCATCTCTCACCTCCCGCGAAAGACGCGCCGTCAGCCCCCGAAGGCCTCGACGAGCTCCCGCTTCCCTTTCCCGAGAATCCCGTATTTCTTCCCCACCTTGACGAAGGCCTCGATCCCCCGGTCCAGATGACGCTGCTCGTGGGCCGCGGAGACCTGGGTGCGGATCCGCGCCTGCCCCTTGGGGACGACCGGGAAGAAGAACCCGACGACGTAGATCCCCTCGTCGAACAGATCCCGGGCCATGTCCTGGGCCAGCCGGGCGTTGTAGAGCATCACGGGCACGATCGGGCTTCGCCCCGGCTTCACGTCGAACCCGGCCTGGACCAGACCACGGCGCCATTCCTCCGCGTTCCTCTCCAGGACGTCGCGCCGCTCGGTGCTGCGCGTGAGCAGCTCGAGAACCTTCAGGGCGCCGCCGATCACCGCCGGCGCGACCGCGTTCGAGAACAGGTACGGGCGCGCGCGCTGCCGGCACAGCTCCACGAGCTCCTTCCTCCCGCTCACGCAGCCCCCGGACGCGCCGCCCAGGGCCTTGCCCAGCGTGGTCGTGATCAGATCGATCTTTCCCAGTACCCCGCACGCCTCGTGCGTCCCCTTCCCCCTGGCCCCCATGAAGCCGGTGGCATGGGAGTCGTCCACGCACACCAGGGCGCGGTGCTTCTCGGCGAGCATGACGATCTCGTCGAGCTTCGCGACGTCCCCGTCCATGGAGAACACGCCGTCGGTCACGACCATCCGGAAGCGCTTGTCCTGATGCTCGACGAGCTTCTCCTCGAGGTGGCCCATGTCCGAGTGCTTGTAGGTGTCCTGGACCGCCTTGCACAGGCGCATCCCGTCCACGATCGACGCGTGGACGAGCCGGTCGGCGATGAGCACGTCCTGCTCTGCGAGGAGCGCCTCGAACACCCCTGCGTTGGCGTCCATGCAGGAGGGGAAGAGCAGCGTGTCCTCGGTCTCGAGGAAATCCGTGAGCCGCCGCTCCAGCTCGCGATGCAGGTCCTGGGTTCCGCAGATGAAGCGCACCGAGGACATTCCGTACCCGCGGCTCTCGAGCGTCTCGCGCGCCGCCGCGATCACCTCCGGATGGCCGGAGAATCCGAGGTAGTTGTTGGCGCACAGGTTGATCACCGTGCGCGGGCGGCTTCCGGGGGGGAATTCCACGAGGATCTCGGCCCCCTGGATCCCGTGGATGAATCGCTCCTGCTTCAGGAGCCCCGCCTCCGCGATGCGCGCGATCTCTTCCTGGTACCACTGGCGGACTTCCGTTGCGTATGCCATGGAGTCTCCTCCGCTATTTCCGGAACTTTTGCACCAGGGCCGCGATCCCGCTCACCGTGTCGAACGCCGCCGGAGTGGCCTCCGCATCCGGGATCTGGATCCCGTATCTCTTCTCGAGAAAACGCTTGAGCGACACCATGGAGAACGAGTCCACGATCCCCCCCGTGATCAGCGGAGTGCTCTCGCCGACCTCCCGATCGTCCCCCTCCTCCAGGTACTCCTTCACCACGTAATCGCGAATCGTGCGCTGCAGATCGTCCATCGTCCGTCGCCTCCTGGTCCAGGAATCACTCGTCCATCAGGGTCGAGACATCGCCCAGCGGCTCGCCCCACTCGCGCGCCCGCAGGACGCGGCGCACGATCTTCCCGCTCCGGGTCTTGGGCAGGGCATCCACGATCTCCATCGCCTGCGGCATCGCCAGGGGCGAGAGCCGCCGCCGCAGGTGGTTCATGATCTCGAGCTCGAGGTCGGCGTCGGCCGTGAACCCCGGCTTCAAGACGACGAAGACCTTCACCACCTCCAGGTTGATCGGGTCCGGCTTTCCCACCGCCGCCGACTCCGCGACCGCGGGGATCTCCAGGAGCGCCGATTCGATCTCGAAGGGGCCGACCAGATGCCCGCCGGTGTTGATCACGTCGTCGTCGCGGCCGACGAACCAGAAGTAGCCTTCCTGGTCGATGGAGGCGCGGTCGCCGCACACGAACCAGCCGTTCGTGAACTTCTTCTCGTAGGCCGCGGGGTTGTTCCAGTACGCGCGCATCATCGAGGGCCAGCCGGGGCGCAGCGCGATCAGCCCGACCCGTCCCGGCGCAGAGCAGGGCTCGTGGGTCTCCGGGTCGAGCACGGCCGCCGCGATCCCCGGAAACGGCCTGCCCATGGAGCCCGGCTTGACCGGCATCCCGGGGAAGTTCGTGATGACGATGCAGCCAGTCTCGGTCTGCCAGTAGGTGTCGTGGAACGGCATTCCCAGCATCTCGCGGGACCACTGGACCGCCTCGGGATTCAGGGGCTCCCCCACGCTCGCCAGGTGGCGAAGCGCGCGCAGATCGAAGCGCCGGATGAGATCGGGACCCTCGCGCATGAGCAGCCGGATCGCGGTGGGCGCCGAGTACCAGACCGTGGCCCGGTGCTTCTCGAGAAACCGGTACCAGCGCTCCGCGTTGAACCCCGAGTCGAGCACGAGCTGCGTCACCCCGCATGCCCAGGGACCGATGATCCCGTACGACGTCCCCGTCACCCAGCCGGGGTCGGCGTTGCACCAGTAGACGTCGCCCGGCCTCAGGTCCAGCACCCATTTCGAAGTCAGGTACTGCGCAACCAGGGAGCCGTGGACGTGGAGCGCACCCTTGGGCTGGCCCGTGGTCCCCGACGTGTAGTGCAGGACCGAAGGGCTGTCGGCCGTGGTGGGGTGAAGGTCGAGATGCTGGAGCCGCGGGAGGGCGTCGAGCGAGAACCCCACCTCCCCGGGCTGCGCCGCACCTCCCCCGTCGTCCACCACCAGGATGTGCGCGAGGTGGGGGAGCTTCTCGCGGATCCGCCGGACCTTCCGGACGTGCTTGCGCTGGGTGAGAATGGCGCTCGTCCCCGCGTCCGCGAGGCGCGTCCACAGCGAATCCTCGCCGAACGCGGAGAACAGCGGCTGCACGATGGCGCCCATCTTCAGGATTCCCAGGAACGCGACGTACAGCTCGGGAACGCGGTCCAGGAACAGGCAGACCCGCTCGCCCGGCTGGATCCCGAGCGAGCGGAAGAACGCCGCGGAGGCGTTGGACAGCACGCGCAGGTCGTCGTAGCTGAAGCGCCGCTCGCGGCCCTCGAAGTCCTCCCAGACGAGCGCGGTCTCCGCTGCCCGCCCCTGCGCGCAGATCCGGTCGCTGCAGTGCCAGCCGATGTTCAGCGGTCCGCCCGGCACGATCCCCAGCTCGCGCTCGGCGAGGGACCAGTCGAAGTGCGCCGCCCGCTCCTCGTACGTGGCGACCCCGCCCGTCCTCGTGCCCATCAACGCCCCCTTGTCAAGATTCGACGACCACGCTCGCCGTGGCCCAGCGCTCGGTGTGGGAAAGGGAGAGAAGGATCCGCCTTGCGCCCCGCTCGGCCGCCGCGCCGGCGGCGGCTCCCGAAAGGTGGATGCGCGCCGCACCGCTCGGCTCGCGGCGCACCTCGACCTCACGCCATGCGCCCAGGTGGGGGCAGCCGATTCCCAGGGCCTTGAACAGCGCTTCCTTGGCCGCGAAGCGCGCCGCATAGTGGCGCGCCGGATAGCGCATGCGGTCGGAGTAGGCGATCTCCTCCGGCGTGAAGAGTCGCTCCCGGAAGGCTGCCCCGTCCCGGTCCAGCTCCGCGCCAATCCGCGCGACCTCGACGAGGTCGATGCCGATCCCGACCACCATGCTGGTCTCTCGAGTTGCGGTCGGACCTGAATTCGAACACTAGGCAAGAATGCTCGCACATCCCCGTGCCCGTGTCGAGTCCGGAGGAGTCCGCCGGCAGCGGCCGGGCTCCCTCGAGCCGACGTCGCGTATCATCCCGCGGTCGGCCGCGGGCCGGCCCTCGAGGAGACCACATGTCGCGCATGGCGGAGCGCCGAGCCCTCACGATCGTGCTCGCGGCGCTGCTGATCGACACCATCGGGTTCGGGATCATCGTGCCGGTGATGCCGGATCTGATCCTGGACCTCACGCACGAGCCCCTGTCCGAGGCGGCCCGCGTCTCGGGCTGGCTGCTCTTCGTGTTCGCCACGATGCAGTTCCTCTTCGGACCGGTGATGGGCGGTCTGGGCGACCACTTCGGGCGCCGGCCGGTGATCCTGACCTGCATGCTGGCGTTCGGGATCGACTACTTCGTGATGGGGGTCGCTCCGAACCTGGCATGGCTGTTCGTGAGCCGCGCCCTGGCCGGCGTGGCGGGTGCCACGTTCGCGCCGGCCAGCGCCTACATCGCGGACATCACCCCCCCGGAGCGGCGCGCACAGAGCTTCGGCCTGATCGGGGCCGCCTTCGGCCTGGGATTCGTGATCGGGCCGGCGGTGGGCGGGCTGCTCGGAGACCTCGGACCGCGTACGCCGTTCTTCGTCGCGGGCGCCCTGGCCCTTGCGAACGCGGTGAGCGGCTTCTTCTTGCTCCCGGAGTCCCTGCCGGCCGAGCGCAGGCGGCCATTCCGGCTGGTGCGGGCGAATCCGCTGGGCACGTTCGCATCCTTGCGACGTCATCCGGGGGCCCTCGTGCTGTTCGTGGCCTGGTTCCCCTGGATGCTCGCGCACCAGGTCTACCCGGCCACCTGGGCCTTCTTCACCAAGCTGAAGTTCTCCTGGAGCGACGGGGCCGTGGGCGCCTCGCTGGCGTTCGCGGGAATGTCCATGGCGCTCGCCCAGGCGTTCGTGACGCGCAGGCTGATCCCGGCGATCGGTGAGCGGCGCGCCATCCTCCTCGGGCTGACGATCGGTACGCTGGGTTTTCTCGCGAACGGCCTCGCGACCCAGGGCTGGATGGTCTACGCCGTGCTCGGCGCCAGCGCGCTCCAGGGGTTGGTGTTCCCCAGCATGAACGGCACCCTCTCGCGTATCGTCGGACCCGCCGAGCAGGGGGAGCTGCAGGGAGGGGTGGCAAGCCTCCAGAGCGTGGCCGCGATCACGGGCCCTCCGCTCCTGACCGGCATCCTCGCGCACTTCACCCGCGACTCCGCTCCCGTGCGCTTTCCCGGCGCCGCGTTCGTGGCGGCTTCGGCCCTGGCCTTCACGGCGCTCGTGATCATCGCCGTCTTCGCCCGGGGAGTCTTCGCCCGGCTCCCCGCCGCGCGGAACCAGGCGCCGCGATAGCGCGGGCTCAGCGCAGATCCGTCCTGCGCAGCCCGGTCGGTGCGGGCGGAGGCTCGGCGTCCGGAACGAAGCTGGCATCCGTGGTGAGGACGATCCGGTCCCAGCGCACGCCGTCCTCCGCGGCGCGTACGAGGAGCGGGTACTCGCCTGCAGGAGAAGAGAAGCTCCCCTCCATCTTCTGCCAGTGGTAGGCGCCGTCGGCCGTCGTCGCGAGAATGCGCTCGGTCCCGTCGTTCCACGACAGGGCCAGCGAGTCGCTCGATGCGGCGGGACCGGCCATGCGGACCCAGACGTAGTAGCTGTATCCGTGCTGGCGCAGGGTGAGTGTGTACTCCGCACGCGCCTCCGTGCCGGCCCCCTCGGGGGCGAGCATCGCCCTGCCTCCGGAGGCCTGGGAGTCGTCGACGGCGGTCGCCGGCGCATAGAGCCAGGAGTAGGCCTCGGCCTCCAGGAAGGTCGTGCCCGGCGCCACGATGTCGATCTTCGTCCCGCTGCCGGCCTGGACGTACTTCACGATCGCGCTGTCGCTCGACGTCAGCTCGCCGTCCGACGCCTCGAGCTTGAGCTTGTAGGTCCCCTGCTTGCTGAGGGTGGCGCTCGTGTCCGCCGTCCCCGGACTCGAGAAGCTGACCGTTCCCGGACCTTCCATCTTCGACCAGGCGATGCTCAGCACCACTCCCGGCTTGCCGTCGTCCGTGACGGTCCCGTCCAGCGCGAGCGTATTCGTGGGATGGAAGATCTGCCGGTCCGGCCCCGCGTTCACCGAGGGGGCCTGGTTCGCCGGAGGAGAACCGCCGCCGTACTCGTAGGCACCCATGTCGGGAGCGGCACCCAGCCCGTCCGTCACGTCCAGGGTCTGGCCGTTCTTCTCGTAGTGCGCCACGCCGGCGTCGATGCACGGGCTGCCGGTCGCGGGGCGGTAGGAGGAATCGAGCCTGGGGTCCGCGTAGAGCATCCCCTCGCCGACGAGAGGCTGGCTGCTCGCGTCGGCGTTGGCCGCGTTCTGGTAGAGGATGTTGTACGCTGCCCAGGACCGGTCCTGGAGCATGCGCAGGGCATAGATCGTCGTGCCCTGGATGACGTTGTTCAGGATCAGCATGTTCGTGCCGCCGACGATCCCCCATTTCGGACCGATGATGGTGTTGTTGTAGATCTGGACCGGCTCGACCAGAGGAGAGCCGACCCCCGTCTGGTCCGTGATGCCGTCGGGGGTCGCGCCGACCGCGGACGTTCCGCTGGAGTGGAACACGTTGCGGTAGATGTAGAAGCGCCGGCTCGAGGCTCCCGCGTAATCGATGAGCTGGACGCCATCGTCGGTACAGTTCTTGATCGTGTTGTAACGAAGGATGTACTTCATCTCCGTGCCGGTGTAGTTCTGCAGGCGGATCTCGATGCAGTCGTCATCGGCGCCGTTCATGGTGCTGTGCTCGATGATCCGGTCGCCCCCGGCGACGCCGTTGCTGTCGTTGTCCGAGTCGATGCAGTCGTCGCCGCAGTTGACGAAGCGGTTGTACGCGAAGCGTCCCGCGCCACCGTCCTCCCAGCTCAGGCTGTCGCCGCCGGTGTCCACGAAGGAGCAGTGGGTCACGTCGGCCTTGGCCATGAGCTGGATCCCCTTGTCCGGCCCCTTGAACGTGAAGCCCGTGACAAGGGCGCCGGCACCGGCGGAGGTGACGTCGAGTGTGGTGCCGGCGCTCGAGTCGATGATCGTCTGGTCGATGTACGACTCGACGCCGGTGGTGTGGTACAGGGAGGCCAGCGTGATCGGCTTGTTCACGTGGATCGTGCTGCTTCCCACGTAGGTTCCCGGAGCGACCAGCACGGTGTCGCCGGTCTGGGCCAGGTCGATCCCGGCCTGGATCGTGGCCGCATCGCCAGGGACTTGAATCGTAGCGGAGAAGGCGGCCGGGGCGAAGAAGAGGAAGGTCAACAGGATGATCCGGGGGTTGATGCGCGGCATCGTTCCCTCCTGGCGTGCTGCAGGGACAATATACGTCAGCAAGCGATGTGCCATGGGGGTCGCGAGCTCGCCCGGCGATTCCACGTGGAGATCCGCAATGCCGGAGCGTGTAATTCGGAGCCGGATGGAAGTCCTTACGTCCGGCAGGAGCGGATCGCCTGACTTCTTTGGAATCGCCCTGGCCCGATTCGTGACGACGCTTGACAATCCCCGAGGCGTGTGGCTTTGTCGATCCATGAGCGAGCGCAGCACCGCACCGGCAGCCCTGATCGGGATCCCCGTTGCCCTGGGGATCGCCCTCGCGGGCTGGTTCGTCGGCAACGCGGTCTTCCGCGCCCGCGCCAGCGAGCGCAGCGTGACCGTGAAGGGGTTCTCGGAGCGGGAAGTGCGCGCCGATCTCGCGCTGTGGCCCGTGGTGTTCACGGTCACCGCGGAGGACCTGGCCACACTCCAGCGCCGGGTGGAGGAGAGCGCCGGCCGGGTGGAGGCGTTCCTGAGGAAGGACTTCGCGGCCGAGGAGATTTCCCAGACGTCCCCCCGGATCACCGACCGCGAGGCCCAGCGCGCCATGCCTTCGGGGCGGCCGATGGAGCGGTACTCCGCGGAGGCGGTCCTGACCGTCCGGACCGGGAAGATCGATGCGGTTCGATCGGCCAACGCCCGCGCCGGGGAGCTCGTCGCGCAGGGCGTGGCCCTGATCCGCAGCTACGAGTACAACACGCAGTACCTGTTCACGGCCCTCGAGAAGATCAAGCCGGAGATGATCGCCGAGGCGACGCTGGATGCCCGCCGCGCCGCGGAGCAGTTCGCCAAGGACTCGGGGAGCCGGGTCGGCGCGATTCGCGGCGCCCAGCAGGGTCTGTTCAGCGTCGAGGACCGGGACGCGTTCTCGCCGCAGTTCAAAAAGGTCCGGGTGGTGACGACGATCCAGTTCTTCCTCGAGGACTGAGCGGCCGCAGCGGCACGACGGCGTGCCGTGCCTCGCGGCTCCCGTCGACCTGCCCGTAGCTCCGCGCCGCGGCACCGAGGGCGGCGGACGGATTGTGGACGGGTTTGGTCCCGTTTGTCGCTTGACTGCCCGACGGCGGCAGCAGTACAAGTGCGCGCGTCGTTCGGCTCGAGGAGAAGGCTCGCGACAATGAAGCGCTCGCTGCTCGGACTTCCGGATCACGTCGCGCGACTGCTCGTGGTCTTCGTGGTCTTCATCGGAGGCGCGATCGCGGTGCGGACCTTCGTGATCCCGGCGTCCCTCAAGGAGACTGGCAGGCACCGCACATCCACCGAGGAGCGAGAGAGCGCCAAGGAGCCGAAGTACGCGGGCGCGTCCCAGTGCGGCACCTGCCATGACGCGGAATCCGCCGCGAAGGCCGGAGGGTACCACCGGAACGTTTCCTGCGAGACGTGCCACGGCGCGGCCAAGATCCATGCAGACGATCCCTCCACGGGGACCCCTCCGGCACCCAGAACCCGCGGCTTCTGCCCCGTGTGCCACGCCTACGATCCCTCGCGCCCCACGGGTTTCCCGCAGATCAACCCGGCGATTCACAACCCCCTGAAGCCCTGCATCGCTTGTCACAACCCCCACGACCCCAAGCCGCCCGTGATCCCCACGGAGTGCACGGCGTGCCACGGGGAGATCGCCCGGACCAAGGCGGTCTCGCCGCACGCGCTGCTGCCGTGCACCACCTGCCACGACGTCCCCGAACAGCACCGGGTCTCGCCACGCACCGTGACGGCGACCAAGCCGAACACCAAGGCGTTCTGCGTGAAGTGCCACGGGAAGAACTCGACCGTCGTGGAAGCTCCCAAAATCGATGCGGACACGCACGGCGAGAAGTACCTGTGCTGGGACTGCCACTATCCGCATTTGCCGGAGGCTCGATCGTGGACAGACGAGAAGCTGTAAGGCAGGTCGCGACCTGGTTCGGCGCGATCTTCGCCGGGCTGGGAGTCTGCGGCGCCTCGGCGGAGACCTCGGCGCCCGCGCCGCGCACCCGGCCGCGCTCCTACGGGATGGGAGTGGACGTGGACAAGTGCATCGGCTGCGGCCAGTGCGCGGCAGCCTGCAAGACCGAGAACGGCGTGCCGCCCGAGCCGCACTACGTCCGGACCTGGGTCGAGCGCTACGTGGAGACGACGGACGGGGCGGTGAGCGTCGAGACGATCCAGCCGAGCCAGACCCGAGAGCACGCTGCGGAGAAGGACATTCTCAGGAGCTTCTTCGTGCCGAAGCTCTGCAATCACTGCGCGAACCCGCCCTGCGTACAGGTGTGCCCCGTGGGCGCCACGTTCTCCACCGAGGACGGGGCGGTGCTCGTGGACTCCGCGCGCTGCATCGGTTGCCGCTACTGCATCCAGGCCTGCCCCTACGGCGCCCGGTACCTCCATCCCGCCACCAAGACCGCGGACAAGTGCACGTTCTGCTACCACCGCATCAAGAAGGACCTCTTGCCCGCTTGCGTCGAGGTCTGCCCCACCCAGGCCAGGGTATTCGGGAACCTGAACAGCCCGGCGAGTCCTCTGACGCGGCTTCGGCGGATGCGCAAGACCTTCGTGCTCAAGCCCGGCCTCAACACCGAACCCAAGGTCCTCTACGCCGGCATCGACGGAGAGGTGCGATGAACCCCCAGATCGTCGAAGCGCTGCCCGATCTGGCCAGCCGGGTCACGGGGTTCGCGTATCCCAACGAGATCGAGATCCACTGGTCCATCCTGATCGTGGTCTACCCTTACCTCACGGGACTCGTGGCCGGCGCCTTCATCCTCGCCTCGCTCGTGAAGGTGTTCAACATCAAGGAGGTCCAGCCCGCGTACCGGCTCGCCCTTCTGACCGCGCTGGCCTTCCTGCTCATCGCACCGCTGCCGCTCCTGCTCCACCTCGGGCACCCCGAGCGCTCCTTCGAGATCTTCCTCACGCCGCAGCTGCGTTCCGCCATGGCGGTGTTCGGGTTCGTGTACGCCTGGTACCTCATGGTGGTCCTGTTGATCGAGATCTGGTTCGAGTACCGCCGGGACCTGATCGTATGGTCGCAGAGCGAGAAGGGTCCGATGCGCTGGATCCACCGCGTGCTCGCCCTCTTCTCCAAGGACGTGAGCGACGAGGCGGTGGCGGTGGACAAACGCGGGGTGAAGTTCATCACGGTGCTCGGCATCCCCTCCGCGTTCCTGCTCCACGGCTACGTCGGGTTCATCTTCGGCTCGATCAAGGCCAACCCCTGGTGGAGCAGCGTGCTGATGCCGATCGTTTTCCTCATGTCGGCGATCGTGTCGGGGATCGCCCTCGTGATCCTGCTGTACATGGTCGTCCTCCCGCTCATGGGCAGGAAGATCGACATGGCCTGCCTGGACCGCATGGCATCGTTCCTCTTCTATGCGGTGATCGTGGACTTCACCCTGGAAGCGCTCGACTTCACCCACCGTCTCTACGAGAGCGAGGAGTCCATCAAGATCCTGGCCGAGATGGTCATGGGGAAGCTGTTCATCAGCCTGGTGGTGGTCCAGGTCCTCCTCGGGATGATCCTGCCGCTGGTCCTCATGATCCTCACCAAGCTGCTGAATTTCCAGGAGGACCTGAGGAAGCTCACGATCTTCGCCTCCGTGGTTCTAATCCAGCTGGGGATCTTCAGCACGCGCTGGAACGTCGTGATCGGCGGCCAGCTGTTCTCCAAGAGTTTCCGGGGGCTGACCACGTACAAGATGGAGCTCACGGGGCTCGAGGGGTTCTTCACCGCGCTCGTGCTGCTGGTCCTTCCGTTCGTCGTGCTCGCGGTCCTTTTCAAGATCCTTCCCCCGCTGGCGCCCCTGCCCGCGGCCGATCCGGGGCCCGCCTCCCGCACGTGACCCGCGGATCCGGCAGCGGAAGACACCGCGGCGGATTCCGGAAGACGCCCGCGCGGTGCGCGGCGACCCTCGCCGTCCTCCTCGCCGCCGGCGCGGCGGCGCACGCCGGCGCGGACCCGCAGCCGGGCGAGCCATCCTGGATGCTCGAAGGCTTCGCCGGCGCCGCCTACAACGTGCAGACCGAGCTACGCATCGAGCAGCATGGGCAGGACCAGATCGAGCTCGCCGCGCGCTACGAGACGCGACCCTTCGAGAGCCCGATCTACTACGCCCTTCGCATCGGCCGCGCGAAGGGCGGGCGCGCCTGGGAGGGCGAGCTCATCCATCACAAGCTCTACCTGATGAACCCTCCGGACGAGGTCCAGTACTTCTCCGTCTCGCACGGCTACAACCTGCTGTTCCTGAATCGTGCCTGGGAGCGGCACGGAACAGACCTGCGCGCCGGCGCCGGCGTCGTCATCGTTCATCCCGAGAACGGCGTCCGCGGCCTCGAGCTCGCCACGGGCGGCGGGACGTTCGGCGGCGGATACTCGCTCACGGGCCCGGCGCTGCAGGGGTGCGTCGGCCGGCGCTTCGTCATCGGCCGCGGTGCCTTCTTCGCGCTCGAGGGGAAGATCACGCTCGCCTACGCACGCGTCTCCGTGACCCAGGGAGAGGCCGCGGTGCCCAGCCTCGCCGTCCACGCGCTCGCGGGCTTCGGCTACCGGTTCGGCGGCTGACCCCGGGCTGGCTGCCCGGGGGGCGCGAGGAGCCCGGGCCGTGAATTCACGACCATTTGACTCCAGATTGCGGGAGATCCGCAGGTTACGATAGGTCGGGAATGCGCCCGACGGACGAGGCGTGGCGATGCTCGCACCATCTATGGTTGCAGGGAAGGGGCCCAGGTTCGCCAGCGGGAAGACCCGTCTCTCGCGGGTCGGCGTGCTCCTGCAGGCGCTTCTCCTCGCGGCGCCGCTCGCTGGACTCGCCGCCTGGATCGCGCGCGGCGGCTTCGCGCGCACCCACACCCCGGGCCCGCCGCCTTCGGGCGAGAGCGTCCCCTCCCCCGCCGGCCCTCTGACGGGCCTGCCGCCACCCCTCGCCGACCTCCCGGCGGCGCGGCTCGAGGAGCGGGTCGACGGAGCCGCAGAGTATCTCCGGCGCGAGGGCTGCCGCCGGCTCCTCGCGTGGCGCTTCGAGGATCCCCCCGCCGACCTCGAGGTCCTCGTCTTCGACGGGCCGGAGGGGGCGCGGGCGGTCCTGGCGCGGGACGCGGGCCCCGAACGGACTGCCGGACCCGGTGAGGAAGCGGCCGTATCCGAACAGTCGATCCTGTTCCGTCGCGGCCCGGTGTACGCGCGCCTCTTCGCAGATCCCTCCACTGTGATCCGCTCCGGATCCCTCGAGCCGGTCGGCGAGCGCGTGGACCGCGCGCTGCGCAGCCTGGCGGAGACGCGACCTTGAGGGCGCGCGCCGAGCGCAGGCTGGTCCTGAAGCGCCTCGCGCAGGCGGGCGTGGCACTGGGCACGACCGGGATCCTCGCGGCGCTGGGAGTTCTCTCGCCGGGACGCTGGCGCGGGGCGAAGAAGCCCGTGCCGATTCGAGATCACGCGGCCGAGCCGGCGGGGTCCGGCGCGCGCGCGCTGGCCGTCGCGCGGGGAGCGGACCCGGCGCGCGCCGTGCGCGCCGCCGTGGACGCGGTCGGGGGGATCGGCCGTTTCGTGAGGCCCGGGGAGACCGTCCTGCTCAAGCCGAACATGGCCTGGGACCGCACCCCCGAGCAAGGCGCGAACACCCATCCGGCGGTGGTCGCCTGCGTTGCCGCGCTGTGCCGCGAGGCGCGCGCCGGCCGGGTGATCGTCGCCGATGTCCCGGTGCACGATGCCGCACGGACTGCAGAGCGCTCGGGGATCCGCGATGCGGCGCTCGCGGCGGGGGCGGAGGTCCTCTATCCCCCTCGGGTCGGCTTCACCGTCGCGGCGCTCGGCGGCTCCGTCCTCGATCACTGGGAGATCCTCTCGCTCGTGCTCGAGGCGGACCGCGTGATCAACCTTCCCGTGGTGAAGGACCACGCGCTGTCGGGCCTGACCTGCGGGCTCAAGAACTGGTATGGACTCCTGGGCGGGACCCGCGCGCGGCTGCACCAGGACATCCATCTTTCGATCGCCGACCTCGGCGCGGCGGTGCGCCCGACGCTGACCGTCGCGGACGCGACCCGGGTCATGGTCCGCGGTGGCCCGACAGGGGGGAGGCTCGAGGACGTCGTGATCATGAACGCGGTGGCCGCGGGAACCGACCCCGTCGCCATCGACGCCTGGGGGGCGACCCTGCTGCACATGGACCCTTCCGACGTGCCGTACCTGGTTCTCGCCGAGGGCCGAGGGCTCGGCTCGATCCGCGCCGGAACGCAGAGGCTCGAGGAGATCCATGTCGGAGCCTGACCGCGCGCGGAAGCTACCGCTCCTCGGCGCGAGCAGATCGATGCCCCGCCGGCCCTTCTACCTGCCCCGCATCTTCCGCAGGATCTACCAAGGGTTCTTCCTCGTCCTCTTCCTGGCCTCGCTCGTGGCCATGACCGACGAGGGGATCCGTCGCATCCCGGTCCGATTCGTGTTCCTTCTCGACCCCCTGACCGCCGCCGGGACTCTGGGCGCGTCGTGGCTCATCCCCGCGGGAATGCTCACGGCGCTCCTGGTCGTCGGCCTCACGGTGCTGTTCGGGAAGGCCTTCTGCGGCTGGATCTGCCCCTTCGGTACGCTGCACCACGTCGCCTCCTGGCTCACCGCGCGGCTGCGGCGCGGACCGCCGCAGATCGTGAACCGCTTCCGGCCGCACTTCCGCTTCAAGTATCTCGTCCTCCTCGCGCTGTTGGTCGCGGCCCTCGCAGGCAGCCTGCAGGCCGGGATCTTCGACCCGATCCCGCTCGCTGCCCGCTCGATCGGCTCGGGGATCATCCCCGCGGTGCACTTCGTCCTGGGAGACGCGGGCCACCGTGCCCGGATCTTCGCCGGAGCCTGGCTGACCGCCGCGATCTTCCTGGCCCTGCTGGCGGTGAACCGCTGGATCGCGCGCTGGTGGTGCCGGGCCCTGTGTCCGCTCGGCGCGGGGCTGGGCTGGATCGCTCGGGCGGCGATCTTCCGGATCCATGTGGACCCCGAGACCTGCACCGACTGCAACCTGTGCGCCCGCGACTGCCAAGGCGCGGACGAGCCGTTCGCGGCGCACCGCGTCACCGAGTGCCACGTTTGTCTGAACTGCGTCCCGGTCTGCCAGGAGGGGGCGATCCGCTTCCTCCCCTGGGCGCCGACCGCCGCTCCGGACGGAGGGGTCTCCCTGAAGCGGCGCCAGGTCCTGGGCGCTCTCGCCGTGGGTGCCGTGACCGTCCCGCTGTTCCGCGCGAGCGCGGGCTCGGCCGGGGCCTCCGATCCCCTGATGATCCGTCCTCCCGGCGCGTTGGCGGAGCAGGAGTTCCTCGCGCGCTGCATCCGTTGCGGCGCCTGTGTGAACGCCTGTCCCACCGCGGCCCTCCAGCCTGCCCTCGGCCTGGCCGGGATCGAAGGGCTGTGGACCCCGATCCTGGTGGCGCGCCGCGGATGGTGCGAGCCGAGTTGCACGCTGTGCGGCCGCGTCTGTCCCACGGGCGCGATCCGCTCCCTGCGGGCGGAAGAGAAGGGATGGAACACGGAGCGACCCGGTGTCCGGATCGGCACGGCCTTTTTCGACCTCGGACGCTGCCTCCCGTGGGCGATGGCGACGCCGTGCATCGTGTGTCAGGAGGTCTGCCCCACGAGCCCCAAGGCGATCTGGCTCGAGGAGGCGACGGCAATGCGCCGCGACGGGACCCCGGTCCGCCTGAAGCGGCCCCGTATCGACCCGGCGCAGTGCGTCGGCTGCGGACTGTGCGAGACCAAGTGTCCCGTGAGCGATCTCGCGGCGGTGCGCGTCACCCGCATCGGGGAGTCGCGCGATTCCGCCTCGGCGCTCACGCTGCGGAGCGCGTCATGATTCCTCGAACCGTCCTGCTGTCCCTGCTGCTGGCCGGATCCGCGGCGAGCCCAGCAGCGGCGGCCGGCGTCCGTCCGTCCGCGATCGCCGGCGCGTGGTACCCCGGCGATCGGGCGTCGGCAATCGTCGACGTGCACCGTCTCCTGCGCTCCGCCGCGGCCGCCCCGGCGCTCCGCGGGAAGCCGGTGGCCCTGGTCGTCCCCCACGCCGGGTGGCGCTTCTCCGGCATCGCGGCGGCGGCCGCCTTCCGCAACCTGCACCCCGGGGACTTCGCGCGGGTTGTGATCGTCGCCCCCTCGCATCACGTGGCGTTCGAGGGGTTCGCCACCGACGGCGCGTCCGCCTATCGGACCCCGCTCGGCGACGTGCCGGTCTGCAGCGACGCCCTGAGGCAGATCGCCGACGGGACGCTGGTGCGGGAGGTCAGTGGCTCCTCGGACGACGAGCACGCGGTCGAGATCGAGCTGCCGTTCCTCCAGGAGACGCTGGGCAGCTTCTGCCTGCTGCCGATCGAGGCCGGCCGCACCAGTGCCGAGCAGGAGAGCGCGCTCGCCGCCCGGCTCGCCGCGCTCCACGACGGCAAGACCCTGTTCCTCTTCTCGAGCGACTTCACGCACTACGGCCCAAGCTTCGGGTACACGCCGTTCGGCGTCTCGGCGCTCGCCGCGCGCGAGAAGATCCGCGAGCAGCTCGACGGCCGGGCGATCGAGCTCCTCACCCGCATCGATGCTCCCGGTTTTCGGGCGTTCCTCAAGGAGACGGGCGACACGATCTGCGGACGGGCCGGCCTCGGCGTGCTTCTCGACCTGCTCCCGCGCGTCGCTCCGAAGGCGGGCGCGGTGCTCCTGGCCACGTATGCCTCCTCGGACCTCGCGGGTTTCGCCGACGACAGCTCTGTGAGCTATGTCGCCCTGGCGTACACACCGGATCGGCGCGCGGCCGGCAAGCCGCTCGGCGCCCCGCCGTCGCCCGCGGCGGTGCGCACCGATGCCCCCGAGCTTCCGGCGCCCACCGGTGAGCGGCTCCTGCGCCTCGCCCGTGCCGCGCTGCGCACCGAGCTCGCCGGCGCGAAGGACCTCGAGCGCGAGCTGTCCGCACTCCCGGCGGAGCCCGAGTACGAGCGGCTCCAGGGGGTGTTCGTGACCCTGAACCGGACCGACCCCCGAGAGATCCGCTCGGAGGGACGCCTGCGCGGATGCATCGGGCAGGTCCTGCCCGCCTACCCGCTCTACCAGGCGGTGGTCGAAGCGGCGGTGGATGCCGCGCTGCACGACCAGCGCTTCGAACCGGTCCAGGCCGCGGAGCTCGAGCGGCTCGAGGTGGACGTGACCGTCCTCTCTCCGCCGCGACCGATCGAGTCGTGGCGCGGCATCCGGCTCGGCACCCATGGAATCGTGCTGGAGAAGCAGGGGCGGCGTGCGCTCTTCCTGCCGCAGGTCCCGGGCGAGCAGGGCTGGACAATCGAACAAACTCTCTCGGCCCTCTCGCAGAAGGCCGGGCTGCCCTCGGACGCGTGGCGCGAGGGGACGTCGTTCTCGGTGTTCACGGGCCAGGTCTTCCGGGAGCGTCCGGAGACCAGAAGGTGATCTCTTGAAAACAGGCCGCCGCAGGATGCTCCACTCTCTCGTCGCGGCAGCGGTCGGCTCTTCGCGGGTCGTGCGCACGGCCGCCTCGGCGCTCGAGATCCCGGGCCCGCCCCCGACGCCGCGCTCCGCCCCCTCCCGTCCGGTGGTCTTGCGCGCGCGGCGCGAGGGGATGCTCCCGGCGCAGGGCCCCCCCGATGCGCGGAAGCTGGCAGACGCCCTGGGCGCCGCGGTCGCGCGCGCCGCGGGCGAGGAAGATCCCACGGCGGGATTCCGGAGGCTGTTCCGCCGTTCCGACGTGGTCGGCATCAAGCTGAATTGCATCGCGGGGAAGGGGCTCTCGCCGCATCCCGAGGTCGCGGAGCTGCTCAGCGGATGGCTCCAGGCCGCCGGCGTGCCGGCGCGCAACATCCTGCTCTGGGACCGCACGGACCGCGAGCTGGCCGCGGCGGGCTTCGCGCTGCGGCGCGGGCGGGACGGCGTGCGCGTGTTCGGCACGGAGCAGGACTACGATCCGAAGCCCCGGGAGTGGGGGCCCAACGCGTCGTCGTTCCCGCGATTCCTGAGCGAGGACCTGACGGCGCTCATCAACGTCGGCGTGCTCAAGGACCACGACCTGGCCGGGGTCTCCCTCGGGATGAAGAACTGGTACGGCGCGATCCACAACCCGAACAAGTGCCACGCCGACGGCTGCAGCCCGTACGTCGCCCACCTTGCCGCGTACCCGCTGATCCACGACAAGCTGCGCCTGACCGTGATCGACGGCATCACGGGCCAGTGCCACGGGGGCCCCGGCCGCAGCCCGCGGTGGGCGTGGCCGTACCAGGCGTTCCTGGTCGCGACCGATCCGGTCGCGCTGGAGGCGGTGGGCGCGAAGGTAATCGATGACCGCCGCAAGGAGGTCGGCCTGGGGACCCTCGCCGACGAGAAACGTGCTCCGCGCTGGCTCCCCGAAGCGGCGAAGCTCGGAATCGGCGAGGCGAGCCTGGAGCGGATCCGCGTGGAGGACGTGTGAGCGGGCAGGACGTGGGGCGCAGGGAGGCGCTGCGCCTGCTGGCCGGCGGATGCGCGGCGTGCCTGGCGATGGCGGGCGGCGTACTGCCCGCGAGCGCCCAGGACCGGGCGGGATCCGGCTCGCTCTTCCCCTCGGTCGGCGAGAACCTGGCGCCGCGCAAGGCGCGCTGGTGGAAGAAGAAGGAAAGCCTCAAGATCGAATGCGGCCTGTGCCCGCGGCACTGCGTGGTGGCGGACATCGAGAGGGGTACCTGCGGCGTGCGCGAGAATCGCGGCGGGGAGTACTACACGCTGGTCCACTCCCGGCCCTGCACCGTCCACCTGGATCCGGTGGAGAAGAAGCCGCTCTTTCACGTTCTGCCGGGAGCCGCCGCGCTCTCCCTCGCCACCGTCGGCTGCAACTTCGAGTGCCGCTTCTGCCAGAACTGGGAGATCGCGCAGGCGCGCCCCGAGCAGATCCCGAGCCACGCCCTGCCGCCCGAGGACGTCGCCTCCCTCGCCCGAAGCAACGGCGCCCCTCTGATCGCCTGCACCTACACGGAGCCCGTGGTCTGGTCCGAGTACGTCTACGACATCGCGCAGGCGGGGCGGAAAGCCGGTGTGCGCACGCTGATCGTCTCGAACGGCTACATCGACGAGGAGCCGCTGCGCGACCTGTGCGGCGTGCTGGCCGCCGTCAAGATCGACCTGAAGGCTTTCACGGAGAAGTTCTACAAGGAAACCTGTTCCGGTGAGATGAAGCCGGTCCTCGACACGCTCCGGCGCCTGCGCAAGGCCGGGGTATGGACCGAGATCGTGGTGCTCGTCATCCCGACCCTCAACGACGGCCCCGAGGAGATCCGCAGCCTCGCGCGCTTCGTCAAGAACGACCTCGGTCCGGACGTGCCGCTGCACTTCACCGCGTTCCACCCGGACTACCGGCTCATGAACCTGCCCTCGACACCGACCGCGACCCTCGAGCGAGCCCACGACATCGCCGCCGGCGAGGGGCTGCACTTCGTCTACGTGGGGAACGTCGCGGGGCACCGCGCCGAGAGCACGTACTGCCCCTCCTGCCGGAAGATGCTGATCCGGCGCGTGGGCTACGCGGTGCTCGAGAACCGGCTCCAGGCCGGGAAATGCCCGGATTGCGGGGTCACGATCCCTGGGATCTGGAGCTAGCCCCGGGGATCGCTTCCGGGCCGCGCAGCGCGACACCAAGCGCTGCCACCGCGCACGCCTCGATCCCCGCCACCAGAAGCGCCGTCCCCACCAGGCCGAAGCGGGGCACGAAGAGCAGGGCCGCGAAGAGCGCGGCCAGGCTCGCCCCGGCATGATCCGCGGCCTCGATCGCTCCCGCCGCCTCCCGCGCGCCGCTCCCCGCCGACAGACGCGCGCCGACGGCGGAGGGAAAGACGGCTCCGGTGACCGCCCCCGCGGCGAGGAGGAGCCCGGAGTGGATCAGGAGCGCCGCCGCGCCGGGGAGCGCCGGCCAGTGGCGGAGGAGCCGCAGCACCCCCGCGAGGACGAACCCGAAGGCGCAGGCGGCACCTGCGCTGCAGAGGAGCCATGAGCGCGATGCCTTTATCCCGGCCGAGGCCGCCCGGAAGGCCGCTGTCCCCCCCGCGGCGAGGCCGAGCATGAACGCCGCCGTGAGCAGGCCGAGATCGCCGTACAGCGCTCCAGCCCGGGTCTGGAAGGAGAAGACGAGGAGCAGGCTCCACACCATGCCGCACGTACCCGTGGCCGCCGCCACGTGCATCGAGGGGACTGCGGTGGGGGTCCGCCGCCGCGTGGAGACGCGGTGCAGCAGGGCGAGAGCGGAGGGGACCAACGCCGCGAGCACCAGCGCCCACCCAGGCCACGCGCCCAGACGCGAGAGGACGAGCCCGGTCGCCCCTCCGCTGATCGCCTCACGTCGCGCCAGGGCATGGATGAACGACACCGGTCGGTCGTCCTCGCTCGCCGGCGTGGCGTCCGCCGCGCGGGCCAGCGCCGACTCCTGCGCCCGGACACGCTCGGGCGGGAAGAGAACCCCGAACATCTCCGGGACGAACGCCTCCGCGGCAACTGCACGGCCTTCCCAGCGCCGGGCGAGCAGCGCGGGATCGAGGGTGACCGACTCCGTGGAAAAGCCGGCGACGAGCAACCCCTCCGGCCCCGGCCCGGCCCGCACCACGGGAAAGACGCTCCTGAGCGCGCCGAAGATCGCGCCCGCCATCCTCGCCGTCTCGCCGGTGAGGACGTTGGGCGCGGTGCGCAGCGCCACGACCAGCACTCCCCTCGGCTCCAGCCTCGCAGCGCACAGCCGGTAGAACTCCCGCGTCGTGAGCCTCGCCAGGAACAGGGTCACCGGGTCCGGCTCGAGGATCAGGATCAGGTCGTAGCGCTCCGCCGTCCTGGCCAGGAACCGCCTCGGGTCGTCGTGGACGATGCGGACTCGGGGATCTGCGAGGGCCCGTGCATCGTCGCGGTCGAGCGCCGCGCGCAGCAGCGCGAGCGCCCGCCGGTCCGGCTCCGGGATGTCGATCCGCTCCACGGGATGCCGCAGCAGAAACTGCAGCGGCCCGATCTGGACGGCTCCGATCGCCAGGATCGTTCGCGCGCTTGGCGCAAGGCTCGCCAGGACGTGCGCGCGGGACTCACTCTGGATCGGATCCGGGAAGCTCCCGGCATACTGGCCCGCCGCGTACAGGTGCCGCACGCCGTCCCCGCCCAGCGCGATGTGCTGGTAGGGCGTGTCCAGACCGCGCAGGAGCGGGATCCCCGGCGCCAGACCCGTGAAGCGCGCGCGCAGCGACGCCTCCTCGAGCGGCCCTCCGAGCGCGGGAATCCCGAGGAGCAGCAGCACGGCGGCGAGCCCGATCCAAGCGGCGCGACCCGGCAACCGCGGTCCGCTCCGCGCGACCAGCGCGGGAAGCGCAAGGAGCACGCACGTCGCGGCCGCGACGCTCGCGGCGCGCAGCGGCGGGAGGAGCGGAATCAGGACGAAAGTCTGCGCCGCGCCGCCCGCGAGCGACCCGAGCGACTCGAGCACGTAGAGGCGCGCGATCCCTCGCCCCGCGGCAATCCCCGCCTCTGCGGCGGCAGCCGCCAGCGACGTGAAGGTCGCCCCGACCAGCGCTCCGGTCGGAGCCAGGATCGCGAGCGCAAGGAGCACGGCGAAGCCGAGCGGCAGGATCTCGCCCGGCGGCGGAGCCATCGCGAGACGGAGGTAGCGCCCCCCCACGACACCCGCCGGCCCGGAGGCGGCGAGAAGGGCGAAGCACAGGAGCGCGAATCGCGCGCGCCCCCGCGCGCGCCGCGCGACCGCCGCCCCCGCGGCGATCCCCGCGAGCCACGCGGCGAGCCCTACTCCGAGCGCCGTTTCGTCTCCGGAGAGCGCGACCATGAACTCGCGCAGGAACGTCACCTGGAGAACGATCGCGAGCGCCCCGGCGGCGGCGAAGAGCGCATCCCACGCGAGCCCGCCGGCCGGCCAACTCGCCCGCGGGGAGCGCGCCCCTTCCTCGTCGTCCTGCGTCGCGCCGTCCATCACCGGGTCCTGCGCGGGACTGGTGCGAAACGCTCGGGAACGCCGTCCCGGGAAGAACGGCCCCTAGCGCTTTCTCTTGAGCTCCGCCAGC
>Ga0316622_100000250_pt1 | contig 29226 bp, 28 predicted proteins | sample OWC_Aug_OW2_C1_D_FD_207646 | JGI IMG/M metagenome (GOLD analysis project Ga0316622, IMG submission 207646) | Wetland soil microbial communities from Old Woman Creek delta, Ohio, United States - OWC_Aug_OW2_C1_D5_C | ecosystem: Environmental > Terrestrial > Soil > Wetlands | place: USA: Ohio... | reverse complement strand
TCGACCACCTCCACCCTCGTGCAGCTGCCTACGACTCACGGTTGCCTCCAGCAGGCTCCGTAGAGGACTCCCACCTCCAATCGTTCACTCATGCCAGGCGTACGCAGTCGCCCTACGGGCTCCTGGCGCTACGCCACGGCGGCCAAAGAGGAAACGCCGAAGCTAACAAGCATCGGTCCACAGAGCGGACATCTGTAGCTGCTAATGACCCGGACTTGTGTAACTGTCAGCAACACGTTCGCGAAAGGTCCAGCAAGCCGAAGTGGACCCAGAGCGCCGTTGCGGGCTGCGCACGTCCGCCGGACCCGCCCGCCGACACGTCCCCGGAGGCCTCCGGAGTGCGGGAGGCTTCGGGCCGCAGGCGGAAGCCTCTGGAGTGCGTTCCTGAGCGGCCGCGAAACCTGTTCCGGTGCTTTCGCATTGCCGTTCCCGGTAAGCTATTCTAGTAGCGATGAGCGATCGCGCTGGGGATTGGTTCCGACAGGCCGAAGCAGACCTGGAGCATGCGCGTCACGCTCTGCGCGATGCGGATCACGAGTGGGCGTGCTTTGCGGCGCAGCAAGCGGCGGAAAAGGCCGCCAAGGCTGCGCACGCCGCGCTCGGCCAGGAAGCGTGGGGGCATGTGGTCACTGAGCTCCTCGATGCGCTGCGGCCTCGCGAGCCGGCTATCAACGAGCCGCTGCTCGACCGGGCGCGAGCGTTGGACAAATTGTACATCCCGACCCGTTATCCCAACGGCCTAGCCGCCGGCGCGCCCGCGGACTTCTACACGCGCGCCGAGGCCGAACGCGCCATCGCCGATGCGGAGGCGGTCCTTGCAGTCTGTCGAAGAATGCTACCGTGGACATAGCGTCCGGGTATTCCGCCTCGATCGCGCGGGCGTGCTTGCTCGGCTGCGGGAACGCGCACGGCAGTTGATCGAGCGGCGCGACGACGTGCTGGAGGTACGGCTGTTCGGCTCGTTGGCGCGTGACGAAGCACACCCGGGAAGCGATGCGGACCTGTTTGTCCTTCTGCGTGACGGCGCTCCGCCCTTTCTGGAGCGGATTCCCGGGCTCGCCCGGCATTTCACCGGCCTCGGCATCGGCTGCGACGTGATCGCCTACACCGAACTGGAATACCGCGCCTCAGTTGATCGCAACGACCGTTTCGCGCGCACCGTGCTAGAAGGCGGTGTGGTGCTGGCGCGGCGTGACTCACCCCTTAAGTCCGGAAGCTCGTTGTGAATGGCCGACAGAGCGGACCCAGTGCTGCACCAGGGGAACCCGGGACCTCGGTACGCATCGCTCACTTCTCTTGGAGATTCATCTGATACTTGAGAGAGATCATCTTGCGTAGTAGCAGAAGGTTCAACCGCCAGTTCGAAGACGCTGCCCTCGGCGTTGGGTATTGGAAAGATATGAAAACGAATGCCAAGTCGAGCATCACCCTGCCGCCGGCGGAAGTACGCCTCGTGCAGTCGTTGAAGGTGCGTTTGAAGCTGAAGAGCAACGTCGAAGTCGTGCGCCGCGGGCTGCGCCTGCTGCAGGAAACGACGGAGCGCCGAGCGCTTCGAGCGGCGTACCGCGCGGCCTCTCGTGCCACCCGCGGATCGGTGGCTCGGGAGATCGAACTGAACGAGGTCAAGCTCAAGAGCAAGCTCTTGGCCGACCTGTAGTTCGCTTCGACGAGCCCGCCGCACCGATGTCGGTCAGTTCCATCCCTCCGACCGAAGCCGCTGCCCAAGCGAAGGCGGCTGCACGTGCGGCGGGATTTGATGCCGTTGGCATCTGCGATCTGCGTCCGGTGGAGCGGGATGCGCTCCTTGATTGGCTCGCACGCGGCCATGCCGGATCGATGACCTACCTGCACCGGCAAGCGAGGCGGCGGCAGAGGCCGCAATCGATTGCGCCGGGCTGCCGGCGTGCCGTCGTCGTGCTGATGAACTACCACCAGCCGTTGCCGGCGGCGCATCGACCACAGACGCGAGTGGCGCGTTACGCCTGGGCTGAAGACTATCACCGCGTCGTCGGCGACCAGCTCGCGGCCCTTGCCGCGGCGCTGATCGACATGGGCTCGAGCCGCGAGCATACCCGCTGTTACGTCGACGCCGGTCCCGTTGCCGAACGTGAACTCGCGCAACGGGCCGGGCTGGGTTGGATCGCGAAGAACACCATGCTCATTCGCCCGGATCTCGGTTCGTTCACGTTCATCGGGACGGTGTTCACCGATCTCCATCTCGACGTCGATCCTCCCTTCGTGGCCGACCGCTGCGGTAGCTGCCGCCAGTGCCTCGACGCGTGTCCGACCGCCGCCTTTCCGGCGCCGCGGCTGCTCGATGCCCGGCGCTGCATCTCCTACCTGACCATCGAACACCGAGGGGTATTCGAGGCGGAGCAGGGCGCGATGATCACCGACTGGCTTTTTGGCTGCGACATCTGCCAGGACGTCTGCCCCTGGAACGAGAAGTTCGCACCGGTCACCAACGAGCCCCGCTTCGCACCGCGGCCGGATATCGTCGATCCCGACTTGCAGGAGCTCACGCACATCGACCGCGCGACATTCCAGCGCCGTTACGGCGACACCGCGTTCGAGCGCCCCGGCGCCGCCGGCATCGCGCGCAACGCGCGGCAGGTGGTTGCGAACCGCGCTCCGGCTGGCGCACCCGCCTCTCCGCATTGAAGCGCGGGTTGCGGGAGGGGGACGTCCGGGTGTATCCGCACGGATGAGGAGGACGAAGATGCTGGGTTCATTGCTGGTTCTGGTCTGGTGGTTCGCCTTCGCCGGCGGCCATCTCGTGCTGTCGTCGCTCGACGTGCGCCAGCCGATCATTGCGCGTCTGGGCGCACGCGGGTTCCAGGCGCTGTACTCCCTGATCGCGCTGGGCACCTTCGTCATGCTCGTGCGCACGTACTGGCACCACAAGCACGTCGGCCCGCTGCTCTGGAGCCTCACGACGCAGCGCGGCTGGTGGCTGCTCGCCATCCTGCTGGCTGGACTCGGCATCGTGATCGCGGTGCTCGCCTTTGCGCGGCCGAGCCCGACCGCCATGGTCGCCGGGGGCCAAGGGGAGGCACGGGGCATGATGCGCATCACGCGCCATCCGCTTTTCACAGGCATCGGGCTGTGGGGACTGGGGCACACGCTCGCCAACGGCTATCTGAGTGACGTCATCTTCTTTGGCGGTTTCCTGGTGTTCTCCCTCGTCGGAGCCGCCCACCAGGATGCTCGCAAGCGCGCGACCGAGAGCGAGCGCCTCGGCGCGTTCTACGCCGAGACGTCCCTGCTCCCGTTCATGGCAATCCTCAGCCGGCGCAACCGGCTCGTGCTGGCCGAAATCCCGCGCATCCCGGCCATCGTCGGCGTCGTCGTCGCCGTGGTGCTGTTCGTGTTTCACCGACCACTGTTCGGGTAGGGCACGACACGGGCGAGGGCTCACGGGCTCACGGGCTCACGGGATTCCGTTGCCTCGCGGAGGGCAAGGCGCGCCGTGCGTGTCACGATGGTGGTGACGACGATGGTGGCGCAGAGCCCGAGGAGCAGCACGGCGTAGTACCCGGCTCCCTTCTCGACCGCCGCACCGCCGGCGAGTGCGGCCACGTCGCCGGCAAGCTTCCCATAGTACACGTAGAGCAGAGTGCCCGGGATCATCCCAACCGACGCGACCAGATAGTCCGCCAACCGGACCTGGGTGAGCCCGAGCGCGTAGTTGAGGAAATTGAACGGGAACACCGGCGAAAGCCGCAGCAGGAAGACCACCTTGCGCCCCTGTGCACCGACGGCATGGTCGACTGCGGCGAACTGGGGATTGCCTGCCAGCCACCGCTCGACCGCACCGCGCGCCAGGTAACGCGAGACCAGGAACGCCGCCGACGATCCAGCCACGGCGGCGACGAAGACGATGAGCGTCCCTTTCGCCACGCCAAAGATGGCGCCAGCAGCCAGGGTCAGGACCGAGCCGGGCGCGAGCGCGACGACGGCAGCCGCGTAGCCGAGCACGAACACCACCGGGCCCCAGAAACCGAGCCCATCCACCCAGGCCGCGAACCGCGGCAGATAGGCCCCCACCTCGCGCCCGCCCAGCAGCAACGCGGCCACGGCGGCTGCAACGACAGCCGCAATCCGGAGTGATTTTGGGGCCCCTCGGCCGGTCGTGCTTTCGATGCCACCCTCGTCAGCGCATTTCGGCGACGTCTCTACCCGCGTCTGGCGGGCGGGCCAGCTGGAAGTCCGCAAAGTACGCGGTTGTCCTCTGGCACGAGTTGTCGGTGTCGGACATGAGCGCGAGCCCCAGGACCGGTGGCGGAGGCTCACCGAAGGCGGCCAGATAGTCGGCCACGATGTCGACCTCCTCGGTCTTCCAGTCAGGGAGCGGGCCCGCGCCCCGGGAGATCATCTTCGAGGCGGAGGCATACGGGCTGTCCCACATCGCGCCAGCCGGTTCGCGACTCGACCATACGTAGTTGATCGCGTTTCCCGGAATCTCGTTCCCGTAGATCCGCTGACTCACGTCGTGCCGAAACCGCGCCCACACGCCGGCGTGGGTGCGGTCGAAGCGGAACATGACATAGACTCGTGCAGCGAAATCGTCTCCAGCCTTCACTCGTTCGTCATGCACGACGAGACCGCGCTCGACCTTCCATCGCCAGCGGAGCCGGGGCGTCCGACTCAGATCGACCTCAACCGGCAGGTACAGGGCCGAAGCGGAGCAAATGGCCTCCGCCCGGATCGCTGGCCGCCCGTCCATCGCGACGGGCCGGTACTTTGTCTGCCGCTTGATATTTTGGAAACTCAGCGGACGCCAGGCCTCAGTGCCAGGCGGAGAAAGCAGCACTTCTTCCGCACCGGTCGTCGATCCGGCAAGGCAAAGCCAGCCGATCGCCACGATCAGCCGGCAGATCAACATCTTCGTGGCGGGCACAATGCGCACCCGCGAACCGTTCGATCCCGTCATGTTGTCCGTCGGTACCTCAATATCGGGTCAGAATAGCACAAATGGGCATACGCGTCCCCTCCTCGCAGGTACAGCAATGCCGGGCCGCCGGGACGGATCGAAACCGAGTGTTTCTCAGAATCAGAGTACTGGATGGCAGGGAGAAAAGGGATAAGGGGGGAAGGTTTTTGAGGAAGGTCAGTGCGGAAGCGGGGCACGGTGGGGGGGAGCCGTGCCCCGGCCCGCTTCGGACAACCTATTACCTTACGAGTCTTTCGATAGCGTGTCCTCCTTCTTTGCACAGTGTGCGCACCGCGCACGTTCATCGCTATGTCGGCTATCTCCAGGCACGCCGTTCCGCACCGATTGGGCGATGCCTTCGGCGTGCTCGAAACTGCTACGGATCACTTGCTCAGCGGAGCGTCGGCGGAGTATGGCAAGTTGGCCTGATCAATGGTCTCGACCGACGGCGTCGTCGATTGCGCACGCTGGACGCTGACCTGCACATCGCGTTGCGCCAGCCAGGCAAACTGCCCCGCCGCGCGCGCGAGCTCGGCATCGCTGGTTTCCGCGGGAAATGAGATCTCCACCCGCGCACCGCCATCCGCGCGCAACGCATCCTCGGCAATCATCTGCGCCAGGTCCGGGGTCAGGGGCGCGGCGCGCAGCACGGCGGCGCTGCCGGCGGTGTCGCCGGAGACGACACGGGCGCGAACAAATCCTGGACTGGGGACGTCGATCGCCTCGGCCGCATCGCGGTGCGCCAGGGTCACGAGCGCGGAGCGGAGATCCGCGTAGGTGCGGATCCGGTCGATCTCGCGATCGGGGACGATGACCCCAAGGTCGTTTTCGATTCTCTGGGCGATCTCGAGGAGATCCAACGTATCGGCGGCCAGATCATCTACAAGGGACGTGTCCGGGGTCAACTCCTCGCCGTCTACGCCGAGCTGGTCGGCCACCAGCCAACGGATGCGAAGCTCCAGGATCTCGTCGGCGGCGCTCCGGAATTCGGGTGCTCCGTCCTCCGAACCCGCCGGACGTCGCTCCCGCCGGCGCAGGACCCGAGACACCATGGGGAACCAGCACAGCTCTTGTTTCGTCAGGTGGAACAGAAGCAGGTCGATGATGTCGACCGCCAACGTGAACTGCTCAGATCGATCGCCGTTCGCCAAGGCGCGGCGAAGCGCGGTCACCTGGTCGCGAAACACGGCTCGCTCGGCCACCATCAGACAGAGCGGTCCTGACGCGAAGTCGGGATCACTCGCCAGGGAGGGAAACAACGCTTCTTGCTGAAAGGCAAAGTGATCCGCGACGTCCCGCTCGAAGTAGGTCAGGAACCCGCGCAGATCAGAGGTATCGCAACGGGTCTCGAGCCTGGTCATCATGGCTCTCAGACATGCCAGGATGTCCCCATGCTGCTGGCGTACCGTCGTCATCGTTGTGTCCATTGCGCGGCTCCTTTGTTCGCGTGAGTCTCTGAGGTCGTGCAGGGCCATCTGCCCTCTGTTCCGGCGGTCGAAAACGTCGCGTCGGCAGCCGATCTGTTCGTGCCTGGAATCACAGAGTCGACTCATGGACCAAGTACCGAAAGCAAGGATGATTCCACTTCGGAGACGACCGCGGGGACGAGGCGCCCAGCGGTTCGGGGCGGGTCGCACGGCCGCGCAACGTGGCAACAGGTCCCGCCGGGTGTGGCACCCGGTCTCGCTCAGGCGCTCTGCCCTCGCAGGAGCGCGATCCGGGCGAGCCCGGCAGGCGCCAGACAAGCCATCGCGGCCGGAAGCCGCCCCGACGCCGGGGGCAGAAAGCTCCCGCGCTCAGCTGTGGATGTCGCCGCGGGGGCCGATGCCGTAGCGCTGCAGCATGCGGTAGAGCGATCGGCGGTCGACACCGAGGACGGCGGCCGCGCGCGTCACGTTGCCCCCGCTCTCTTCGAAGACGCGCTGGATGTAGCGCTGCTTGAGCGCCTCGAGCGTGGGCCGGTCGCCGAAGATGTCCGTCGCTGGCGCTGGCGCGTCGCCGCGCAGCTCACCGGGAAGGTCGTCGATTCCGAGCACCTCGTGCTGCGCAAGGGCCACGCTGCGCTCGAGCACGTGCGCCAGCTCGCGAATGTTGCCAGGCCAGTGATAGGCGCGGAGGAGGGCCAGCGCCCCCTCCGAGACACCGCGCACCGTCTTGCCGCACTGGTGCGCCGCGCGCCGCGCCAGATGGTCGACCAGCAACGGAATGTCCTCGCGTCGCTCGCGCAAAGGCGGCAGACAGATCGTGACCACCTTGAGCCGATAGTAAAGATCCTCACGAAACCGGCCCGCCGCCACGGCTTCGACCAGATCGCGGTTGGTCGCCGCAAGGACCCGGACATCGATCGGCCGCCACTGCGTTCCGCCGACTGGGCGCAGCTGGTGCTCCTGCAAAACGCGCAGCAGCTTCGCCTGCAGTGCCGGCGTGACATCGCCGATCTCGTCGAGGAAGATCGTCCCGCCATCGGCCTCGGCAAACAACCCGGGAGCGTCGGTCACGGCGCCGGTGAAGGCGCCACGTACGTAACCGAAGAGCTCACTCTCCAGCAAGGTCTCCGTCAGGGCCGCACAGTCAACGGCGACGAACGGTTTCGAGTGACGTGGACTGTGCTGATGGATGGCGTGAGCAACCAGCTCCTTGCCGGTGCCGCTCTCGCCCAATATCAGCACCGTGCTCGACTGGGGCGCCACCCGGGCTATGGTCTTGTAGACTTCGACCATCGCCGGTGTGCGCCCAACCATGCCACCGAGTTCCTCGCCTCCCTCCGGCAGCGCCGCCGGCGCTTCGACGCGGCGAGCCAGCGCCCGTCGTACCGCGGCACGGATCTCCTCCACGTTCATCGGCTTACTCACGTAGTCGACCGCGCCAGCGGCAATCGCCTCCACCGCCGTATCCACGGAGCCGAAGGCCGTCATGATGATGATCGGCAACTCGGGGAATCGCTCGCGCAGTCGCCTCAGGAGATCGATGCCGCTCATCTCCGGCATGCGCACATCGAGGATCGCGAGATCGATCGGCCGCTCGTCAATCCGTGCCAGCGCGCGTCGCGGATCGGTTTCCCACACCACGGTCAGGCCGTCGCGCTCCAGCACCTCGCTCAGCAACCGGCACAAGACTTCGTCGTCGTCGACCGCCAAGACTCGCGCCATTACGCCTCCAGCGGCAAGCGGACTTGCATCGTCGTACCCTTGCCCGGTTCACTGTCAACGATCAACTGCCCTCCATGCGCCTGCACGATATGATCGACGATCACGAGGCCAAGGCCACTCCCGCGCCCCGGTGCTTTGGTCGTGTAGAAAGGCTCGAACACGTAGCGCAGCTCGTCCGCCGACATCCCGTGCCCAGTATCGCGGACCGCAAGCTCGACACAGCGACCGCGCTGGTTGTCGCGGGCCTGGAGTCTGGCGCTCACGGTGATCGTGCCGGGCGGCTCAGTTGCATCGATCGCGTTGGTCAATAGGTTGAGGAGCGCCTGACGCAACGCCACCGCATCACCGGGCACGGCCGGAAGATCGCTGGGGATCTCCACGTGCGCCGTCAGGTTGCGGGCCGCGAGGCGGGCCGAGACCAGCGCGAGGGCTTCGTTCACGAGCTGCCCGACGGCCACCGGCTGCCGGCGAGCGGGACGGTCACGGGTACGATCGAGCACGCTGCGAATCGTCTCGATCATGCGCTGCACCTGCGACTCCACGATCGCCAACTTCTGCACCTGATCGGGGGGCAGGTCCTCACGCAACAGGAGCTGCACGTAGCCGAGCACGGAGTTGAGCGGCGTCCCGAGTTCATGGGCGATCGTGCCCGCCATTTGGCCGAGCGCGGCGAGCCGCTCGCTGTGCCCGATTTCCACTTGGGCTCGCTCCAAGCGCTCGTTGAGCGCCTGCAGCTCGCGGTTCTTCTCGGCCAGCACCTCGGTAGCCTCGTGGACGCGTCGCTCCAGTCCTCCGGTCAGGTCCTCGATACGGGCCAGCATGCGGTTGAAGCTGTGGGCGAGGAGCCCAAACTCCTCTCCACTCGTCACCTCCACCCGCACGCCGCGTTCGTTGCGCTCGGCTCGCCGCATGCCTCTGGCAAGCGCCGCCACCGGCCGGGCGACGCGACGCTCGAGGAAGAAAGCCAGGGTCAGCGAGATGATGGCAACCGACGCTCCCAGCACGAGCGTGTTGATCACGCGCAAGCGGCGCTTGAGCCGCGCCACTTCAGCCAGTGACAGCTCCACCTGGACAGCGCCAACGATGGCGTCCTCGCGACGCAGGGGAATGAGAATTCGCCACCGATCGGTGCCGTGCGCATCAGCTCGCGATTTCCCCACCGTGCCGCCGTCCGCCAGGCGCAATATCTGCTCGGCGGGCGGGACCGTTGGCGGCTCCTCTGGAGGTTTGCGGCTCGTCATGTCGATGTCGCACGCGCCGTCGCGCAGACGAAAGAGGTCGATCGCCGTGATCTCCCGATCGCTCTCCGCCAGCATGACGATCTCGCGTCGCAGCTCACCGCGGCTGCCGCGTCGCCAGAGCAGATCGACGGAGCGCAACGCGAGCAGGGCCCGTTCCTTCAAGTCCTCCTCGAGCGTGAACTCCGACAGACGCGTGTAGGCCCATTGCGACAGCAGGAGAATCGTCGCAACGGTCGCGACCACGATGACAGTCAGTTGGAAGCGGAGGCTTCGGTGCACAATGGTGGCACGATAGCCAAGTCAACCCACGCGCGCGAGCCCTGCCACCCCGGGGCCTCCTTTGCACCGCGGCGTCCACACGATTGGCGTGTGCGTCTCAAATTTGTGGGGAAGGTGCGGTGGACCTCCGTGGCGCAGTTCAGCTTTCCTCTCCCGCATCACTGGCGGGAGAGGGACAGAATGGGCTCTCGCTTCATCACCCACAAATTTGAGACACACCCACACGATTGCCTCGGCGACGACCCGCTTGACTTCGCCACCCCTGAACGGCCCCAGGTCGCCCCGCTTGCGTTCACGGCATCTCATGGCGTAACCGCAGCGTGCCATGGATGCCCGCTGGAACCGAGAGCCGTTGGGCCCCAACGCCTTCGCTCGGCTGCCCATCGGCAGCATCCGTGCGCGCGGGTGGCTGCACGAGCAGCTGCGGCTGTCAGCAGATGGGCTGACGGGCCACATGATGGACATCTGGCCCGATGTCGGACCGGAGAGCGGCTGGCTCGGCGGCGCAGGTGAGAACTGGGAGCGCGGCCCCTACTACGCGCGGGGGTTGACGGCGCTGGCGCACACGTTGGGCGACACGCGCCTCGTGCAGCGTGCGCGGGCGTGGATCGAATGGTCGCTGACCAGCCAGCGAGCCGACGGGTTCTTCGGTCCGGCCGACAACGACGACTGGTGGCCGCGCATGCCCATGCTCGACGCGATCCGTCTCCATTACGATGCCACCGGCGATGCCCGCGTTGTCCCCTTCATGACCCGGTATTTTCGATACCAGCTCGCCCACCTTCCCGCGAAGCCCTTGGCGGCTTGGGGCAAGCCGCGCGGCGGTGACAACATCGACTCGGTGCTGTGGCTCTACAATCACACCGGCGATGCCTTCCTCCTCGACCTCGCCGAAGTGTTGCACCGGCAGACGAGCGATTGGGTCGCGGAGTTGAGCCGCGACGGGGCGCCGAGCGACGCTTTCGAGTTCGCCCACGGCGTGAACCGCGCCATGGGTATGAAGGAGCCGGCGGTCTACTATCAGCGCTCGAAACATCCCAGCCACCTTGCCGCGCTGCGCCGCGGCTGGCAGCATACGCTTCGCCACCACGGGCAAATTCAAGGAACGTTCTCCTGCGACGAGTTTCTCCACGGGCTCGGCTCGACCCAGGGCACGGAGTTCTGCACCATCGTCGAGCTGCTCTCGACCTTGGCGACCGGCCTGAGGATCAGCGGCGAACTCTGGCAGGCCGAGGCGCTGGAGCGGATCGCGTACAACGCGTTGCCGGCCATCCTGACCGCCGACCATCGCGGGCATCAGTACTTCCAGTTGCCCAACCAGGTCGCCTGCACTCCAGGCCCCCATCACTTCTGGATTCACCACGACACCGATCTGCTCTTCGGCCCAGCGACCGGCTACGGCTGCTGCGCGGCCAATTTCCACATCGGCTGGCCCCTGGTGGTCAACCACCTCTGGTTCGCCACTCCCGATCGTGGCCTGGCCGCGATGCTGTTCGCTCCGTGCCAGGTGACCGCGGCGGTTGGCAGCGGGCAGCGAGTCTCGATCAGCGAGGACACCCTCTACCCATTTGGGGACGAAGTGTGTCTGACGGTTCACACACCGCGACCCGTGGCCTTCCCGCTCTCCGTTCGCATTCCCGCCTGGGCTTCGCGATTCAGCGTCACCGTCAACCACCGCCGGCGCATGATTGATGCCCAGCACGTTGCAGCAAGTGCACCTCCAAACGTGCCTGCCGGCGGGACCCTGATCACGGAGGCACGCGAGTGGCGGGACGGCGACACGATGCGAATCAAGCTGCCGATGCACGTCCGCTTGTCGCACTGGGAGCGCGGCGCTGTCGGCGTCGAACGCGGCCCGCTGGTGTATGCGCTCTGGGTCGGTGAGGAGTGGCGTCTGGCCGGCGGCACCGCGCCGTTCGCCGACTACGAGGTCCACCCCACCACGGAATGGAACTACGCTCTGGTACTCGACCGCGAAGTCCCCGAGCGCTCATTCCAGGTGCGGAGACGCACCCTGGGGGCTCAACCTTGGGCGCAAGACGGCGCCAATGCTCGGCTCACCGTGAAGGGCCAGCGCCTCCCGCAATGGGGCCTGGACGACGGTGACAGCGGCCCTATTCCGGAGACGGGCGTAAACCCAGGAACGAAACCCGTGACGCTGGCCCTCATCCCGTTCGGCTGCGCCCGGCTGCGCATCTCGATGTTCCCCGTGGTCAAGCATTGAGGGGATTCACTTGGCAATCGCCTCGACGTGATACCGAACCACCTCGGGGCGATTGTCCAGCGTGGCGGTGAAGGTCGCCGTACCGCCGCCGGCGGCGATCGTGTTGCTGCTTGGCTCGCCGTAGACGCTGATGACCCGCCGGTTGGTGAGATCGAGGCCGCTGACCCTGATGCTCACCGCCGACGTCGGGCGCGTGCCACGATTGACCAGCGAACCGGAGACGGTCACCTGCCGCTTGTCGGCACTGACCGTCTCCTGCAGATTGCCGATCTCGACCCGGACCTGCTGCGCCGCGCGCAACTCCTCTTCGTAGTAGATGCCTGACACCGGCGTCGGCGCCGGCGGCAGCGGCAGCGGCACGGGAGCCTTGCAGGCGGCCGTCAGAACCGCCAAGCCGCCGCAAAACACAGCAGCCCATGCAGAACAGGCACGGCCGTCGCGACTCGGGCCCGAAGGAACCATAGACCGCTGAGACCACATGAGCGCGCAGAGGACGGTGTAACCAACGCTATGCGCGCACCCGCAGCGCGTAATGGGCCGCGCCCAGCAGGGGAGCGCCTGGGTTGAGGTTCACCGTGACGGGGAGATTCCGCATCAGTTCCGCGAAGCGGCCCTTGTCGGTGAAACCGGCCATGAAGCTGCCGCTCTCGAGCGCGGGAACGATCTTCGGAGGGATCCCACCCGTGAGGTAGACGCCGCCGTACGCGAGGCATTTCAGCGCGAGGTTCCCGGCTTCGGCGCCGAGAATGGCGCAGAACAGTCTGAGGGTCTGCGCGCACAGCGGCGCTTCGCCAGCCAGCCCGACCGCGGTAATCGTCGCGTTGGGATCGCCGTGTTGCAGTCGCTTCGCCAGCCACGCAGGTTCCTCGTCGGGGCCGGTGTCACGCAGGAACGTGTAGATGTTGAACAGGCCAGGGCCGGAAAGGACGCGCTCATAGCTCACGTGTCCGCCGAACCGCTGACGCAGGTACCGCAGCAGCTGGATTTCCTCCTCGGTGCGCGGGGCGAAATCCGTATGCCCGCCTTCCGACGCGATTGGATGATGCGCCGACCCGTCCCAATGCAGCATCCCTTCGCCCAGTCCGGTTCCGACCGAGACGACCGCGATGTTGCCCTGGCGCGACGGTTCCTTACCAGGGCTGAGGACACGTACTTCGTCGGGCCGCAGATGGAGCATGCCGTACGCCGCCGCCTCCACGTCGTTGAGCAGCTTCGCGCGCGCCACCCCGATGCTTTGCGCCAGCGCCGCCTCGTCCAACGTCCACGGCAGGTTGGTCGTATGACAGCGGCCATCGATCACCGGTCCCGCCACACCGAAACAGGCGGCGCGCATGGGCGGCTTCGCCGCCCCGGCCAGGAACGCCTGGAGAATGCTCTCGAGAGAAGGGTGGTCTTTGCTGACGAAGGTTACGTCCCGCAGCTGCTTCAGGTCACTGCCCGACGGTTCGAACAATCCCAGCCGAACCTTCGTGCCGCCGATGTCACCGGCAAGTATCAAGGTCCTACGATCCTACGTTACCGCCATCGCAGGAGCGATAGCGGGGTTCCAGTCGAAGGAAAGCGGAGAGAGAATCAAGTGGGGAGAATTCGTGTAACTGGTAGGGGCGGGTCTCAAACCCGCCCCTACGGGACATCAGCTGTCGCCCCCCAAAGGGCGAGCGACCGTTGCGGCCGGAGCCGCGATCAACGACGGCCCCACCCGCCGCGTCCACCGCCACCACCACCACCGCCGCGCGGGCCACCCCCGCCGCCACGGCTCTCGCGCTCACGCGCCTCGTTCACCTTGAGGGTGCGGCCCTTGAACTCCTGCCCGTCGAATTGCTGGATGGCCCGCTGCGCTTCCGCCTGTGAGCTCATCTCGACGAAACCGAAGCCACGGGACTGCCCGGTGGCTCGATCAGTGATGACGGCTACGGACTCGCACGTGCCCGCTTGGACGAACAATTCTTCGAGGTCCTTGTTCGTCACGTCGGCCGCGAGGTTGCCGACATACAGTTTCCTACCCATCGCACCTACTCCTTGTTGATTTGGCCGCCCCCGCGACCTTGCTTCTGTTCGCCCTCTCGGCCGTCGGCAACCATTTGCCGTGGTCGGTTCTGATTGCAGGTGCGGGAGGCGTCCGAGACGCCAACGTACGAGGGGGGATTCTCGCGCCAGACAGTCAGTTATTGAGCTGCGGGGCTTTTTAGCAGCTGTCCGTCAGTGGCACAACCGTAAAGCCCGCAGGGTAGTCGACTGGGCTACTCTACAGCTGCAGCCACCCTCTTGCGGGCGGTCTTGACCCGTGCCGAGGCCTTTGCCGTGCGGGATGGTCCACATTGACACTGACCACAGGTGCATGTCGGTTCTTGGCAACGCGGGCAGATCGGCAGTGCCGGGGTGAGCGGACTGCCGCACCCAGAGGCGCCGCAGCGACGGTAATAGCGGGTCGTGTGGTCTTCGGAGTGAACCGGCAATTCCTCCACTTGCGCATCCGTCACGAACTGGACGCCACTCTTGCGCGAGTGAACGCGATACGCCTCCGCAATCGCGGACCACACCTCAACCTTGACGCTCTCCCCGGTGTCTCGAACCGTGACCCAGGTTCCGGGACCGAACCGGGGCAGACGAACTTCCTTACGCATAGTCAACCTCCTTCTCCGTTTGGCGCCGATTGCACACCGGAGGCGCCCTGAACCGCAGTGCCCACCGAGGCGATCTGAATTTCGCCAAGGAGAGTTCACGAGGCTGAGATACACCGCCGTGCGGTTCGGCGGTTCCCGCAGAGAAGTATAGCAAGTTCCAGAAGTGAAGGCGAATCGAGGATTTATGCCCTACTCGCCGATCGACGGAACACGGCAGTGCGATCGGCGACCGCAGACCCGCGCAGCCCGTGGTGTCAAAATTGTATCCGCCGCATCACGGCCCGCGGCAAATTCCGGATAACGAGCATGACCCAGCGCCATATCTTGGGCGCGAAGACCGTCGGCTGACGCCGGTCGATCGCTGCGAGGACGACGCGCGCTACCGGATCCGGTTCTCCGGCGAAGGGCGGCGGGTCCAGCCCCGCCGTCATGGCGGTTTTGACAAAGCCCGGCTTCACGGCGATGGTGTTCAATCCCTGGTCTCGGTACTTGTGGTCGAGTCCATCGAGGTAATACGAGAGGCCCGCTTTTGCCGCACCATAAAAGATGACCGGCTTGCGCGCACGCTCGCCGGCGACCGAGCTGAACACGCACAGCGTACCACCACCCCGCGACAGGAGCCGGGTGCGCGCGTGTTCGCAGAACGCCACGGTGTTCACAAAGTCAGCGGTAAGGAGCCGCTGTCGCAGCTCGGGATCGTTCTCCAGCTCTTCCTGGCTCGCAAACAGTCCTGCCGTCACCACCACCGTATCGAACCCGTCGAGCCTGCGGGCCGCCTCATCGAGCGCCGGGCCGAAGCTGTCCGGCTGCAAGAGATCGCAGTACGCCGTGCCAACCGCACCGGCGGCACCGGCGATCTCGAGGTCGCGGGCGCTGCGTTGAAGATCGCCCGGGTCACGGCCGAGTAGGAACAGCTGATCACCGCGCGCCGCCATCAGCCGCGCCAGCGCCCGTCCCATGCCCTTCGTGGCGCCCAAGAAAACGACCTTCATGCTCAGTCCCCGAACATCCGCACCGACTGTGCGCTGCGCAGCCTCCGGTGCGGATCCCATTTGCGGCGCACCGCATTCCAGGCCTCGAGCCGCGGTTCCATCGCGCGGTAGTGCTCGGGCCGCGTGAACGTATCCTTGGCGAGGTAGATGCGGCCCCCGTCGGCGATGACCAGCTCGTTGAGCGCGTCGACCAGCGCTTGCGTCCCCGGCCCGCGGATGGGGATATCGACGGCGATGGAAATACCTGGTTTCGGGAAGGAGAGCATGCCTCTGCCTTCCGGGCCACAGTCCTTGATGACACAGAGGAACGGGGTGCCGCCCTTCTCGGTCAACAGCTCGATGAGGCGCCGATGCGGCGAATGGGTGCGCGCCGGGGGCAACACGCACTGGTACTGGGTGAACCCGCGCCGACCGTACGCGCGGTTCCAGTTGAGCACCGCATCGAGCGGGTAGAAGAACACCTGCGGGGGCATGACGCCCTTGTGCACACCGGGCCCTTGCTTCCAGTAGTTCAGCGAGTTGAACGCGCTAACCGTCCAGTTGTTCAGCACCCACTCGGGAAAGACGAAGGGTACCGAGATGGTGCGCTTCTCCGACGGCAGGCGTTTGGGCGCCTCCGACGGATCGGCCCAGCGGCCGCGGAAGATGATGCCGCGGCCCAGGCTGCTCCCCTTGGCATGGCAGTCGGCCCAGCACACCGTGTACGGCCAAGACTTTCCGGCTTGCCCCAGAGCCGCGATGAGCGCGTCGAGGTTGGGCACCCGTTCGGCCTCGCTCCAGATCCACGGCGAGGGAATCGGTTTCAACTGAAACTCGACCTCGAGGATATGACCCGTGAGGCCCAGCCCGCCGAGGGTGGCGCGAAACAGCTCGGGCTCGTTCGCTTCCGTCACCTCGAGGACGCGGCCGTCCGCCACCCGCAATCGGAGCGCCGTGACGTGCTCGCCGAAGCATCCGTCCACATGATGATTCTTGCCGTGAACATCTGCCGCCACCATGCCGCCGAGCGTGACGTACTCGGTACCAGGCGTCACCGGCGTGAACCACCCGCGCCCGATGAAGATGCGATTCAGCCGCCGTAGCGACAGGCCGGCTTCCGCCCGGACGATGCCGGTGGCGGGATCAAACGCCAGCAACCGATCGGCAAGCGGCGCCGCGGCCACACGATGATGGTCGGGAGGCGGGAGAGAGGAATCGCCGTACGAACGGCCGAGCCCGCGGGTGAGGACGGCGCCTTCCGTAATCGCCTCGAGGTCCTCGGAATACAGCTCGTACCCGTCGATAATCGGATTCCGCCCCCAGCCGCTCAGCGGCTTGAGGGTGAGGCGACGCGCACATTGCTCGCGGCTCACCTCTGGCACCAACCCCCTCGCTTGCAGCACGCAACCTCCGAGACCTTGCGTTATGGACATCCGTTCAGGGCGCTGTTCACCGCCGCAATCAACTCGTTGATCGTCACCCTCTCATTGTGGTTGGCATCGACCGCCGAGCACTCATCGAGGAGGGCGTTCCCGAGAGCGATATTGACACCCAGGATCAGCTCGCTGACGCTGACCTTCAGGCTGACGTCACAATCGCCAACGCACCGGCCCCCCAGCTGTGTCGGGCTCCGCGTTACCATGGGATTGGTCCGCGTTGGCGTTGGTGTCGGTGTCGCCGTCGGCGTCAGCGTCGCTTCTTGACTGACAACCATGACGGTCAGCGTGGTCGCCGCGGCACGGTCACCAGTGCTGAGGCCATTATGGTTCACGCTGTTGCCCGCGCCAAACAGCGTGTACTCAGCCGGCGTGCCCGGCGCGCGCCAGGTGAATTCCCACGCAGCTTCTCCGTTGCCATCATTCGCCTTCGGCGCGTCGTGGGTGAGCTCACCGCTGAACAGGCGCCCACCCTGACCGGACGCGATGTCGAGCCCGCCGGCGCTGGCAGCGACATTGAAGCCAGCAAAGGTCTGCGCCGGCGCCTCTGAACGTACGAGGAAGCGGAACATCGCCGGCTGGCCCGCAAGGACCTGCGCCGGTCCCTGGAATTCGACAATAGGGGGGGTTCCGCCGCTGTGGCAGTCGTTGCAGGTCACCCCCTGCTTGCCCGAACGACCCGTGATACCCGTGTGAGAGGCAGACGCCGGCTGGGCAACGAGACTCAGCAGGATGACCAGCGGCAACCAGGAGTCCACGCGGATATCCCGGCCGCTCGACAATCCTGTCATGCCCTTCCTTCCATTCGCCCAGTCAAGCCGAAGTGCCGTAACGGTGCAAGAGTGCTCGCGCAGACCGCGACGCCCCATGCGCCTCCTCGCCTCCGAATTGATGCGTTCATGTCGGTTGGCCATACAACCCCCCCCCTTCGCCCGCATCAAGGTCCGTTGCTGGGTTCATTGCTCCGAACCTGGTCCTCGCACCGGCGAGGCGTGCACGGTCTTGTACCGACTGAGAGCCACCTTCCCGGCCGCGAATCCCCGCGGTTTGCTGACGTCGGCGCAGGTCGCGACATGGACCGCCACGCGACCACCGCCGCGCGCTTTGGAATAGCCGGCAGCCAGCGCCGCCGCCAACCGCAGTGTTTCACGCGGCAGGCGGTCCAAGCCCCCCGGGTTGCGCACGACCACGTGGGATCCGGACTCGCCGGCGACGTGCAGCCAGAAGTCCCTCGGCGAACCGAGCTTGAAGGTCAGGATGTCGTTGTCATCGTCCCTCTTGCCCACCAACACCACCAGCCCGTCCGGGGAGACAAAGCGGCGCGCGACCACCCTGCCCTGCCAGATGCCCGCATCGGGGTCGGTCACCTCGGCGCGCCCGTCATGCTTCCGATCGGTCATCGCGGCGGGGTTCTCTCTCCCGTCTCCGGGGAGGGAAGCGAGTCAACCAGGCGCGTCAAGAGAAGAGCTCCGCCAAGCCGTCCGCGGCCTGCGCGGCGTCATGCCGGCCCAGCTCGATGAGATGATCGGCATAGCAGCGGTCGAAGAACAGGTACGAGAGCAAGTCCGCCTCGCCAACGGCGCCGCGGCCGACATAGCGGGCCACGTTGCGGCTCAGCCAGCTGCGCACGCCACGGCTCCGTGGTTGGTGCCGGAGACACTGATCGGCCAGGACGCCGAGATCCTTGGACGGGCGCAGCATGAAATCTTGGACGATCCGATATGGGGTATTTCGCAGCGCGACGATGGGCTCGTTGATGCGCGTCAAGAAGTCGGCCCCATATGCACGCACGCCGCTTTCCAGAATCGCGTTGAACAGTCGGAGCCGGTCGAGGTCGTACTCGATACGATCGAGTAACAGCGCGTTGAGCGCCTTCCCCACGAGGTAGGTCGGGCTGGAGTAGCTCGCCTCGCGGCGGCGCGCCGCCCGGTCTTCTTCCTCCGGCGCCCGCGGATGGCGCAATCCGATCACCAGCACCCGATCGGCACCCAGGCGCAGAGCCGGCGCGAGCGGTGTGTTCAGGCGCAGACCACCATCACAATAGAAGGTGTGGTCGATGCGGACGGCGGGGAAAATGAGGGGGATGGCGGCGGAGGCCAGCGCGTGCTCCGGACTGATCCGCGCCGGGCGCGCAATGACAAACGGGTCGCGTGCCCAGGGCGGCATAGGACCGTTTCGCTTGTCGACAAACACCACCGAGCGGCCGGTGGCAATCTCCGTCGCGGCAATCGCCAGCGCCTCCAACGCTCCGCTCTCGAGATTGCGGCCCAACATCTGCCAGTCGATGTTGTCCGAAACCAGCGACTCGAGCCATCCGACGTCGAAGAGTCCGGGAATCCGGTCGCGCGGGTGATCACCGGTCGCCGGAAGGAGCGATTCGACCGAACCCAGCCCCAGCAGTCGCCACGGGACTCGAAAGAGATCAGCGGCACCCACCTCGAAGACCCGGTCCAGAGACAATGATCGCCAGATGCCCGCAAGCGTCGCCCCAGCGCCCGCCTCCTGCTGCCGTGCCGCGACATAGCAGGCATGCACGGCGCCGACGCTGGTGCCGGTGACGATGTCGAAGTGAACGGGCCGGCCCAGCCGCTGCGGCAGCTCGTCGAAGAGATACGAAAGAACCCCGGCCTCATACGCGCCACGCGCCCCGCCGCCCGACATGACGAGGGCGATGCGAGCAGTTGAAGAAGATGTGGCCGCTTTGCTGGTCATCTGGCACCCGAGTGCAGCAGGCGAAGGCGAAGAGTGCAAGACTCACAGGCCACCTGGCCACGGGGGCCGACAAGGCACGGGCCCGCCATCTGGCCTGCCCACTTCTGGAGCCTGTCGAAGCGTTCCGAAGACAGCTCCCGACAAGCTCAGGGTATTGGAAAGGCGATCGATGGAACGACCGCGCGCGCCGTGCTACTCGATCGTTCTTCAGGAGGGCAGCCGGTGAGGAAGCTATTCTCGATTGAAGGGAAGACCGCCATTTACGGGGGGCACGCGGGGGATTGGGCTGATGATCGCTCGCGGCTTCGTTGAAGCTTCGGCTCGATCGACGGGCTCAAGGTGCCGCTGCTCGAGACCTACGCGTACTCGGCCAGCAAGGCGGCGGTGGATCACTTGACCCGGGTCCTCGCCATGCAGCTCGCCTCTCGAGGGATCACGGTGAACGCCGTCGCTCCCGGACCTTTTGAGAGCAAGATGATGGCGGAAACACTGAACCGATTCCGTGACGCCATCATCGCCTCCTGTCCGTTGGGGCGGATCGGCGAACCAGAGGACATGGCGGGAGTGGCCATCTACTTGGCGTCACGCGCCGGTGCATACGTCACCGGGGCGGTGATCCCGGTCGATGGCGGGCTCTCCACACGCTGAAGCACGCGCATCGGGCAGAAGGCCTGCGAGGCGCGAAACGCAGGCTACGGGCTAGCTGTTGGCGGCCTGAGCCCGCAGGTCGTTGATCGCGGGTTCGCGCGGCTCGGCGCTCAACTCGGGTACCGGGAGATGAATGAAGAAGCGGCTGCCCTCCCCTTCCCGGCTCTCCACCGTAATGAACCCTCCGTGTTCGGTGACGATCTGATGGGCGATCGAAAGGCCGAGACCGGTCCCCTTGTTCTTTGTGGTGTAGAACGGATTGAAGATATCCTCCTGGCGTTCGGGTGGGATCCCAGCCCCGGTGTCCTGCACTTCGACCTGGCAGAAGTCGCGACCGCCGCGCCGTATTCGCCGAGTCGCCACGGTCACCACCCCTCCGGCATCCGTTGCCTGGATGGCGTTCAGCACGATGTTGATGAGGACCTGCTTGATCCGGTCCTGGTCCACGCGCACCGTCGGCAACTCCCCAGCCGCCGTCCGCTCGAGTCGAACCTTCTGCTGGTGCGCCTGCGGAGATAGTAGCCGGATGGTTCGGTCCACCGCATCGTCCAGGTCGACCTCCTGAACGCGCTCGTCGTGGGATCGCGCAAACGTCAAGAGCTCCGTCACCAGGTCGGCGATCCGCTTCACCTCGGTCTCAGCCAGCCCCAGAAACGAGGTGACAAACTCCTCGTCGTGGAGGCGTTCTGGCGCCAGTTGGAAGAACGTCTGAATCGAAACCAGCGGATTTCGAATCTCGTGCGCAATGCCCGCGGCGAGCGTCCCGAGGGCCGACATGCGATCCGCGCGCTGGATGATGTCGCGCGACTTGTGCAGCTCCTCGTACAGACGTGCGTTTTCAAACGCGATCGCCGCTTGGGCCGCCAGCGTGCCGAGCAGATCGAGATCGATCACGGAAAACGCGTCGAGGTTCCGTTTCCGGCCAAGCGCCAGAAACCCGATCAACCGCTCGCTCACGGGCAGTGGCACACAAACCTCCCAGCCATTCCCAGCCAAGACCCGAGCCACGCGGTCGCGCTCCTTCTGGTCGGCGATCACCTCGATCTCATCGCGGAGCACGGGCTCCGCCCGCTGCTCCAGGTACCGCACGAACGGGTGCGCAACGTCGAATCCCTCGTCTGCCGGTCGGATGCCCGCGACCTGCCGGAGATCGAACTTGCTGTGTCCCTCGTCGCGAAGAAAGATGGCGACCCGATCGGGGCGGAGCGTCTCGCTCAAAGTCTCGCCGAGCTTCCGCAGGAGTTCGTTCCGATCGAGGATCCGGATGATCGTCTTGGTGAAGGCGAGGAGCGCGGACCGGTACTTGTGCTTCTCCCGGAAGAAGGACCGTTCGATCCGGGCTTCCGACTTCTCGCGCAGCGTCGGAAACAACACGCCAACGACCACGAAGAGGACGAACACCGCGACGGAGAAATCGTAGTGAACCTCTTCGAATGCCAGGGCTTGCAAGGCGAGCATGAGCAGAAACGCCGGCGTGATCAGCAACGCTCCGCCCGCCAGGTACGCCGCACCCTTGGTGACGACGACGTCGATGTCCATCAGGCGATGACGCACGATCGCGTACGCCACGATCCCGACCCACGCGACACATCCGAGATTGCCGAGCGGATAGAAGCGAATCCCGTACGCGGGCAGGATGTTGGTCAGGGCGAGCGGCAGCGCAACCAGACAGCCGAGCAGCCAGAGCTTCAGCTGTAGACGGAGACGCGGTTCCTGGCTGGTTCGATACTCGTACACCACCAGCCCGACCGCCCCAAGAAAATTCGCCACGATCGAGAAGGTGAGCAGGTGGTACCAACCGCTGCCGACCGACGAGTATCCCCAGGTGAACGGCCGCAGGTCGACCACGATGAGGTCGAAGGCGTTGAGAACGGCCAGGCCACAGCTGAATGCGTAATCGAACACCAGCAGATTGCGCCAGAATCGCGACGACTGACCGCGAATGACGACGAAAAGGTGCAGAATCGCCGGCGGCGCAAACAGACCGCCAAGACGAACGACCCGTGTCAGACCCAATGCCAGCTCGTAATCCTTTACCGAGTAGAGGATGAAGAAATTCAGGTTCCAGAACACCAGGACGATGGCAAGGAATGTGAAGACCCGACGCACCTCCGTCTGGGGCCCTGACCGGTTCACCAGAACCGCCAGGGTCAGGGTCGCGATCGCCGCCAGGAGCGGAATGAGCCAGGCGTACATCAGCAACGCCTGCTAGATACGAATATTCGGCGGATCATCCTCGAACAGCAAGCGCGCCATCGGCCGAGAGGACCGCCCGTAGCGCTGCTTGAGATCGATCAGGTCTAGGTGCATCAGTGATACCGGTCCCCATGTCGGATGGATGAGGTCGGGACCGACGGACCGAAAGAACCCCACCCGGTAGCCGTTTCGCAAGTGCGGCAACGCCAGCGTGACGAAATCGGTCAACCCATGCTTGCGGGCGAAGGAATGGGCCAGCTTGAACATGCCCAGATGAACGAAGCTCCCCCTTTCCACCCGCCGAAAAGCGGGATCGACACAGAACCGCGACAGCTCCCCAGGGACGCGGTCGCCGGGCAAGAAGTCAGCCAGTGTCACTAGCCTCTCCATATCGAACGGGCGCTGGTCGGGGCCGACGATTCGCAGCGCCGCCAGCAGCTTACCGTCCCGGTCGATGGCGATGAGATGATGCGCATGCTCGTCGAAGCCGTCGAGGCCATCATGTCCGAGTTCCTCCCGGTACACCCGCCCGCGGAGTTCGAAAGCGCGGTCCCGCTCCAAGACGTCCGCGACCTTGAATGTGAGCCCGTCGAGCAATCCGCTTCCCACCGGCAGACCCCTATTTAGCACGTATACGCCCCCCCTGCAGCAGAGCATTTGTCCACCTGCTCAAGGAACATGCCATGCGACGATCTATGCGTACGGCCTTGACAGCTTGACATCTCTACCAAAATAGAACTATCTAGCAGTATCTACTAGGGGCTTTGCAAGGGGTCATCGGAGGAGCAGTGGGGCCAGGTGCGGACCGGGCACCACAGGCCGGGCCCGGGGGGCGTGGGTCGGAACTGCCGGCGATCAGAATGAGCGGGACCGTAACCAGGGAAGCGGTGCGCCGAAAGCTGATGTCACTGTTGACTGAAATCGCTGGTATCCCCTCAGACGTCATCACCGATTCGGCCACTGTGGACAATGAGCTCCAGATGAAGTCAGTCGCCTTCGTGGAGCTGCAGGTGGCGATCGAGGACGCGTACGAGATCGAGATCGATCCGATTCAGGTGCTGGAGCTGAACCGGTTCGGCGCCATCGTCGACTACGTGTTCGAGAGCGCGGCGGCACAGGCGGCCTGACGCAGGCAGGCGTCGAATGCGTAGCGATCACGCCGGTAGCGACGACCGCTTCTTCGCCGGTTCCGACCGGCGTGCGAGCGAATCTGTGAACGGCCGTGGCGGGCGGCGGGTCGTCATCAGCGGGATCGGCCTTGTGGGGCCGACCGGAGTCGGGTTGGAGACGTTTTGGGACGCCCTCCTCGCCGGCCGCTCGGGTATCGGACGCATCACGCGGTTCGATCCGTCGTCGTACGCATGCCAGATTGGGGGTGAAGTCCGCGATACGACCTACGAAGCCTTGCTCGAACCGCGGAAACTTCGCAACACGGCACTCATGACCCGTTTCGCGCTCGCGGCGGGCGAGCTGGCTTTGCGCGACGCTCGCGTGGAGCTCTCGACCTTGGCGTCGGAAGAGATCGGTGTGAGCCTCGGCACTGCCGTCGGGGGTTGGTGTGAGGCGGAGCAGCAGTCCGCCCTCCTGCGTGAGCGTGGTGCGCGCCGCGCAAATCCATTCGCGATCAACGGGACGCCCAATCATGCGGCGGGCGTGGAGCTCGCGGCCGCCGTCGGTGCGCAGGGAACGCAGGTGACGTTTTCGATCGGGTGCCCGGCGAGTCTGCAAGCGATCGGACACGGAGCCTCATTGGTCGCGAACGGCGACCTAGAGGTTTGCCTCGCTGGCGGCACGGAGGCCCCACTCACCCCGCTGACTTTCGCGGCTCTGGGGCGCACCATGGAGCTGTCCAACATGAACGACGCTCCCGAGCGCGCGTGCCGCCCGTTCGACCGGGATCACTGTGGGATGGTGCTGAGCGAGGGGAGCTGCGTGCTGGTCATCGAGACCGCCGAGCGTGCCGCGCAGCGCGGCGTGGCGCCATATGCGGAGGTGCTCGGCTTTGCCTCCTCCTGCGATGGGCAGGGACTGTTCGACCTCGACGAGACGGCCGAAGTCGCCGCCCGTACCGTATTCCGGGTCTTGCGGCGCGCCGGCGTGGTCCAGACAGAGATCGATTACGTGTGCTCCCATGCGAACTCCTCGCGCGCATTTGATCGCAAGGAGACGCTCGTGCTCAAGAAAGCGTTCGGCGAATGGGCACCGCGCCTCGCGATCAGCTCGATCAAGGGGGTGCTCGGTCATCCCTTCGGCGCCTCCGGTGCCTTTCAGGTGGCCGCCTCGGGGCTCGCCATACGCCACGGTTTGATTCCTCCGACCCACAACCTCGAGACGCCCGCCCCGGAGTGCGATCTGGACTATGTTGCAGGCAAGGCACGCGCTGCTATCGTTCGGAACGCCTTGGTGACCAGCTACGGGTACGGGGGCGTGAACGCCTATCTCGTGCTCGCCGCCCCGCCGGGTTGATCGACGATACGGGGCGCCTGACGTCCCCACCCGCGACGCCCATTCGGCCGCGGACTGTCACCCTCCACCACCGCCTCTCCCCGGGGCGCTGACTCGCCGAGCGGCCGGAGGAACTGCGGCCGCGTCACGAGCACCAGCGCTGGCAGCACGGTAAGGGTGGCCAGAGAGCTGACCCCAATGAGTGTCGCCGTCAGCACCCCGAGCCGGACCCACAGACTGAAGCCAGAGAACACCAGCACAAGGTAGCCGAGCGCAACTGCGGACGAGACAAAGAAGATCGCTTTGCCCGAGGTGCGAAGGCTGGTGTGGATCGCCGCTTCGACGCTCGGGGCCGTCTTCATCTCCTCCCGGATGCGAAAGGCCAGGTAGATGGCGAAGTCGGCTCCGATGCTCACGCCCATGGCGTTGAAAGCGGCCGTGGCCATGTCGAGCCACGTCTGCGTCCATCCCATGATTCCAAGGTTGACCGCGACCGCCAGCACCAACGGCGTCAGGATGAAGCAGCCGCCGACGAACGACCGGAAGACCACTGCGGAGAGACCGAAGATGATCAGTGCCACCTGGATCATGTTCGAGAGCTTCTCGTGCACCACGACATCATTCATCGCCGTCTGCACTCCAAGGGTCCCCCCGGCGATCCCGACCGTGACCGGCAGTCCTCGAAATCGCTCGTCGGTGTAGGCCTGCAACCGGGTCAGGAACTGGCGCGAGAACTCCGCCGCATCGGTCTTACTGAGCGCCCGAATGACCGCCGCTCGGTGCGGCGCGTCGACGAACCCCGAGAGATCGTCCGGCCCCGCCGCCATCCCGTAGAGGAAGAGGTACTCGCTGATCAGACGGCGATTCTCGGGAATCCGGTAAAAGGCGGGGTCGCCGTGATTCATGGCCTGGTGCATGCGCTTGACGTGATCCGCAATTGACGTCACCCCCCCAACACGGGGGTCGCTCGCCATGACGGCCTGGAGATCGGACATCGCCTGCAACACCGCCGGATCCGTCAGCGCCTCATCTTGGCGGCCCTCGACCAGGATGCGCAGCGACGCGCTCCCTGGAAGCTTCTCGTTCAGGATCGCGTCGTCAATCCGAACCTGGGTCGACGAAGAGAACCAGAAGCGGAAGCTGTTATCGACCCGGATGCGAAACGCCCCCAGGGTAGCAACCGCCGCGAGGGTGATCCCGGCGATGAGGACGGTTCGCGGATGACGGGTCACCAGACCCGCCAGTTGCTCGAGGCCGCGGTCGAGCCAGAAGGATCTCTCTTCGCGGAGGACCTCACGCCGTTTCGGGGCCGGCAGCAACGATCGGCACGCGGGGGTGAACGTCATCTCGATCATCAAGGCGCTGAGTATTCCCGAGGAGAGCAGCAGCCCGAATATCCTCACGCTGCTAATGCCGAAGCTCATGAGCGAGGCGAACCCCGCGGCCGCAATGAGTCCCGCAGTGAGCATGATCGGACCGACCGCGGTAGCCGACTGAACGACCGCGCGCTGGCTATCGCCGCAGCGGGCGTATTCTTCGTAGTAGCGTTTGAGGATTTGCACGGCGTGCCCCGCAGCCACCGCCAAGATCACGACCGGCGTCATCGCGCTCCACGTATCCATCGGGAGCCGCAGTGCCCCCATGATTCCCAACGCCCAGATGACGCTGAGCAACGCGGTCAGCAGGGGAAGCAGCATCGCCTGAATCGTTCGGAAAGCCTCATAGTGAACGACACCGATCACGAGCACCGCGAGCGGGAAGAGCACAGCAATCATGGCAGTGTAGCGCGTGAGCGCCGCGCGCAGCACCGGGGCGCCGGCGAGGGCAATCGCCACCGTGGCGTCGCGCTCAGGGCCGGTGATCTGGGCGAGCCGCTCGGCAATCGCCAGGTCATTCAAGCGATCGTCGAACTCGGCGATGATGACGGTCGCGGTCTCGTCCTGCGAAACCACGTTGCCGCGAAAGAGATGATCTTCCCGCACTTCCTTGCGGATCCGCTCAATCTCCGCGGCGTTCGTTGGAACCTCCGCCATGACGGGGCGGATCTCCATCATGTCATCGGCACCCGCCAGCACAGCTTTGACGTGCGGGGCCGCCAGGCTGAACAGGCTGCTCTCGATGACGCCCGGCGTGCTCCGCAGGCTCTCCGTGATCCGGTATACCTTACCAAGGATCGCTGGCGTGAAGATGTCCCCTTGCTTGGCGATGACGCCAATGATCACGATGGCCTCGCCGCCAAACAGGTCGGTGATGCGATTCTGGATCTGAACGTAGACGTGGTCTTGCGGCAACTGCTCCCGCCGCCGGATCTCCAGCCGCAGGTGGCGAAGCTGGGTGGCAAACGCGGCGGTCGCCAGCAGCACGGCGACGAGGACGGCGACGCGATGGCGAACTACGAAGGTGACGTAACGTTCCATCATCGCCTTCTTCGCCGCGCCGGGCGAAACATCCCTCCCCGACATTTCAGCTCTCCCAGTAACCCCTCTGCCGTGCGGACAGGACAAATCCTCTGACCGTGGAACAATTGCGAGCCGGCGCTCCAGTTCGGCTAGCAGTAATACAGCCGTGAACAGTTTTTCAACATAAACCAGTAGGTACGAGGTAAAGCAAGTTTTGTTTTTTTCTTGTCATCCAACTTACCTCGATGGCATACAGGCATGGCAGACTAGAGGACGGCTTCACTTGCTGGCAATTTGCGCGGCCCTGCAATGGGAGATTCGAGCGGTCCTGAGCCCGCTCCGACAGGTTCAACGAACCGATCTCGACGGCGTGCGCCTTTGGCTGGCGGCCGGCCGCGACGAGTCTCTGTTGGTGTTCCGCACCGGTGTCGGCCTCGACCGCGCAGCGGCGGCGACGCGGACGGTCATGAGCCGCTTTCCGCTCAGCGCGATCATCAACACCGGTTTTGCCGGCGGCCTGATCGACACGCTCGAGCCCGGAGCCCTCATCGTACCCGACGTCATTATCAGGGAAGAACCGAACGGGAAGTCGGTCCACCACACCGATCGCGGCTGGAGCAATCAACTGCGGCACACGATCCACGCGGTCGGGCTCAATGCCATCTCAGAACCAGTCCTGACCAGTCCTTTCCCTCTGACAACCACAGCCGCGAAACGGGATGCTCACATCCGGCTTGGCGCCGTCGCCGTCGAGATGGAGGGCCAGGCAGTCGCACGTATGGCAGCGGAAGGCGGCGTTCCCTTCGCGACTGTCCGCTCGGTGCTCGACCCGGCGGAGATGCCCCTCCCGCTCCTCTCGTGGGCTCGGCCACGACCGCCAAGGGAGTTTGATGCCACCTCCGGACCCCTGCTTCAACCAGCTGAATTTCAAGAGCTTTTTTCATTTGCTAACAGCGTTCGAATTGCCCAGCGCTCGCTGAGCACGGTTTTTCTTGCCCTGCTATTCGGGCAGCGAACCTGGGAAGTAGTTTGACGATGAAGGCTTACAATGCGATAATGACTAAGATTTCGGGGCCAGGGAGGAAGAGGACCTTCATGCAGAAGCCACTGTTCAGAGTGGGAGAAAAGGTAGTGTACCCGGCTCACGGGGTTGGCGTCATTCAGAGCATCCAGGCGAAGGTGATATCCGGGACCGAGAAGATGTTTTATATGCTCCGGATCCTGGATAGCGACATGACGATCATGATCCCGACCGAACAAGTTGCCTCGGTCGGACTCCGCCGGGTCATTGGGAAGGACATGGTCACCAAGGTCTATAAGATTCTTCGCGAAAAGCGCGTGGAGATCGACCAGCAGACCTGGAACCGGCGGTACCGGGAATACACCGAGAAGATCAAGACGGGTTCGGTGTTGGAAATTGCCAAGGTGCTCCGGGATCTGTTCGTACTGAAGGGCGACAAAGAGCTGTCGTTTGGTGAGCGCAAGATGCTCGATACGGCTCGGAATCTCTTGGTCAAGGAGCTCTCGATCGCTCGGGCGCATTCCGAGGAGAAGATCATGCAGGAGCTCCACGACATCTTTGCGCACTAGCTGCTTCTGATTCGGCGCGTGGCACACTGCGGAGCGGTCGGCCACACCAAGCTCGGTGCAGACAACGGCAATCGTGGTGGCCGCCGGCCCGGGGACGCGGCTGAAGGGGGGAGGCCCGAAGGGGTTCGTGCCAATTGCGGGTGTCCCCCTCTTCATACGGGCGCTCCGCGCAATGGACAACGCCGCAACAATCTCGGCGATCGTCGCGGTGGTCCCCCCGGCGGAACAGCCGAAGGGCGTCCAGTTCGTCGAGACGCACGGGCCTTGGCGCTGCCCGGTGTCCGTCGTGGAGGGAGGAGCAGAACGCCAGGACTCGGTTCGCGCGGGAATCGCCGCCGCAACCGGGACCGATCTTATTGCCATTCATGACGCCGCCCGG